>Ga0224558_1000928_pt1 | contig 33134 bp, 15 predicted proteins | sample 714S32024metaG_FD_180682 | JGI IMG/M metagenome (GOLD analysis project Ga0224558, IMG submission 180682) | Peat soil microbial communities from Stordalen Mire, Sweden - 717 S3 20-24 | ecosystem: Environmental > Terrestrial > Soil > Wetlands > Peat | place: Sweden: Norrbotten County, Stordalen... | reverse complement strand
GGGGGCGCGAGCTGGGTGCTCGCCGCTCGCCCCCTGCTCGTTTTACCTCGCTGCCAGCGCGCAGGGAGTTACTACAACAACAGAAACCAAAACAAACGCCACTTACACAAATTTCTTTACAAAGCCGCGGCTACAGCCCGAGCTTCGGGTATATCACCAGCCGGGCGGACTCCGGCGCAAAGGGCTCGATGCGGATTGTGTTGGCGCCCGACTTCAAGTGCTGGCTGATTTCCAGGCGGGCAGGCTTGCTAATGAAACCACCTGCACTATTACCATTGACGGTTATGCGTGCGGCGGTTTCTGGGGCCAGGGCCCCGAGCTCCAGGTAAACGCGCGCTTTATTGAGGTCGGTGCCGGCGATTTCGCAGTGGCCGAAGAAGGGATCGGCTTTGACTGGGCTGAGGGTGATCTGTCCGGCGAGCATTCCCCAGGGGGCGCCGCCGAAAGGAAGGAATTCGCGCGCTCGTGGCCAGGCGCTGTCATCGAAGCTGGTCTCGGTCCAGTGGTCCGTCTTCTCGGTCGAGGTCTTCCAGGCCTGACCCACGCGTTCGGTCAGGGGTGAGCCGGACTGCAGCTCAACAGTGAGGCGACCAATCAGGCCGGCGGGGTTGGGCTTGTCGCCGCCATTGATGGCGGCAATGGCGAGTTGGTTAAGGCCCGGGTGCAGGGAAGCGGTGACGTCCAGCTCCACCGGGTTGCGCCAGCCTTCGGGGCTATTATCGCTGTGGCCCGCTTCTTTGCCATTGATGAACAGGGTGAAGCTGTTATCCGCAGTGCCGGCGAAGCTGGTCTTCCTGATCGTTGCCCCTGCAGGGATGGTTATTTGCCTGCGGAAATACTGAGTGCCCGGCGGGGCGGTTTGCGCCGGGTCACCTTCGGGAGACCAGGTCCACGAACAACCTCTGAGCGCCAGCGCGGGCCCGCTGCCGATAGGCGGCTGGGGTTCCGCCTGGGCGGGGGTGGGGTCCCGGGTCACGGCGAGGGTCTTGAGGCCGGGTTCGCTGCCGGGTCCATTGCGCGGAGGCAGCGCCCGCTGCTTGGGCTGGAAGACGAGCAGGACGCTTTCGTTCGGCTCCATCGTGAGGCTCAGCTCAACTTGGCTGCCCTTTCGGGAGAACGGCACGGCGGTGATTTCATTGCGCATGGCATCCCAGCACTCGGGCACGCCCGCGGCGGTGATGCTGAAGTGAAATATGCGCGGTTCGCCTTGATGGTTCTGGTTGGCGATGAAGAAAACGTCCTGGCCCTCCTTCACCCGATGCAGCGCATGCAACCAGTGATCGGTGGCGCCCGCGAGCACTTCGAGAGTCGGGTGAATGCCCGCATCCCCTGCCAGCACTTTCTGGAGCTGCTCTGGAGTCGGCTGGGCTGGAAGCAGGTAGGAACGCCCGCCGCCAGGACTGGTCTTACACACGCTCAGGCCGGGCGCTGGCTTGCCCCAGATGGCCTCGCTCAGCCGGGCAATGTCCTGGGAGGTGTTGCCGATCGTCGCGGACCTGGTAGGCAGGAAGCCATGGGCCAGGACCACGCCGCCGCGGTCAAAGAACTCCTTCGCCTTGGCCAGCGTTGCATAAGGGATGACCTCAACCGGCGGGACAATGAGCACCCGGTAGGATTCGTTGCGCAACTTCAGGTCAGCGCCGCCCACCGTCGTGTCCTTCTCGAACACCTCGAACGGCAGCCAGTCGCAGTCGTAAAGGGCATCCTGCAGGCTCTCGCTGATTTGGTCGGGCAGGATGTGTTTGCCGAATTGCGCGCTCTGGCCGAGGTAGAGCAGCGCCACCGGGCAGACGTGCCGCCCGCCCGTTAGCATGAGGCTCAGCCTGCTGGTGTAGTCGGCAAACACGCGATACAGCGGCCAGCGCGGCTCGTAGCCGCCGTCGTAGAAGTAGGGCGGGCAATCAGTGTCCTTGGGTGCGCGTGGGTTGAATGAGTGTGGGATCAGAAAGTTCACCCCGCAGACCTGCATGTGGTCGGCCCACCACTTCATTTCCGGATAGGTGAGGTCCTGGCCGCGCGCGCCGAAGATTTCCACCATGGCCACGTCGTTGGACTTGCCGTAGGCGTGGCTGATGGAACTGGCCAGCTTGGGGGTCTGCCAGCAGGGGGCGTCATAGGCCACGCGCTTGCCCATCGCGAATTGGGAAAACACAGCATCAATGCCGCCCATGTCGCCATGTCCCTGGAGCCGCATCATGTCGCCGGCGCAGAATTCCCGATTCAGGTAGAGGTTGGCGTGCTCCATGAAATGCCCGATGGACCGCACTCCGTGCTGATGGCACCAGCCAGCTATGCCGCCATACATGGTGCGTCCCCAGGCTTCTGCGAAGGCATCCAGATACTGATAACGCGCCGCCACCTGCTCCTCGCCGGCCAGTTCAGACTTATAGGCGACATACGCCTTCTTCCAGTCCACGTTCCATTCGGCGAGGACGCGATTGAGTTCAGTCCCCCAATCACCGGGCGTCTCGGGTTCGTCATAGAAGAAGCCGCGGATGGTCTTGCCGAAATCGGCCCCGTAATGCTGGAAGTGCGGCTGGTAAACCGTCTGGAGAAACCAGTCCACGCAATTCTTGCTCGCCCCGTCCACGCTCAGTTGTGAGCCTCCCTGTTGGACCAAGCCGGGCGCCTGCTTATGCGTGAACTTGAAGACGCGCCATTTGCCGGTGGGCGCCTGCCAGCTCAGCTTGCCGCCGTGAATGTTGGGTGCCAGGTCAACCAGGGTATCGCCTTCGATCTTGCCATCGGCGTTCAATTGCCCGGCGACGGCAGCGACGAATCGGTCTCCACCGTAGGCTTCGGCTTCAAATGCGCGCGGCCCTTCCACTTCAAAGGTCGCAGCCTCCAGGCGTTTGGCCGCGTAGCGCGGGGGAACCTTTCCGGCGACGGCCTGGCTGGGCCACCATTTCTCGTCAAAGATCCACATTTGCAAGCGTTGCTTTTTCGCCGCGTCCAGGCAGATGCCCAGGTCGCGCCACCAACCGTCGCCCAGCCAGTCATTGTGAGGGCGGGACTCGATGGTGAAGCAGCCGTTGCCGCCCTCGGCCACCTTGCCGACGTACATCTCCAGGCGTTCCTTGCTGTCCTCCCCGTGCAGCCAGAACAGCGGGCCGACCTGGCGGCGAGCCTCAGGGGGTAACTCACGGAATTCCTGATCGAGAGCAGTGATGCCAGTTTCGGAGGTGCCGGTTTGGCGCTCGGCCGCCGGGGACTGGACTAGGGCGCTGAACAAGAAGATGATTGCGGTGCAGGAGGCCGCGGTGAAAGCAGTTGTGGGCGATTTCATGAGTTGTCTTAGCTGTGTTTGAGCAATCGGGGCGTGTGCCAAGGAACCGCAGAGACTTGGAGCAGCGGAGCCGCAACCAAAATGCGAGCGCCCCTTGAACCGCAGAGACGCGATGGTCGCAGAGAAGACAGCAGGAGAGAAAATCTTGCTCGAAATGCGCGATTCTGCCCTTTTGCACTGCGATGGACGCGGAGAAGAGACCAAAGGACAGGACCTTCAAAGCAAGCACCATTCCATGACACAGCTTCAAGTGGCCGCGTCTTGTCTGTCTCCGCGTTCATCGCGTCTCTGCGGTTTAATGAGACTTCGTTTGACTGCATGGTTACGGCTTAGCAATACATGAGCCCAGACAAAGGAGTCATGATCAATGCGAATCTGCGTGCCTCGCTGCGAAGACGATGATAATAATGCGCCGGTTCACGATATCACTTTATGCGCAACCCCTTCCGACCTCTGCTCATCCTGACTCTGATTGGCTTGCTCTCGACCGCCAGAGCGGTTACGCCTCAACCCGAAGAATTCCTCGCCTGCAAGAACTGGGCGGACGGCGCGTTTTCCGCTGGTGGCGAGGCCGGGTCCGGTGCGTTCCTCAAGATGCTTTACGAGGATGTGGCGGATGGAGTAACGCGGGGGCATTCGTGGCGCGGCACCCCATTCCAGCTTGGGGAAAAGACTTATACGAACGGGCTGGCCTTCAATTCGACGAAACACATCCTGGTGCATCTGGGCAAACCGGCCCGGCGTTTCACGGCGGACATTGGGCTCGAGAATAACGACGATACCCAGCGGGGCGAGGCCCAAGGCCAAGGCTCGGTCACCTTCCATGTGCTGGTAGGCGGCAAGGAAGTATTTGCCTCTTCGGTTCGCCGACGCAAGGATGGGGCGCTACCGCTGGACGTGCCTTTGGCAGGCGCACGCGAGTTTGAAATTCGGGTCAAAGACGGCGGGGATGGGCGGGGCTGGGACCAGGCGTTGTGGGCGGAGGCGACCGTATGGCTGGAGGATGGGTCCCTCGTTTCCTTGCACTCCCTGCCCTGGGAAGGCAACCCGTTTGGGTTCTCTTTTCAGTATGACGGGACCAGCAGCGCCAAGCTGCTCGCGCAGTGGTCCAGGAAGACGGAGGAACGCGCGCCAAACCAACATTCGACGCAGCGCGACGTGGTCTATCTCGACCCGGGCACCGGGCTTGAGCTGCGCGTGCAAGCCGAACGCTTCACTGACTTTCCGGCGGTGGAGTGGGTGGTGTCTTTGGCCAACCATGGCACCACTAATACTCCCATCCTGGAGAACATCCAGGCGCTGGATGACGTTTTGCCGGTGCCAATCAGCGGCGAGGCCACGCTGCACTGGGCTAAAGGGGGAGTGGCCTCGTTTGACGATTTTGCCCCGGAGACCACGGTGTTGAAGGCCGGGCAGAAACGCCGTTTCCAGCCGGGTGGGGGGCGTTCTTCCAACCAGGTGCTGCCCTTCTTCAACCTGCAAGGCGCTGAGGGCGGGGTGGTTGCCGCAGTGGGGTGGAGCGGCGAATGGGCGGCGGAGTTTGGATGCGAAAAAGGCGGTCAGGTGAGCCTCAAAGCCGGGCTGGCCCGCACGCACTTGCGCCTGTCCCCCGGAGAGACCATCCGCACGCCGAGGATGCTGCTGCTCTTCTACCAGGGCGACCGCTGGCGGGGCCAAAACCTCCTGCGCCAGTTCATCCTGGCACATCACCGGCCACTGCGCGGCGGCCAGCCTCTGCTTGCTCCGATCACGTGCGGTAACTGGGGCGGCACGCGCGCCGAGGTGCACCTGGACAACATTCGGAAGTTCATCCAGCACCAGTTGCCGATCGAGTATTACTGGATTGATGCCGAGTGGTACGGCCAGGGCAACTGGGCGGCCAACGTTGGCAATTGGCGGGTCAAGCCTGACCTGTACCCAGCCGGATTCAAGCCGCTGAGCGAGGTGTTGAGGTCCTCTGGGCGTGAACTGATGCTTTGGTTCGAACCGGAGCGCGTCATGAAGGGCACCGAGTGGTACAAGGAGCACCGCAACTGGATGCTCGACACCGGCGGCGACACGGTCCTCTTTAACCTCGGCAACCCGCAGGCGCGCCAGTTCGTCACGGACTTCATCTCGGAGAGGGTCGTCGAGTTCGGCCTGGGCTGCTATCGTCAGGATTTCAACATGGATCCGCTCGCCTACTGGCAAGCCGCCGATGCTCCAGACCGCCAGGGAATTTCGGAGAGCAAGCACATTGAAGGGCTTTATGCATTTTGGGATGGTTTGCTCGCACGTCATCCTAACCTCCTGATTGATAACTGCGCCTCCGGCGGGCGCCGGATTGATCTGGAAACGGTCGGCCGCGCGACCCCCTTCTGGCGCACCGACGGCCCCCGCGATGCAATCGCTCACCAATGCCACACCTATGGCTTGATGCCCTGGGTGCCCCTGAGCGCCACCAGTCAGGATCGCGAGGGCGACGATTATGAATTCCGCAGCAGCATGTGCAGCGCCCTGTGCATCAACTGGGCGCATTCGGGGGACGGACCCTGCGAACGTCTTCCGGAGAACTTTCCCTTTGCCTGGGCCAAGGCGGCCCTGGATCAGTATCTGGAGCTGCGCCAATATTATTATGGCGATTATTACCCGCTCACGGGCTATTCCCAGGCAACCGACGCCTGGATGGCCTACCAGCTCGACGGGCCCGCTCCGGGCAAGGGCCTGGTGGTGGCCTTGCGCCGCCCTGACAGCCCTTACCTCTCGGCTCGATTCATCCTGCATGAGTTGGACGCGCGCGCTTCCTACCGTGTCACAAACCTTGATACCAAGCAGCAGGTTACTTCCTCCGGAACCGAATTGCTGAACAAGGGGCTGGAAGTCGTGCTCCAAAAGCAGCCAGACTCTGCCTTGCTCCTCTATGAGCGCCAATGAATGATTCATTTCCTGCGGTGCGCATTGACATCGCCATTTATCCCGGTACTCTGTTATGCGTATTTCGATAACGAATGTGCGTAGTGACAAATAGCTTGTGGCTGAAAAAGACGATTATTTAGCTGATATCCTGGTCGACCTTGCGTTCGTCTCCGCCGACAAAGTGGCCGAAGCGAGGCAGGAAGCCAAGGCAGCGGGTGTGGGTGTGGTGGACCTCCTGGTGGCCAACAAGGTGGTGCGGGCGGAGGATGTCACCCAGGCTAAAGCGGCTCATTTCGGCGCCGAGGTCGTGAATCTCAGCGAGGTGAAGATCGCTGACGACGTCATCGCCACGATCCCCCGACACATTGCGAGAAAGTATCGCGTGGTGCCGGTCTATAAGCACGACAACAGTGTTACCGTCGCACTGGCGGACCCGTCCGATCTGGACACCATAGACAGCCTGGCGCATCTGTTGCACGCGGAGGTCGAACTGCGCGTCGCCTCCGAGGCCGACATCGAGGCCGCGCTGAGCAAGTATTATGCGGAGCGGAGCAGCGGCCTGACGGCCGATCCCCGCCTGAAGGAGGCTATTGAGGACCTCACGCGCGAGCATGTTGAAATCGAGGCGGCGATGGCGGCAGACGGCGGGGTGGTCGAAGCGGACGCGCCGCTCATCAAGCTGGTCAATTCGATCATCGTCGAGGCGTTCAAGATGCGGGCTTCGGACATTCACCTGGAGCCGTTGTCGAAGACCTTCCGGATGCGCTACCGGATTGACGGCGTGCTGCACGAGATCAAGGCCCCACCCAAACGACTGCAGGCGGCGATTATCAGCCGCTTGAAGATCCAGTCCAACATGTCCATCTCCGAGCACCGGATTCCCCAGGACGGGCGTATCCAGACGTCGGTGGGCAGCAAGCTGATTGACTTGCGCGTGTCCTGTCTGCCGACCAACCACGGTGAGAGCATCGTCATGCGTATCCTGGACAAGGAAGGCCTGCGGCTGGGCTTGCCGGAGTTGGGCTTCTTCACTGACGACCAGCAGACCTTCGAACGGATGATCGGCTTGCCGGACGGCATCCTGTTGATTACCGGCCCGACCGGCTCGGGCAAGACGACCACGCTCTATTCCTGCCTGCACTTCATCAACCGTCCGGACCGCAAGATCATCACGGTCGAAGACCCGGTGGAATACCTGCTGTCGGGCATCAACCAGGTGCAGGTCAGTGAAGCCGTCGGCCTGACCTTTGCCTTCGCCTTGCGCGCCATCCTGCGCCAGGCGCCCAACGTTATCATGATCGGGGAAATCCGCGACCTGGAGACCGCCACCATCGCGATTAATGCCTCGCTGACCGGCCACCTGGTCTTTTCCACGCTCCACACCAACGACGCCCCGAGCGCCGTCACCCGGCTCATTGACATCGGCGTCAAGCCGTTCCTGGTGGCCTCTTCCACCCGTTGTTTGATGGCCCAGCGGCTCGTGAGAAAGGTCTGCCGCCAGTGCGCAGCCCCCTGCATGCCCTCGGAAGCGGAGATGCGCACGCTGAGTTTGGATGCGGCCGGTCTCCAGGGCGCGACCTTCCAGAAAGGCAAAGGCTGTTCCAACTGCAACAATACCGGCTATCGTGGCCGCTTTGGCATCTTCGAGATCTTCGTCATTGACGACGAAGCGCGTAAGTTGATCTACGAGAAAGTGTCTTCCTCCGTTTTGCGCGCCCGTGCCCGCGAGATGGGCATGCGCACCCTTCGTGAGGATGGTGTTCGCAAAACTCAGGCGGGTTTGACTACCCCGGACGAAGTGATCCGCGCTACGGTGGGAGATGTGGATTAGATGGGCCTCCTGCCGTCCACGGGGTTATGGGCCTTACACGCGTTACCTGGGTTGCGTGGGTTGAACGGTGGCGGACGGCCGCACGGTTGGGCCATTCGGCCCGGCGTGACAAATGGACTTCACGGCTGTCCACTATTAATGGTAAACTGAATTGAACGTTTACAGGCGCATCGTTGGCGAAATGCGCGCATAACTGGATTTAAGCATGTCTTACTCGATGTCCGATCTGTTGCAGTTGGTGGTCTCCGAGGGGGCCTCCGACCTGCACATCCGCGTGGCCACGCCACCCGTGATTCGCGTCCACGGCATTTTGCACCGGGTGGAAGGGCCGCCGCTGAAGCCGGAAGACACCGAAGAGCTGATGCGCAGCATCACCTCCGAGGAACATATCCAGCACGTGCGCGAGCGCGGCGGCGCCGACTTCGGCTTTGCCTTCGGGGACATGGCGCGGTTCCGCGTGAGCGTCTTCAAGGCAAAGGGCGACTTCGGCATCGTCCTGCGCCAGATTCCCGCCAAGATGCTGACATTTGAGCAGATCGGCCTGCCGCCCTCGGCCAAGGAACTGCTCTACAAACCGCGCGGCCTGGTGCTGGTGACCGGCCCCACCGGCTCAGGCAAGACGACCACTCTCGCGTCCATGATCAACATCATCAACGAGGAGCGCGACGAGGCCCACATCGTCACCATCGAGGACCCCATCGAGTATTACCACACGCACAAGAAGGCCATTGTCACCCAGCGGGAAATCGGCGTGGACGTGCCGAACTTTGCCGAGGCGCTGCGGCGCGTGCTGCGCCAGGACCCGGACGTGATTCTGGTGGGCGAAATGCGGGATCTGGAGACCATTGACGCGGCGATCACGGCGGCGGAAACCGGGCACTTGGTGTTCGGCACGCTTCACACGACGGGCGCGGCCAAGACCATTGACCGCGTCGTCAACGCGTTTCCCGCCAACCAGCAGGAGCAAATCCGCATCCAGCTTTCGACGGTGTTGCAGGCGGTGATCTCCCAGTTGCTGATCCCGCGCATTGATAAGCCCGGGCGGGTGGCGATCTTCGAGATCATGATCAACACGCCCTCGATCGCCGCGCTGATCCGTGACAACAAGACTTTCCGCGTCCAGTCCGACATTCAGACCGGCGCCAAGTATGGGATGGTCACGCTGGACAGTTTCCTGGTTGAAAAATACCTGGCGGGCATGATCGCCCGCGAAGAGGTGGTGACCAAGGCGCAGGACCCGGTGACGATCCAGGCGAAGCTCCAGGAGCTGGAGCTGGCCGCCGCCGTGGGCGCCGAAACCGAAGCCATGGTCCAAGGGAAAGTATAGAGAGCAGGCCCTATGTCAGAAGACCTTTCCAACCCGCTGCTCTCCCTGGTCAAAGAGCAGGGCCTGATTGACGATTTGCAGTACGAGGAGATGCTGGGCGAGTTTAAACGCACCGGCAAGTCCGTCAGCCAAATTCTGCAGGACTCCGGGGTGCTGGACCTGGACACCATCCTGCAGGCCATCGCCGGTCACTTGGGGGCGCCGGTGGTTACGGTGCGTGACCGTGATTTGACCCCAGAACTGATACGCACGATCCCGGCCAAGATGGCGCGCATGTATCAATGCCTGCCGGTGGGCCAGGTCGATTCTACGCTGCAAGTCGCCCTGGTGGAGCCGCTCAATTCGGGCCGCATTGACGAACTCGGCTTCGTCGTCAAGAAAGACATCCAGTTGGTGGTGGCCGACCCGGCGCAGGTCCAAAAGGCCATCGAGAAGTTCTACCCCGAGGATAACGAGAGCTTTACCGACATCCTCAAAGAGCTGGGTTCGGACCAGGAGATCGCCAAGGAAGTCACCGAGGTGCAGGTCACCGACGACGCGGCAATGATGGCGCGCCTGGCTGACCAGGCCCCGATTGTCCGCTTCGTGAACCTCGTCTTGTACCAGGCCATCCAGGACCGCGCCAGTGACATCCACTTCGAGCCCTTCGAGACCGAGTTCAAGATCCGCTATCGGGTGGACGGCGCCCTCTACGAGATGTCGCCTCCGCCCAAGCAACTGGCGTTGCCCGTGGTTTCGCGCCTCAAAGTCCTGGCCAACCTCAACATCTCCGAGCGCCGCCTGCCGCATGACGGGCGCATCAGCTATTCGCTGGGCAACCGCGTCGTGGATCTGCGCGTCTCGACGCTGCCCACTCAGTTCGGCGAGTCGGTCGTGCTCCGCGTGCTCGATCGGCAGGCCGTCAACCTCGAGATCGAGTCGCTGGGCTTCCCCAAGTACCTTTACGATTACATCGTCGAAGCCATTCAGCGCCCCAACGGCATTTTCATCGCCACCGGCCCGACCGGTTGCGGCAAGACCACTACGCTCTATTCCTGCCTGCGCCGCGTCAACACCATTGACTCGAAGCTGCTTACCGCCGAGGACCCGGTCGAATACGACATCGAAGGGATCATGCAGGTGGCCATCAACGAGGCCGTCGGGCTGACCTTCGGCAGGGCCTTGCGCTCCTTCCTCCGCCAGGACCCGGACGTCATCATGGTGGGTGAAATGCGCGATCTGGAAACCGCCCAGATCTCGATCCAGGCCTCTCTGACCGGCCACCTTGTGATGAGCACGCTGCACACCAACGATGCTCCGGGCGCTGTCACGCGGCTTATTGACATGGGTGTCGAGCCGTTCTTGATTTCGTCCACGCTGGTGGCGGTGATCGGCCAGCGGCTGGTGCGCACGATCTGCAAGAATTGCCGCACCCCGTTCGAACCCACGGAGACCCAGTTGGCCCTGCTCAATCTCTCGCCGCACGACCTGGGCGACAAGACCTTCTACTACGGCCGAGGCTGCTCTGTCTGCAACGACACCGGTTACAGGGGGCGCAAAGGCATCTTCGAGTTGCTGACGATCAGCGACGCCATCCGGGCCCTGATCAACGAGCGGGCCCCCACGGTCGTGATGCGCCAGAAGGCCGTCGAGATGGGCATGGTCACCCTGCGGGAAGACGGCTTGCGCAGCATCTTCGACGGCGTTACAACTATTGAAGAAGTAGTCAAGTACACATGAAGAATTGGAGCATTGGAGTATTGGAGTATTGGAGTATTGGAGCGTTGGAGTGTTGGAACACTTCACCAATCCATCACTCCACTACTCCATTACTCCGTTCTCTTCTTCACTCCGTTTAACCCTCCCCCTTATGCCAAAATACAACTACGTGGCGATGGACGCGCATGGCAAAGAAACCAAGGGCACGCTCGAGGTTGCCAGCCAGAACGAAGCCATCAATCGGGTCAAGGAGATGAACCTGTTCCCGACCAAGATCGTCGAAATCGAGAAGACCAAGGAGAAGGGCGACAAGAAGGCCTCTCCCGCGGCCAAAGCCGGGGCCAAGAAGAAGGGCGGCAAGGGGTTCAATGTGAACCTCAACATCAAGATCCCCGGCCTGGGCGGCCGCGTGAAATCCAAGGTCCTGACGACCTTCACCCGCCAGTTGGCGACGCTGGTGGATGCCGGCTTGCCCCTTTTGCGCGGCTTGCGCGTGCTCGAGAAGCAGGAAAGGAACCCGACCCTCAAATCCATCATTGCCGAACTCGCCGTGGCGATTGAAGGCGGGAGCACCTTCTCCGAAGGCCTCGCCCAGCATCCCAAAGTGTTCAACCGGCTCTTCGTCAACATGGTCAAGGCCGGCGAACTGGGCGGTGTCCTCGAGGTCGTCTTGAACCGCCTGTCCGAGTTCATGGAGAAGGCCCAGAAAATCAAGGGCAAGGTGAAGGCGGCCATGTTCTACCCGGTTGCCGTGCTCATCGTCGCCGTCTGCATCCTCAGCATCCTGATGGTCTATGTCATCCCCAAGTTCAAGGATGTGTTCTCCGGCATGTTGGAAGGCCAGGCCCTGCCGGCCTTCACCCGCTTTGTGCTCGCCGTGAGCGACACGATCAAGGACCACTTCATCTATACCATTATTGGCATCGCCGTGTTCGTGGTCGCCTTCATGCTCTTTGTCCGCACCAAGTTCGGCCGCCACGCCTTTGACAAGTTCAAACTCAAGGTGCCCGCGATCGGCCCCGTTGTCAGCAAAATCGCCATCTCCCGCTTTACGCGCACCCTCGGCACGCTCGTCAGCAGCGGCGTCCCCATCCTCCAGGCCCTGACTATCGTCAAGGAGACCGCCGGCAATGTCATCATCGCCAACGCCGTTAATGAAGTCCACGAGAGTGTCAAAGAGGGCGAAACCATCACCGCCCCACTCGAAGGCTCCGGGGTCTTCCCACCCATGGTCATCAGCATGGTGGACGTCGGCGAACAAACCGGCGCCCTCCCGGAAATGCTCCTCAAAATCGCGGACAACTATGACGACGAGGTGGATAACGCCGTGGCGGCCATGACCTCGCTCCTGGAACCGATCATGATTGTCTTCCTCGCCGTCATCGTCGGCAGCATCGTCATCGCCATGTTTCTTCCCCTCATCGCGTTGATGAACGGGATCGGCAACGAGCCTGGCGGCAAGGGTGACAAAGATTAGCCCCATAATCACAGGCTCGGTTTGCGGACACACAGTCACTGGCTGGATCGGGCTCCGGCGCTGCCTTGCAATGGCTTGGAACCGCTGGCTGGGGGGCTCTGCCGTCGGACAGCACCTCGGCCCCGGGCAGTCCGAGCTGACCCAGAGCGGTTCCGCCCCTGTTCCTGACGCCTGACTTTGGCTTGGGGGTAGCCTGAAGGTAGCTTCAGGATAGCCTCAGGGTAGCCTCAGGGTCGCTTCAGGGTGCCTACCGGTTGGCTACCAGATAGCCTGAGGGTAGCCTCAGGGTCGCTTCAGGGTGGCCTGAGGGTGGCTTGGGGTGACTTTTCGCAGACATGAGAATCCCAGGTCATTTCCGGGGCGCAGGGCAGGGGACCGAGGCGATTACAAACTTTTTTGCAGAATATTCTGTTATGCTGTTGACAGCAGACCGCCCTAGGTGTAAATACAATGTAAATACATTGCATGGGCATTACATTTACAATTGAGCCGCTATGGAGTTTGATTGGAATAATCCGCCCTTCAATTTGGATAGTTCTTTGACGCTGCAGGAAATCGAAGAATCGTTCGAGGATCCGTTTGCCATCCGGCTGCTGCCGGATTCGCCCCGGTTTTCCGTTCAGGCCCGGTTTTTCAACCTGGGAATGTCCGCTGGTGGGGTTGGGATCTTCAGCATTTACCGGGCGAACGGGAAACAGGTTCGCGTGCTGCACGCTCGCATGTTCGAGCCCGAAGAACGGTTCTTCTATCAGCGGAAAATGGATCAGACGCTGGCCCATTGAACCTGGTCGAGTGGTTTAAGTGAGTTAAATGGGGGCTGGCGCGGCGCTGAGTCAGACTCGTGCCGTTTTTGCCGATTTAGCTCATGTAACTGATTTGAGTTAGCTAACGAACACGCAGATGCGCGCGATTGCCAAATGGGAAGAAGTGCCGATCTTCGACAGCGAAGAGGCCGAGGCGGAGTTCTGGGCCGAGAACAAGCCCGACCTGCGCCTCATGGAAGCGGCGGTGGCCGGCAACGCCGAGTCCTCCGAGTCGGTGGCCATCTCGCTGCGGATTGATCCGCGGATGTTGGCCCGCATCAAGCGCTTGGCCCGGTCCCGCTATCTGAACTACCAAAGCATGATCAAGCAATGGCTCAGTGAACGCCTGGAGCGCGAGCAGCACTAACGATGAAAACAGAAAACCGAACACAGGGAATGAGGGGCGGAATGCAGAATGCAGAATGCCGAATGCAGAATCCAGCACCCGGTATCACGCATCACGCATCACGCATCACGCATCACGCATCACGTTCCACGCTCCACGCTCCCCGTCCTACCCGCGCCTTCACCCTCATCGAACTCCTGATCGTCATCTCCATTATCGCCCTTCTCGCCGCGTTGACCTTCCCGGCGGTTCGCGGCGCCAAGTTATCCGTCATGCGCGCCCGGGCGCGGAGCGAGATGACCCAGATCGAAACCGCCATCGAGCGCTACAAGGACAGACTGGGCTACTACCCGCCCGATAATCCCGGCACCTGGGCCATGAATCAGCTCTATTACGAGCTGCTCGGGACCACCAACATCGGGACAGCCTATGTCACCCTGGACGGCAGCTCCCAGATCAAAGCCTCTGACTTAGGCGGAGCGTTCGGCACCACGGGCTCGGTGACGAATGTTCCCGGCTTCATGAACTGCGCGCGAGCCAGCCGTGGCGACGAACCCTCCGGCGCAATGTCCTTTTTGAAGGGCCTCAAGCCCGGTCAATGCATGGTGCTCACGAATCTCTCAGGCCCTATATGCACGATACTGGTCTGCGCTCTGGACGGGCCGCCGGCTCTTGGCAGCCCCGGCAGCGACAAGATCAACCCCTGGCGCTACAACTCGTCAAGCCCCTGCCACAATACCAAGTCCTTCGACTTGTGGATTGACGTGGTCGCGGGCAACAAGACCAATCGCATCTGCAACTGGAGCGACAAACCCATCAATGTCTATTATACGTCAATCGCGAACGCATACCCCCCATGATACCGCTTATGAAGAACCACACTGATGCCTGCCCAGGCAAATACGGACTGCGCGCTTCCCCGGCTTTTACCCTGATCGAGCTGCTCGTGGTCATCAGCATCATCGCGCTCCTGGCCGCGATGCTCTTGCCCGTCCTCAGCAAGGTCAAGGTGAAGGCCCAGGTGAAGAAGTCACAAATGGAGGCCGGCGGCATCGCCCAGGCCATCCACACCTACGAAGGCGACTACAGCAAGTTCCCGGTCTCCAGTGCCGCGATGAACGCCGCCACGGGTGTCGCTGCCCCGATGGGCCCCGATGACTATACGTACGGCACTGCCGGGGTCAATTGTGTTGGTCCGAGTGGCCCTGTCGGTGTTAACGGTGGTTTCAAGACGCCAACCGGTAATTGCCCCATTACCGCGCCGGGCAACTACCAGACCAACAACGCCGAAGTCATGGCGGTGCTCTTGGATGTGGAACACTGGCCAAATTCGCCCGGCGTGGCCACCATCAACCTGGGCCACGGCAAGAACCCCTCCAAGACCCGCTACCTCAACGCCACCATGGCCGGCAACAACACCTCACCGGGCATTGGCCAGGACGGAATCTACCGCGACATGTGGGGCAACCCTTACATTATCACGATTGACGCCAACTACGATGATAAGGCTCGCGATGCCTTTTACCGCCTTCCGGCGGTTTCGACCGATCTGAATTCCCATACTACTCCACCAGCCGGACTCAACGGCCTGATCCCGAAACTTATCGGTGGCAACACCGTTTACGAAGCCAACGCGCCGGTAATGGTCTGGTCCGCCGGACCCGACAAGATGATAGACCCAACCAAAGGAGCTACCGTCGGCGCCAACAGAGACAACATCCTGAGCTGGAAGTAATGCTCGTGAAGACTAACCCCTCAAAGTGCGGAATGCGGAATGCGGAATGCGGAATCCAGCATCACGGTTCACGCATCAGCTTCGGCAGCGCGGCAGCTTGGCGACTCACGCATCACGCATCACGCATCACGCTTCACGCTCCACGCTTCACGCTTCACGCTCCCCGTCCTGCCCGCGCCTTTACCCTCCTCGAGCTCCTGACGGTCATTGCCATCATGGGCATCCTGGCTGCCATCGCCCTGCCGACACTCCGAGGGCTGAAACCCAATGCCAAAGCGGCGGGGACCAGTCAGTTGCTCTACGCCGTGGGCCGCGCCCGCCAGCTTGCCATCAGCCAGCGCACGCCCGTTTACATGGTTTTCTTGTCCACCAATTTTTGGACCGACCCGTCCTACGCCTATAACTCCTGGACTAACACCGACCAGATCGCGGCTACCGGCCTGCTCGACAAGCAACTCCTCAGTTATGCCTATGTCTGTTTGCGTAGTATGGGCGATCAGCCGGGCGTGCACCATCCGCGCTATTTGTCCTCGTGGCGGACCTTGCCCCAGGGCGCTTATATCCCCTTGGAGAAGTTCGCCCCCGCCAGCTCGGTGCCGGCACTAAGGGTTGTCGACGCCGGTCGCACCAACCTGGTTTTCGGCTTCAACTACACCACAAATGTGCCGTTTCCCTCAGAGACAACCCCGCTGGCTTCCGTGGCGCGGCCGTATATCGCTTTGCCCTACATCGCGTTTGACGGCACGGGCCAGCTTGTCCGCGAGGTGAGCGGCCAGCTTGTCTCCGGGGTGAACGACCCGCCGGTGCTGATCCCGGTGGCGGAGGGAAGCGTTAGCTTCGCACGCGACCCTAACAGCAAGGTGGCCATGGCACAGCCACCCCTGGTGATCGAGCGACCGCCCGGCAACACCATTGACAACTATAGCCTGGTTTACATTGACCGCTTGACCGGTCGCGCTCACGTCGAGCGCAGAAAGGTCCAATGAGAATCGAATGCAAAATGCAGAATGCAGAATGCAGAATGCAGTCACGCATCACGCATCACGCATCACGCCCCCAGCGGGCCTTCACGATGGTCGAAATCGCCATCAGCCTGGCTATCATCGGCTTTGCCCTGGTCGCGATCATCGGTGTCCTGCCCATCGGCATGAACGTGCAGAAGGACAACCGCGAGGAAACCATCGTCAACCAGGACGCCACCGTGTTCATGAACGCCATTCGCAGCGGCGCCCGGGGCCTGGACGATCTCACGAACTACGTGACGTATATTACCAAGGATGTTTGGCAGTCCATGCCTGCTGGCGCGAAACCAACACCCGTCCGTTCGGACTGGTTCAATTACGCTAATTCGTCCCTCGGATCGCAATTCGCCCTCACCAACGGCTATCGCATCGTCGGCCTGCTCAGCACCCCAAAGTACGTTCCTTTCACTTCGGGACGGCAATCGGGGTTTCTTAGCAACCATGTCGTTGCTTATGTCCGTTCCATGAGCGGCGCGGCTAGCGAAAAGTCTCCCCCGAACTCTCGCTCCGTTTCCGACCTCGCTTCGAGCCTGTCCTTCAGCTACCGCCTGACTTCGGAAGTCATCCCTTATATGACCAACTACTATGACCAAAGCTGGGTGGACTTTGCACAGCCGGGGCTCAGTCTAACTGAGGCTGTGATTCGCTCAAACAATTTGATGGTGGTCAACAACCTGCGGAACAACCTCCAGGATCTGCGCCTCGTCTTTGCATGGCCCTTCACACCTCAAGGAGTCCTGCCTAAGACTGCCCGTGGCCAGTCTTTTCGCACCCTCGTTGGCGGCCAATTGACCAATGACCCCCCCGGAAGCCTCTGGTGGTTTCTGCAACCTCGAACCTACGTGAAATGAACGCGCCGTGAAACTCCCATTCCCAATCCTCGCATTCCCGCCTGATGCCTCCCGCACCCGGTGCCCCCGCTCACGCATCACGCATCACGCATCACGCTCCACGCTCCACGCTCCACGTCCCCCGTCCCGCGCCTTCACCCTCGTCGAAATCCTCGTCACCGTCGCCCTGCTTTCCTTCATCATCCTGGGCTTGTTCGCCATGTTCAACCAGGTTCAGCGCGCCTTCCGCCTCAGCATGAACCAGGTGGACCAGTTGGAGGCCGGACGGGCCGTCACGGAACTGCTCCCGCGCGAATTCGAGCAGATCATCCCGTCGGGCCGTCCTGGGGCCTACGCGGTCAACTTCTATTCTCAGATCCTCGACTCCAAACCCCTGACCCAGTCGCTTCCGGGCACGGCGGTCTTGCGCACGAATCTGCTGGCAGATTGTTTCATGTTGCTGCGCCAGAACCAGAACTGGGTCGGGATCGGCTATTGTGTGCGCACCAACGATATTAACGGCAGGCTCTGGTTCCCGGAAGTTCAGGGCGGCAATCCGGGCCAAATGGGCGTCGGCACCCTCTTCCGCTATGAGGCCACCCTTCCCGTCCTTTACCCCCATGGCGACCCCAAGAGTGGCACCCCCCAGGACCCCAGCCAGCTCTTCCTTGCCTTTCAGGCCGCGTGCAGCCCGGGCTCGGCGGCCTCGCGGAACATCTCAAACCGAGTCTGCGATGGCGTCATCCATTTTCGCTTTCGTGCCTTTAACACCAACGGCATATTGATAACCCTGCCTTTGCGCGCGGGCACGATCATCCAATTCTCAGGCGTTGCCCCCGGAGAGATTGGCCTTTACCGATTCTGCAGCAACACCGTCCCTGCGACCTTGGAAATGGAACTCGGCATCCTCGAACAGCGCGCTTTGGACCGCTACCTCTCAATCGGCGCTCCCGCCGCCCGGCTCAATTATCTGCGGAGCGCCGATTATTACCTCAGCAGCCGCGTCCACCTCTTCCGCCAGCGCATCCCCATTCGCAACGTTGATCCTTTGGCCTACCAATGAAGACAGAATTTACAATGCACAATGCAGAATGCCGAATGCTGAATCCAGCCTCACGCATCACGCATCACGCATCACGCATCACGCTCCACGCTCCACGTGCCCCCCGCCCCTCCGAACGCGGCGTCGCCCTCGTCATCACTCTGGTCCTGCTCACGGTCATCACTTTCATGGCGGTGACCTTCCTGGTCGTCAGCAGCAGCCAGCACGGTTCCGTCACGACGGAGACCGAGCAGGCCATCGCCCGCCTGGCCGCCGACACTGCTCGCGAGCGCGCCATCGCCCAGCTCCTCGCCCCCATCATGGCCTGGACCAACGAATTCAATTACGGTCTGCTGGTCTCCACCAATTATATTAACCCGGCAGGGTTCACCAACGGTGTTAGCAGCCCCCTGAACGTCAATTACGATTTCGACTCGCAGACGCGGTCCCCCCTTAGCGCCGCCGAAAAGGTTCGAAACATCGCTAACCTGCTGTATGACCCCCGCCCGCCAGTTTACATTGTCACCAACGCTTTTGGGTCTAACGATTTCCGCTTCTACCTCGACCTCAACCGCAACGGGCATTACGACCCGAGCGGACTTCAACCTGAGGTCGTGAACGATGCCCAGGGCCATCCAAATTTCATTAACGACCCGAGCGGCAATTTTGTTCCGTATCAGTGGCCTCCGCCGTCCAATATACGGAGCAACTTCTTCGTCGGCGACCCGGAATGGATCGGCGCCTTGCGGTACCCGGAGTTTGCGCACGCAGCCGACAACCAATTTGTTTACCGGTACGCCTATCTCGCCGTGCCAGCCGGCCAGACGCTGGACATAAACTACATTCACAATCAGGCCCTAAGGCCTGCCAAGACCAAGCTGGATCCAAACGGGCCTGACTTCCTGCGTAATCAGGGCGTCGGCACCTTCGAAATCAATCTGGCGGGCTTCTTGTACGATCTCAATACTAACCTGTATGCTTGGGGGGGGTTGTATCGTTATGACCCTAGTGGTGTTTCGCCAGCCGCAGGTAACGCCTTCGCCGACGCCGGAGCCCTCTTGGCCTACCGGTACGCAATGAACCCGGTTAACAAGTCCTTCACGCTGGCCAGTGTCTCTCAGCTCTTCGGGGGCCTCGGCGCCACCGCGTTCGGCCGGGACTTCCTGGACGGTTATTCCGGCGGCCCGGTAATGACCGGCACCTCGTGGCCTCAAGCAGCCCAGCCCGATAGCGACAGCGCGCGCGTGACCACACCTTGGGCCGGGGCGGACAACGCTAACCATTTCTATACGACGCAGGACTTGTTCGACAAAACCAAGACCGCCGTGGGCCTTGCTCCACATGCCTACACCTTTACCGATCGCCTGCTCGCGGTCGGCACCAACAACAGCTCTTACGATCGCTATACTTTCTACCGCCTCCTCTCCCAGCTCGACACCGATTCCGCCCCCGAGCCGTCAGGCAAGATGAACCTCAATTACTGCAACGTGGACACCAACGGCTACATCGTGCCGAACATGGCCACGAACTTCATACCGTGGACCCCAGTCCAGTTCTTTACCAACGCTGCCATCCGTCTCCTGGCCGACGCCGGCTACACCGTCGGGGCTTCCTACAGCACCTCAAACCTCCTGGTCCTTAGCTCGAATTATGTCAACGGCTTGTGGCTCCCCGTTACCAACCTCCATATCCCGCTTTGGCCGACCAACTTCTACACCCCGAGCGTCCAGCGCTTCTTCCAACTCGCCGCCAACATTTACGACGCGACCACCAACCGAAGTGGAATTTATCCAAGTGGAATTTATCCCTATCTGCCGAGTGTCTTTCGGCCGGTGTTCGCCAATGTGGGAGGCACCAAGACGGCCAGTCAAGTGTCTATCATCGGCTACGAAGAAGTCATGAACGCCAGCGTTCTCACAGCAGTGATGGTGGATTTGTCGGATTCGAACTCTCGCGGGGCTTTGAAGGCCCGCGACGACCAGCACATGGTATATAACATTCCACTGGTGATCGGCGCTAAGAAGGGTTTTCCCAACTTCAACGAGTTTGCCATGCAGACGCTGGTGCAAGTCAGCCGCAAGCTCCAGTTCACTCGCCAGAACGGCCCGAACACCCCGATAAGCCAGACCAACCAGATGTTCCTGGTCGGAATTTCCAATGTCTTCGCCGTCGAAGCGTGGAATTCCTATGTGACCAATTTCTCCCGCCCCCTGCGATTATACTATATGCCCGACATCAGTGTGGTGATGACCAACGAGACGGGCAAGACGCTCAACCCCTACCAGCGGTACCAGCCGCCGATGCAGTGGACTGACATCAGCAAAAACGCGTGGCCCGGTTACAATCGCTCCTTCGAGTCATATTCCTTTCAAATCCCTTTGTCCACCAATCTCATGTTCCTCACGAATTCGACCTACTTGCACGCCTCGGGGCAATTCGTGCCTGCCATCGGTACTTTTGAAAAGGTTTCTCCTGCGTTCTTTATTCCGCATTGGTGGCTCAACGTAAAAGCTCGCCTCCGGTTTGCAGTGGTTGATATCACCAATCCCAGTGCAACACGAATCGTGGATTATGTGAACCTTGCCGACCAGACCCTGGTGAATTTGACGGATACGCTGATGCAGGGAGGACAGTGTGGTGGTTCCTGGACGCCGGATGGCGCCTACGGCAGCCTCTGGTGCACGAATCACTATCCCACCCCCAACAATGAGTTCCTTCCGACGTTTGGCGTTCTGAATCAGATTCAAGTGGGTTTGGGGATGCAACCCGCCTACGGTCAGGCGGTCTGGAACAGCGCCATGAACTCTTTCCCGGCCGGGATGGAGAAGCCCGCCGCCATTGATTCCTTCCGGAACCAGTTCGAACTCGGCCCACTCTTCTCCCACCCTGTCGGCACGGTCTTTTACCCGTCCAACACCTTCGCCGCTCCTTTTCAACCCGTGCGGAGCATCTTCCTCGTAACCTCCTGGCAGGCCAACGATCCCCTGGTGCATTACACCGTCGGCGACCTCACCTCCCTGACCAGGACGAACCTGGTGCTCGACAACCTCCCTACCCCAGCACCCCTGGCTAATCTCGGGCATGTCAATCTCCGCTACGAGCCGTGGGGCGGGAATCCGGCTGGCAGCAGCTCCAGCACGACCAAGTTCGACCTGAGAGTCAAAGACCCTTTGATGCTCCAGTCCGATTCCTGGGACTTCCCAACCAACAAGCTCCCGAACGTTGGCTGGCTGGGCCGCGTCCATCGCGGGACCCCCTGGCAGACGGTTTACCTCAAATCGCCTGGCATGGACCTCCCCACATGGCAAACGTGGACCGGTAACGGGCTTCTTATGACCAACGCAGGGCAGACAGGAATCTTTGCCACCAATACCGCCTTCTTCGATGCCTTCCTTACTCAGCCTACGAACGACTGGCGCATCGTGGATTTGTTTACGAGCGCGCTCAACGACAACGCCACCCGAGGCCAGTTATCCATCAACCAGGCCAACCTCGCCGCTTGGTCTGCTGTGCTGAGTGGAGTGATGGTGCTTGCTAATGATGCTAATGGGAATCTGTATGCGACAAATATTCAGCCGGCCGGGGTCTATGACCCCCTCAATCCGACCACCTGGTCGCCGGTGGTGCAGCTCGTCAACCGCATCAACGAGGTTCGCTATTATACCAACAGCACTCGCCATGTCTTCAGCCGTCTGGGTGACCTTCTTGCCGTGCCCGAATTAACTGTCGCCTCGCCATTCCTGAATACCAACGGCACGGCTACTCTTGCCAACAGCGCCCTCAATGACGCCGCCTACGAGCGCCTGCCGCAGCAAATCCTCGGTCTGTTGAAGTGCGACCATACGCCGCGCTTCGTCATCTACGCCTTCGGGCAGACCCTCAAGCCCGCCCCCCATGCGATCGTCCAAAGTGGCCCGTTCTCCGGCCTGTGTACCAACTATCAAATCGTGGCGGAAGCCGCGACGCGCACCGTCGTTCGGTTCGAGGGCGTCCAGCGCTCCCTGCCCGGAATCCTGCCGCCGCCAATCACCACGCTCCACCCCGTCTTCGAGAGCTTCAACGTCCTGCCACCAGACTGATTGCTCTGAAGCTCCCGGTCTGCTTAACTACCCCTCGTTATGCGCTCCCGACCTCTAGCCTGGCTTCTGCTGAGTGTGATGTTTTTTGCCGGCGCGTTCTATTTCTGGCGCCTGGGCGATAAATGGGCCGCCAGGCGGGTTACCTCTCCCATCACGCATCACGCATCACGCATCACGCCCCCCCCTCCCATCACGCATCACGCATCACGCATCACGCCTCCCTCCCCCATTCCGCTGCTCAGCGGTGCCGGCACGCTCAATGTGCCGCCATCCCAGCCATTCGCTACGCAACCCGCAACACGCAACACGAACCGCTTCGCCCTGCGCCTCAGCAACACCAGCACCCCGCTCCGCCAGTTGCAGCGCAGCGGTCAAGCCATCCTGCTCGAAAACGCTCTGCTCGACACCACCAGGCCCGCCCCCGCGATCCCCGATCAGTTGCGCGCCCAGGGCGATCCCGGCAGCTACCTGGTCCAGGCGCGCGGGCCGATTGACAACGCTTTCCGTTCCCTGCTGCAAGCTGCCGGGGCCGCCATCGTCTCCTATATCCCCAATAACGCCTATCTCGTTCGTGCCTCGGCTGCGGTGGCGGATCAGTTGAGAGCCGACCCGCAGACCCAGGCCGTTCTGCCCTATGAACCCTATTACAAGCTCAAGCCGTCGTTGCTGAAACTGGCGGTGGCGCAAAATCCCCTGCCCGACGGCAGCGCCCTCAACGTGTTGGTCTTTGCCGATGCGCGCGAGACGGTCCGGGCGGAATTGGCGAAGCTTGGGGCCCAAATCGCCGCCGCTGAGGAACCCTCCCCGTTTGGGCCGGTGCTTCGGGTCGTCCCGCCCGCAGACAGCCTGCCCGCAGTCGCCGCGTTGCCCGGCGTGCAGGAGGTCGAATGGACGCTGAGGCGCGCCGCGGCCAATGACCTGAGCCGCGTGCGGATCGGCGTGGCCGCCGATCCCATTGCCACCAACAACTACCTCGGCTTAACCGGCACCAACGTCATGGTTAACGTCACTGACTCGGGGGTGGATGCCACGCACCCGGACTTGAATCCGCGCGTGTTTGGTGATTCGACCAACACCCTGGTGGACCCCAACGGCCATGGCACCCATGTCGCCGGCATTATCGCCAGCAGCGGCGGCCAGTCCACCACGGTGAGCAATGCCTCCGGCCCGCAAGGTCCCTACGTCGGCGTCGGCACCCAATTCCGCGGCATGGCTCCCGCCGCCAGCCTCTATGCCCTGCACGTCGATCTGCTGACCGGACCGTTCTCGGCCGGGTCCGCCCTTTTCTGGCCCACCAACGACGCCTACCTGCAGGAAACCGCCGCCCAGACTAACGCTTTCATCTCCAACAACAGTTGGAACTACGTCGGCCCCGACTCCCAGACCTACGATCTTCACGCCGCCAGCTACGATGCCGCTGTCCGCGACGCCCTGCCCAATGTCCCGGGCTCGCAGCCGCTGCTGCTGGTGTTTTCTGCCGGCAACGCCGGCGGTGGCAGCGATGACGGCACCGGCGGCAACCCGGACTCGATCCAGTCGCCGGGCACCGCGAAGAACGTCATCACTGTCGGGGCCATCGAACAGCTCCGCGACATCACCAACAACGTCGTGTGGGAATGCTCGGTAGTTACCGGGACCAATTCGTGCTCCACCAACCAACCGTGGCTGGCTGCGACCGATTCCAGCGACCAGGTGGCCAGCTTTTCCAGCCGCGGCCCGGTCGGTGTCGGCGTCGAAGGCCAGGGCCGGTTCAAGCCCGACCTCGTCGCGCCGGGCACGTTTGTCATCTCTACCCGCTCCGGGCAATGGGACACCAACACCTACTACAACCCAACCAGCCATACCGTCGCTGTCTATAACGATCTGGTGGTCACGACGAACAACCTTTGGGTCAATTCGATCTTTGTCCCCTATAACGCCGTCCAGCTCAGCATCAGGGTGGTTCCCAATATCAATTCCCCAATCCCGTTTCCCGACCTGCCTATCTATGTGAAACAATCGGCCATTCCGACCAACGCTCCCGGCGGGTATGACTTGGTGCGCACCAATCAGGTCTCGCTGCCGCCGGACCTGCCTTTGAGCCCGGTCGGCGTCGGCTGGTGGTACGGCATCGGCGACCCCACAAACCAGCCCGTCTCGTTCGATTTGATTACCGACCTGACGGTCACCAACGAATTGGGGAACTATCTCCAGGTGCTGGAAGGTTTAAACGACTCGCTCGGGGGGTACTATCGCTACGAATCGGGCACCAGCATGGCCGCGGCCGATGTCTCGGGCACCCTGGCCCTCATGCAGGATTTCTTCCAGCGATCGGGTCGCACCAATAGTCCCGCCCTCATGAAGGCCCTGCTGATCAATGGCGCCCGCTCTGTGGGCGACCAGTACGATTTGAGTCCCGCCGAATCGGTCAATTCCCAGGGCTGGGGTTTGATCAATCTGCCCACCACGTTGCCCGCTTCGTTGACCAACCTCACCACCACTGCCAATACGACGCTCCTCTTTGATCAGGATCCCACTAACGCGCTGGCAACTGGCCAAAGCCGCACCTTTAAGATCGCCCTGTCCGATGACGCCAGCAGCCAGCCCTTGCGCATCACCCTGGTCTGGACCGACCCGCCCGGCAACCCGATCGCCAGCGTCAAGCTGGTCAACGACCTGAACTTGATTGTTACCAACCTCGACACCACGAACTTGGTTTATTTTGGCAACGACATCGCCTCCGGCAACGACTTTAACCAGGCCTGGGATCCCACCAATGGGGTTCCCAATTTAGATTTAGTGAACAACGTTGAGAATGTGTTTCTCTCACCCACGCTCGGCGGCAACGCTCGGCTTGGCACCAATTACTCCGTGACCGTCGCGGGCAGCCGGGTGAACGTCAATGCCGTCACGGCGCAACCCAACAATGTCTGCCAGGATTTTGCCCTGGTCATCTCCAGCGGCGACGGCCAGATTACCAACGCCATTACCCTCAACTCCAGTTCGCCGATTATTTCCATCAACCAGCCACTGGTAACGGTCATCACCAACGCCTTTGCCAGTTCCCCGGGCTTCGCCGGCGGGGTGCTGTTCAACCAACGGGTGGGCGCCAATCCGCAATTGTTGGGCACCAACACTATCCAGCTCCCCACCGACGCCGACGCCGTGGTCACGCTGGGCGTGACCAACCAGTGGCATTTCTATGCCATCACCAACAACACCTCCTTTACCAACGCCGCCTTCCTCACCTTCCTGGCCGAGGAACTGGCCGTGCCGCGCATGGGCGTGTTCGAGCCCACTGCGGACCTCGCCACGCGCCCGGAAGCCGATATTGACCTGTATGTGGCCCCGCCAACGATTCCCAATAGTTACGCCCTGACCAACCTGGACCCGGCGGTGGTGGCGGCAGCCGACAAGTCGCTGGGCCGGGGAGGCACCGAAACGATTGTCTATTCCAATGCCACCCCCGGCGTCTATTACCTCGGGGTCAAGTGCGAAGACCAGCAAGCTGCCCAGTACGCGCTCATGGGCGTGTTCAGCCAGGAGCCGTTCGGCTCGAGCAATAGTACTAACGGTGATGTCACTCTGCTCGGCTTCCCAACGTATTTGCCCATCCCAGACGGTTCCCCCCAAAGTTCGACCAACGTCTTTGTGATGGCCATCAATGTCTCCAGCATCCAGGTGCGCCGCGTGATCGTCACCAACATCATCAACCACGAATTGATGTCCGACTTGCTCGGCAACCTGAGTCACGGCTCCGATTCCGCTGTCCTCAACAACCACACCTGCGTCATTGATGCCACGGGTGGCTGCCAGACCTGGACCAGCTACATTTACGACGACAGCGATGAGCGCAACGTGGGTGTGAACCCGTCTCTCATCAATCCTCATGTGCAGCATACCGATGGGCCGGGCAGTTTGAGCACTTTCGCCGGAAAGAGCGGTCAAGGCCAGTGGATGCTTGGCATGGTGGATAACGCCCTTGGTCACGTTGGCACCAATGTCGGTCTTAGGATCTTCCTCGAACACCAGCAACCCCTTACGGGCAATGGCATTATCGCCACCATCGAGGGCAACGCTTGCCGCGACGATTTCATTGACGTGCCGGCCAACGCGACCAGCCTGAGCATCACCGTCGCGGTCGTCTCCGCCACCGGCCCGGTTGACTTTACCATTGACCTGTGTGCGCCGAACGGGGGGCCCTGCAAGGGCACGGAAGTGACCAACCTCATCGGCGGGGAGGTCACGATTGACCAGACCGATCTGCCACCCCTGCAAGTCGGCACCTACCGGGTCCACATCTGCAACCTCGAGTCCACGGCCTTCACGGTTCACATCCGCGCCGTCTTCGGCTTTTCCTTGAACACCATCCGGCCGGTTCTGTCCGACGCCATTCCTGCGCCGATGCCGATTCTCGACAACGCCGTCACGGACATCTCCCTCACTAATAATGTTCACGCCATCATCTCCTCGCTGGATGTCGGCCTGCTGATCAGCGATCCGCGGGTGTCTGACCTCGCCATCACCCTTATCAGTCCTAATGGCACGCGCGTCCTGCTGTTCGATAACCGGGGCGCGTCCACGACCAACGGCCTCGGCCTCGGCACCTTCGATCTCGGGGTAGTGACGAACATGGTGCCGGTATATACGAATAACTTTGACGCCGCCCCGGTCGGCCTGTATGCGCCGGGCGCTACTTTCGAGGGCTGGAGTGTGCTCAGCAACTTCGTGGATGTCCTGGACGATTTCACCTGCCTCTGCCTGAGCAACCACGTGCTGGCCCTATTGGACGGCGCGGTTTCCTATTCCCTGCCGACGACCAACGCGATCTTGCTCACAAACCTGAACCCCTACACCCTCACCTACCGCGTCAATCACTTGCCCTGGCTGGAGGGGATGGTCACCTGGTGGCCGCTCGATGTGGACGGCTCGGATATCTTCGGCGGACTCAACGGGCTGCTCTTGGGCGATGTAGCCTTCTCTACTGGTAATGCCGCCATATTCACGGACGACTTTGCCGGCCCAGGGCTGAACCCGATGTGGCAGCCTTCGTTGCCGAACGCGGGCACCGGCGCCAGCCCGACGCCCATCGAAGCCTATGCTGGGGCCCCCGCTTACAGCTTCGGCACCCTTGGCACCAACACCATCTTGCGGCTCTCCAATACTCTCAACTCGCAGCAGCGGCGCGGCTGGAGTTCGGCCGCCACATTCGGCGGGCAGGGCTTCCGTTACGAAGCGCGCTTCAATACTCTGGCTAATCAGGCCTGGACCAATATCAACGGGTTTATCGAACTCTGGATTCTGGATGCGGCCAACTCCAATCGCTTCGACGTCGTTTCTGCTGCCGCGGGCGATGCTGGCACTCCTCCGGCGCTGCTGGCGGGCAGCAGCATTGACAGCACTTACAACACACTCTCGTTCAACTACCAGACCAATACGTGGTATCGCCTGGTCCTGTCCGCGGCTCCAAACCAGTCGGTGCGCGCCACGCTGCTTAGCGACGCCGGGGCGGAACTGGCCGGGGCTTCGTTCCTCCACGGAACTGCGGCCTACAACTCGGGCTTTAAGATAGGTCTATCCCAATTCATGGGGACGTCGGCCGTGCCGCAGATGGTGGACGTGGCAGTGGATTATGTCCGCCTCACCAGCGGGCTTGCCGGCGAAGTCAACCAGGCCTATTACGGCGACGGCACCGCCACCCGCATGGTCGTCCCCCGGTGCCCCGCACTGGATCTTGGCCAGGGCCGTGGCTTCAGCATCGAAGGCTGGATTAATCCGCTTAGCGTCAGCAGCGGAGCTGTAACTGGCGCCACAGTTATGAGCGATGGCTTCGAGAATGTCCCGGGCTGGGGAACTTACGTAGCCGGCTCAAGCGTTTCCGGCTGGTACGTTGAGTCGGGTAGCGTCGACGTCGTCGCACCTCCCAGGTGGCCCGTTGTGGCGGATTCAGGTGTTAATGTGTTGGATATTAACGGCTTCGGGCCAGGAACGATCTCCACTAACCTGTCACTGGTGCTCGGCCATAGCTACCGTCTCAGCTTCGCCTTCAGCCGCAACCCGGACGGGATAGGAGTGAGCATTCCCCAAGCAGCGATCAATCTCGACGGCGCCAACCTCCTGACTATTACCTGCAACCTGTCCAATGCTTGGAATGATTTGCAATGGCAGCATACTTCTGTGGTCTTTACGGCCTCTTCTGCGCTCTCGAAACTGGAACTTCAGGGCCTGAACCAGGACCCTTATGGCATCGTGTTCGACACCTTCCAAGTGAACGAGTTAGTGTCGCCCGGCCTGGCCGTTCCCTTGGTGGAATGGAATGATCCAAGCAATGCCTCGCCTCAGGGCGTTCAATTCTGGCTTAGCGGTTTGCCGGGCACGAACTCGCCGGGCTCCCTCTGGGCTAATATCTGGGACACTAACCTGCAATCGCACATCATCGCCACCGTCACAAACGCCCTCACTAACGGCGTCTGGCAGCACGTCGCACTCACCTTTGGCACGAACACTGGCAACGCGGTCCTTTATACCAACGGGCAGCGCGCCGCCACCGTGAATTTCCCGGCCAGCTTCGTGCCGCGCACCTCGGGCGACCTCTTTCTGGGCTTCCACCCGGCCGGCCTTACCAACGGCGTCAGTTACGCCGGTGGCCTGGATGAATTCAGCCTCTATCAACGCGCCCTCTCGCCCGGCGAGGTCAAAGCCATCTTCAACGCTGGCAGCCGCGGTAAATACGGCACCAACGTGCTGGTCTGCCCCGTGGCGACCGAGGTGACGCTCCTCACCGACGCCGGAAACCAAACCTTTGCTTTTACCAATGGCCTCACCTGGACCAACAACGGGCCGCATTGGGAGACCAATACCATTTCCTTCTCTACCGCCACGAACCCCGTCGCCATCATCGTTCGCGGGCTGAATCCCTACAACCGCGCCGATTCCAACGCCGCCAACAACTTGAATGCCGTGGTGGATGACTTCGTGCTCTCGACCCTCGCGACCAACACTGTCAACGGAATGCTCCACTTCACGGAGGACACCAACCTCGCGGTTCTCCCGATCAAGTTTGCGCCCACGCCCTACCTCGCCTCGAACTTCCCGCCAGTCCTTATCTTCTCAAATGACTTCAGCAGGGCTCAGGCGGGCCTCTATATCGCCAGCAGCACCATTCCGGGCGGCACCAACAGCCCCGCCGTCGGCATCCGGAACTGGACCGTCACCCAGGGATCGGTCACGGTCGTCAGCAACGCCTTCCTGGATACGGTCGCAGCCAACTCGCTGGCAATGGCCACCGGCGCTCTGCAGTGCCTCCTCCCGACCATCCCCGGCCACCGTTACCAGCTCGCCTACAGCCTCCGCGGCCCCTGCGCCGTCGGCTGGTGGAACGGCAGCGTTGACCCGCTGAGCCAGCGTGCCCAGGACCTCATTAGCGGGAATAACGGAGCCTTCTTCTACGGCGCTACCAACGTCGCGCCCGGATTCGTTGGCAACCAGGGGTTCTTCTTCCTCGGCCAGACCGAACCGCCTCCTGCGCAGGATCCCGACATCTTCCCCGAGGACACGGACGATCCTTCCAGCAGCATCGAACTCGGCGACCCGCCGCAACTCCAGTTCACCAACGCTTTCACCATTGAAGGCTGGATCAACCCGATTGCTCCAACCAACGACACCATCTGCGGCCGGCAGCAGATCTTCTTCCGCGGTTACCCCGAGCCTCTGGACTGCGCCGGCGCGGGCGACCCGTACTGGCTGGCGCTCGATCCCTCGGTGCTCTCTAATCGTTATGACCTCCACTTCCATATCGCCGGTGCCCATGCCGGCACCGTGGGTGCTGACGTGCAGTCCACTAACGGCGTCATCCAGCTCGGGAGCGGTTCCAACGGCGGGTGGTGGCATATCGCGGCGGTTTTCGACAAACCGTTCACCAACATCACGGCGGTGAGCGGCGGCACCAATGTTCTCACTATTACCATCAACGCCTTGCGGATCTATGTGAACGGCACCTGCATCGCCACCAATTACACCACGCTCTCACCCTACCAAACCCTCGATCCGTCGCTCAGTCCCGGCGTCGCCATCGGTGACCGCAGCCGCTACGACTGGACTCAGCCCTTCTCCGGCCTCATGGATGAGCTTACCGTGTACGCCCGAGCCCTGACCGGCCCCGAGATCGCCGCCATTGCTGCCGCTGGCGCCAACGGCAAAGCTGACTCTACCGTTCCTCCTTCCCTGAGCCTGGCCGAACTCAGCGTCGCCGTGGACGGCGTCTCGCTCGCCGTTACTTACGGGGATAATTCCCAGTGGACGACCCATACGGTGGAGTTCACCGCCCTTGACACGAACGCGGTCCTTGCCCTCCAGAGCCTCTGGCCCGGCACGCTGGTGGATGGAGTCACCCTTAGCGAAGTGCCCTCCGAGCTCTACTACCTTCCCGAGGTGCCGCTCTCAGACCTGTATGGCGATGATGCCTTCGGTGTTTGGACGCTCGAACTCTGGGACAACCGGTTGGGCCCGCTGACCACCAACATTGCGCAGTTGCTGGAGTGGCAGCTTAACTTCGGGTTGGCTCCCAGCAACCCGCCGCCGATCATAACCCTTAGCCACGGTATTCCCTACACCAACTCGCTGCCCGCCTATGGCGTGCAGTATTTCATCGTCCCGGTGCCGCAATGGGCCATCTGGGCAACGAACATCGTCCAGTTTGCCGTCCAGGCCCACGCGACCAACCCGCTGCCGGTCACCGTGTTCTTTAACCAGACCAACTATCCCGGGCCGGCGGATTTCGCGCTCATCAACCAATTCGTGCCGAACCTCACGACGATCCTGAATGCCAATGCCCTTACTGTGCCGCCGTTGGTGGTCGGCCAGAACTATTATCTCGTTCTTACCAATCCAAACCCCGTCGCGGTCACCTTTGGCTTGGGGGTTTGGTTTGACATCACCACCCTCGCCAACTGCCAGATGACCATGAGTGCCGCCCCGCCGGCCGGTATCCCGCGCTACTTGCAGTTCGACGTCCCCACCAACGGCGTCACCTCGGCCGCGGCGCCGCAACAGGTCGCTTTCTGGCTCACCGGCGCCAACAGCAATCTGACCGTCGTCCTCAGCGAGCATCTGCCGCTGCCGGACCTTGACCATTACGACTACATCAGCCAGCAACCGTGTACGAATGATGAGATCGTTATGGTCCTCACCAACAGTACTCCCTTCCCGATCCAGACCAACCGCTGGTATGTGGGCGTCTTCAACACCACTGCCTCCAACGTCACTTTCGCCGCCCAGGCCTGCGTCAACGTCGGCTCGCCGATGATCATTCCGCTGACCAATGGCGTGCCCTTCGTGGTGCCGCTGCCCGGCAGCCTCTTTGCCGCCCCGCCCGGCCCGCCGCAGCGATTCTTCTTTGACTTCTTCATCACCAGCGCCGTGCCCGGGGTCCTGTTCGAGATGTACAACTTGTCCGGCGATGCCGATTTGGTGCTGCAACGTGAGGTGCCCCCGGCCATGGCGCCTTATTTCGACGGCAGCTTCTTCCCCGGCCTGACGCCGGAGCAGATTGTCGTTCGGACCAACGCCGACATTCCTGACCTGCGCGGCCACTGGTATCTGGGCGTTTACAACAATGAAACCAACAACGTCGCTTATACGCTCCGTGCCGTTTTGCCCTCTCCCGATGGCCTGCTGCTCAGCGCCCAGCCGCTCAGGTTGTCCATCTCGGCGCTCAACCCGCCGCATGGCCTGTTGCTCAGTTGGAACTCGGTCGAGGGCGAGCCCTATTTCGTGCAATACACGGCCAGCATCGCGGCCCCGGTCACCTGGACCAATCTCGGCGTTGTCGTTGCCACGACGCCTCTGACGACCTTCGAAGTCCTGCCAGTTCCTAACGCTCCTGCATATTACCGGGTCGTCCAGGTAGTCTCATCCCGGCCCACGCTCCACATCCAGCTCTGGCCAACCAACCAGGTCCGCCTCTCCTGGTCCACTGCCTACCCGGGCTACACCCTGCAATCTAAAACCGGCCTTACCGGCACCTGGGCTAATGCCGGCCTCCCGGTGACCGTGGTTGGCACTGAGTTCGTCGCCTTCGATGCCATCGGCCCCGACCCGAAATACTACCGCCTGATCAAGTAGGGCTGCTCACCCGCAATCTTGAAACCCAGGAACATGAGACTCCGCACCGGCTGATTATCACTGAGATGAGTATGAAATTCTTGCTTTCATTGGCCGCGCTGACAGTCACCTGCAATGCCTTGGCTCAGGGAACTTCGGAAGCTATCCTGAGCTACGCCGACAGCATCAGTGGATACGCCGACACAACCGTCGGCTGGACTTTCCAGACCACCAACTCTTTCACCGTGACTGATTTGGGTTGCTTTGCCAAAGTCTTCAGCGACAACCCGGCCATCACCTCCGTCCAGGTTGGGTTGTGGGATGACAGCGGCCTGCTCCTGGCGTCCAATTCAATTACTCCGTCCAGTATGCTCTTCGATGAGACCCGCTATCAACCCATCACTATCACCCAGGCCCGGTTTGACCCCGGGACCTATCATCTTGGGGTCTATCCCTTTGGCGGCGGGATTAGCCTCGATGTCGCCGGCCCATCGACCGGCGGCTCAGTGTCTGCCTCCCCTGGAATGGAGGTGACCGGAGTCGCCATCGCAACCGACGGCGGCTTTGCTTATCCGTCAACGGTGCCTGGAACCGCCGGCTCGATTTATGCCGGCCCGAACTTTCGGTTCCTGGACCAGTCGATCAACCCAGGGGCGGTCACCAACCTCTATAACGCAATCCCC
>Ga0224558_1000925_pt1 | contig 33161 bp, 22 predicted proteins | sample 714S32024metaG_FD_180682 | JGI IMG/M metagenome (GOLD analysis project Ga0224558, IMG submission 180682) | Peat soil microbial communities from Stordalen Mire, Sweden - 717 S3 20-24 | ecosystem: Environmental > Terrestrial > Soil > Wetlands > Peat | place: Sweden: Norrbotten County, Stordalen... | reverse complement strand
CCGCCGTAACCCCCGCGTCCACCGCCCACAACAACACCACCGCCGCCGTAACCACCGCGTCCACCGCCCACAACAACACCACCGCCGCCGTAACCACCGCGTCCACCACCACCCCCTCACTCACCGTCACCGCCGTCACCCCCGCCAGCGGCGCCACCAACGTCCCCCTGAACACCACCATCACCCTCACCTTCAACAGCAACATCCAACAAGGCCCCAGCTACGCCAACATAACCCTCACCTCCGGCACCTTCACCACGACCATCACCGGCAACACCCTCACCATCACCCCCACCTCCACTCTCCCCTACGGAACCTACGTCCTACTCACCATCCCTGCCAACGCACTCCACACCGTCAACGGTACCCATATGGCTGGCACCTACGTGATGGCCCTCACTACGAGCAGCTCACAGACCGACCGTTTGTAGATACCAACGCACCAGTGAAGCGGTTCAGCGTGTGCAAAACGCGTCGCCGCTATCGCCTTCCGCGACCTCAAAAAGTGTTTTTCGACAAAGAACGGCGAAACGATCTACACTAAGCTTCTCCTTTCAGCCTCATGCGGCTGGGGGCAAGTCGGGATCTTCTTCAAGACAACGCGGGTTCCATATATTGATTTGATGCTCGTAAAAGTGCCATTTCGCTCCATGCGGTCACGTGGGAGGACATGTTTGAAATAGAAATCCTGCGCCCCCCCGCACAACCCCCGGTTCCCGACCCAAAGCTGCCCAGATTCAGCACACTTCGACAGCAAAACTGGCCCGCACATATATCAAACAATAAGCAGGGTGCGAAGCGCGCACTATAGCGCGCAAAGCGCTTATATTCGCGAGTGACATAAGGGGCCTCATGTCGCTTATTTTGACGTTGACCTCCAGCAGTCCTAGCATGAGTGATCTTTCGTCGACGACCTCGTCAGCGATCGCGCTCGGTGAAATCATTACCGGCGCCGCCATTGTAAGCTGCGCACTTGTTGTCTTGCTCGTTTTAAATTATTTGATGTCGGGGCGCGACTCATGGAACGCAAATACGGCGGCAGCTTTGCGGGCCATCTCCCTACCGCTCATCGTGACGTTTTGCGCCTTTATCGTGTTCCAGGCAGCACAATCCCTCTAAGAGCGAGGACATTAGCTGATAACAATTCTGATCACCGCGTAAAGAAGCCGAGCATGCCAAAGAGGACGATGTTGTTAACGGCGAGGATCGTCACGACCAACGCCAAATTTCTCGTTTTGTAGAAGGCGGCGCCCAAGATGACGCCCGTTTCGGTCGCGAAGAGGAGCTCGTACACGTTGGCGTAGCCTGCATGCATGGCGCCGAAGATCACGCTCGTGATGAGGATGCCTGCAACGACGCCGCTTCGCTCAATGAGCTGCGGCTGTAGGAGGACAAAAAAGAGGAGCCCCTCAACGACCGCCACAAAGAAGATCATTACGATGCTCAGCTGAATGAGCTCTGAAACTGAAGCATTCGGAATAAGCGCCTGGTTCGCAACAAGGGCGTATTCCTCAAGCGCGAACCCTGTGCCGACAAGAGCGCCGAGCGGGAGTAACAACACGGAGCGGCGCACGTCGGCGATGCCCATGTCGTACCGGCCCATCTTCTCGTGGACGATGACCACGATAAGGGGCACGTACATTACCCCGTAGACAACGGCGATCCAGTAGATGGTCACGGTCGGAACTAGGGCAAACGAGAGGTTGACGACACGAAACACCGATAGGAGAGCGAGCGCTTGGACGAGCTGAACCCGTTTCCCGTGCAGCCCCACCACAATAACGGCAACCGCGATGATGTTGAGCGCTTGCACGCCGACGCCGAGCACTAGGTGGCCTGCAAAGATTAGACCCTCACCGATCAGAATGAGGATGATCGGCACGGCTTCGTACCACGCAAGACGTAATGGAAACCGTGCGCTGAATCCGGACCTTACCGTTATACGATGCCTCCAGAAGAATCAGCGCTGCGATGCGTCATGCTGGCCTGAATACGACGTGCTTCGTCCGGATGAGCTAGTGAAGCAGGGTCGTACGTTCCTAAGCCTAAAACACCGTACGCTTGTTCTATCCTGCGATTCGATAGCCTCGCCGTTTCGTGCGCTTAGCGTTCGTTAGCCCCCTTTGCTTTGGGATGTCACACATGGTAACAAAGAAGCAAGCTATAATGCTATCGCTGCCGAGTGCCGCCCAGAGCCTGCGTGCGAGTATCCATCGTGCGCGCACTGTTGCGTCAGCCGATGCCCTTGTCGCTCGCTAAGCGACGAGCAACGTAGATCCAGAGAATGAGCGGCGCATTTATGACGCGATAGGCGTGCTCCGCGGCGACATTGCAATCGTTTAGATAACGCTTCCTCTCTCCTGGGCCATCCCGAAACTCCCTCTACGCAGTGCGTGCGGTGCGCAACACGCTCTTCCAAGAGTGTGACGTCGACGCGGACCGCTGCTCGCGTGCGTGAGCGCGATGCTTTAAACGACTTACGTTACCGTAACTGGGTAGCGTACTCTTTCAGTCACCGTGCCCGATTGGCTTACCTTAAACATCGTGATGGCCGTAGCGCCAGCTTTCAGGCCTTGAAACGTGGATATTTGTGTCCCGCCTGAACCGGGTGTTACTGGCTGCGTTGGCACGTACGTCTCATTCTTCAAGGCCACTCTGCTCGTGTCGTACTGAGCCTGCCAGCCGGTGGAGGAGGTAGAAGGGTTCGTGGGCAGTCGAATTGTGAAGTTTTGCCCAAGTTGGGCGGTTATGGGCGTTCCATTGCTCGGGGTCACGTTCGCGCCGACGCTGTTTGTCGAGCTCGTTTGACTTATGGCGGCTGTTTGATTCGATGTACTCGAAGACGGCGAGGTACAGCCTGCGATGCAGATAGCAGCGATCGTCACGACCATTATAGCTGCAGTTATAACGGATTTTTTCATTGTAACAACTCCTAAGAACAAGAATAACGCGTCGCTAGCGATATTAAGATTTGCTATTAACCTCGCCCCGCAAGGCCTTAAATTCTGCCCTCGTGACCATCAGGGCGGCACTTCATTCTACCCTTCTGTTTCGGATGAGCTCTCCTCTCCGCCCCGGATAAAGGCCCTCTTCCGCCTGCCGGAGGTGCCGAGAGAGGTTAGTGAACTAAGGATAGCGAGCTACCAGCCAGCAGTGGAGTAATAGTAATCATAGCGAAAATGTATAGATATAAGGCCAAGCATATATACGGCGCCAGCACAATAGAAAACGCATTCTCACAAGGCTGCGCATATGTTAGGCGCTAGCACGGTAACAATTAACGTAAGAGTTATGCAGGATAGCCGACTGAGGAGGCGCAATATGATGAAAAGAACATATAAGAAGCCACAACTCGACGTAAAAGGGACAATTGAGTCTCTCACCGTCGCTACCAGCGGTTCTCTCAGTGATCCGGAGCACCAAGGATGCTACGAGAGCCCCCCGTGTAGCTGCAATTGCTGGTAATTTGCGAAAGCGCAGCATGTGTCCGGGGCAACACTCCGCACTGCATCCTCGGTTTTTGAAAAAGCATTACTCATTGCGACGTTGTGAATAAGCGTAGGCCGCTAGTACGTAACGACAATCACTATCCGTTACCCGTGGCTCGATATCTCCGCTACCACCGTGGTTAGTGCGTAGCTATAGGCACACAGCCTTCGCAGTGACCATCACGAGGTGCTTCGATTTCTTCAGCCCCGATCAAGCGACCACGGTCAGACTTCCCACGGAGTCTCGCTTATGTCGTTCTCCACAAAAAAGCGTCGGCGAGGTGCTGTTAACTCACCCCCTCGGGAAATGCGAGGGGCAAGCGCTCAGGGCTAGACTCAGAAATACAATTGCCGTTTCATGACCAAATAAACAGTGAGGGTACCAAGACTGAAGCAACCATAAACCCTCGAGTCTCGCTTGGTTCGCAAATTCGCTCGGCCTGAGACAGGGGGCCAAATCTAATCGAACTGCCGTGACCCTAAGCTTACGTATTTCAATTCATGAGGCGATCGCTCTGTTTCGGGTCCGTCAGTGCAACCATCAGGGCGGCTCGTAATGGATGTATCGCGTAATAGAGCCCGATAAGCTGCGGCGGCAAACGCACCGCGTCGTAATCGTTTGGCAACGGCACCAGCGCGAACCACAAGAAGACCTTAAGCTTGTCCACAACACGTTCTTTCATAGCGATCTGTTTCAAAGCATGAAAGCGCATCGTCATTTCGGGTTCTTCGAAAAGCAGCCATTTTGCCTGCTCAACAAGCTTCTCTGCCGTGCTGTCACGCTTTATCCTGCGTAACACATGCGCTGGCACAGGCGCGTCGAGAAGGTCAGCTGCCGCGAGCAGACCTACATCGAGCATTCGTCTACTGTGCGCGTGGCGCGCCTTTTCTGCTAGATTTTTCCAGTTAATTGGTGGAAGCGCGCGAATGCTTTCGGCTATGTCGCATATCCAACTGAGACGCATCCACATGTGTTGTGTGGCGTGTATGCATGAGTATAGGAGTACATCTTCCGGTGAGAGCGTGGATACCTTGCGGTTGAACAATTGGATCACGCGCCTCCCCCCAAACACGTCAGTGATGTCAAGCTTGCACGCGTCTTGCGGCCCGAGCAATTCCCAGTGCACGTCGAGTGTCAGGTGCTTTTGCGTCGCGTTTACGAACTTCAGTTCTATAGCGTGTTGTTGGCGGTCCAGTGCGTCCTTGACGTGACTCCCGGAGTGCCACATCATATAGCCCGCGGACGCGAGCACCTTCGTCGCACGGGCAAGGTCGTGCTTCCGAAGCAGGATGTCAAGATCATCGAACGTCCTAAGCGCAATGTTTTTGTATATGTCCACTGCGAAAACAGGCCCTTTGAACGCTATGACTTGGATGCCATCCGTCTCAAACAACGCGAGCAGCCGCAGTAACTCACCGGCGAGGAAGAGGTTGCGGCCGACGTGGGCGCGAAAATCGCGTTTTAGCTCTTCCGCGAAGATTCTCGGTGCTACGTCTTGGGCCCGCTCGCCAAGATGTGCGTGGACGAGTTGCGTAACGAAATGCTGACGCGCAAGGGCAAGGAGGCGGTGCCAGTCCACCCTCTCTTCGAGGAGCTCGCTAACGCGGGCGGCTGTCGGAGGTTCAAGGCGCGTACGCGCGCAACATAGCAGCAGTTCTTCTTCGGGGGTGTACTCTCTGAACATCGCGAATCTGCCGTTGTGTGTTTAGGACTCAGCTCTAGGCGCTCGCGCGATTCGCTGCCTTGGGCTTGAGACTGAGAGTGGCCCTCGTTCTGACGGTGCCAGCGTGTGCGCGCCTTTTTGCAACCTATTGATGCTCCGCGTCACCAGCGGTATCCAAGATCGACTCGACCGGGAAGCCGTTGAAGCAAGACGAGTTCGTGATTTGGGGCGCCGCGTCGCTTACGTCGAGATGACTGCGGCTAATTCTCGTAAGGTGCTTGATAAAGGCTCCGGTTTACGGTTGACCGGAAACTTCACTGTGGTGCTCAAACTGTGAAGTGGTCAAGAAATGAATACGTTCGAACGATCTGACGTCCGGTCGATCGCCATTTTTTCCACAGCCTTCGTTGCAACCGCTTAACCGAAGCGTTCTTCAATCGGCGCACTTATCTTCTTGTTCGTTTAGGTTATGTGATGTAAGGGCTCTTGGAACGCACGTACGTGCGGCAGCCTTGCGAGTCACCTCGCTGCCCCCTCATCGTGATGTTTTGCGCGTTCGTCGTGCTCAAGGCAGCGCAAGCCCTTTAAGAGAAGCTCTGCAACTGCTGGCAATGTTGGTCATGACGTTGAGACGGCATGCCAACATAAAAGTCAAGATTCTCTGCCGCTCGTTCCGCTCACGACGAACCAGGTGAAAGCGACGCCCAGCCCGCCCGAGAGCCACAGCCGATATGGCGTCAGGGTACTCCTCATGTTTACGAGAGGATAAAAGCCGAGGATGCCACGCACCGTCGCAGTGTGACATCGCGCGGCCGTGCACTTTCGCGCCCTGACTACTTCATCAGAGACGAATTTGCTCGAAGAACCCACTTTCTGGATCAACTACAAACGTGGCGCGAATCACTCCTGCGCACCAAGAACACGCGTCAACTACAGTACGACCACATAGTTGAGTCGGCAGAGAACAGGCGTCAGCTCGAAACGAGTGACAAAATGGCCGTAGGATGCTCGATCGAGATACGATATCCGTTCTTGATCGTCGTTTTATAGAATTCTGTGTGGCGCTTCCCCTTGGACACCCGCTTCACAACGGATGGCACGCGCTTGTCACTCGCGACGTAGCGTTTTGTCATTAGATCGGAGCCAGAGTCTTAACGCTAAGACACCCCAAACGCTCCATACACCGGTTTTAGCTTCAATCAGTTGCGGGAGTGCGGCGTGAAAGCGGGCGAATGTAGTTAAACGTGATGATAGTCGTGCCCACCCTCAGCGCTTGGAACGTAAATACTTCGGTCCCTCCCGAGCCAGCGCCACTTTTCCGGGCAATTGCGCTAGCGTTGAACGTTGGCTGCCAATTATATCCAGTCGTTTGATTTGAATGCAGCGTAATCGAGAATTGTTGGCCCGGCGCTACGATAATTTGCGTTCCTGTTGGCGTAGGGGTTGCTGATGCGGTGGTGTGCTAGTGGCCGTTTGGTTGCTGTTAGTTGATGATGTGCAACCCGCTATCGATAACGAGGCAATCACAACAAGCACGGTAACTAACAACTTTCTTATCATCATATACCTCCCCAGACGAAAAAATGAATCAAAAGGTAAACAGCGGCTTGTGGCTTAAGCGTTGCCATTTAGCTGCGCACTTTCACCCGTGTTGCAGGACGGCTAATCAATAACCGCTTTACCCGACCATCGACGTGAGCGTTTCGACCAAGCTACCAGCCAGCAGTGGAGTAATAGTAATCATAGCGAAAATGTATAGATATAAGGCCAAGCATATATACGGCGCCAGCACAATAGAAAACGCATTCTCACAAGGCTGCGCATATGTTAGGCGCTAGCACGGTAACAATTAACGTAAGAGTTATGCAGGATAGCCGACTGAGGAGGCGCAATATGATGAAAAGAACATATAAGAAGCCACAACTCGACGTAAAAGGGACAATTGAGTCTCTCACCGTCGCTACCAGCGGTTCTCTCAGTGATCCGGAGCACCAAGGATGCTACGAGAGCCCCCCGTGTAGCTGCAATTGCTGGTAATTTGCGAAAGCGCAGCATGTGTCCGGGGCAACACTCCGCACTGCATCCTCGGTTTTTGAAAAAGCATTACTCATTGCGACGTTGTGAATAAGCGTAGGCCGCTAGTACGTAACGACAATCACTATCCGTTACCCGTGGCTCGATATCTCCGCTACCACCGTGGTTAGTGCGTAGCTATAGGCACACAGCCTTCGCAGTGACCATCACGAGGTGCTTCGATTTCTTCAGCCCCGATCAAGCGACCACGGTCAGACTTCCCACGGAGTCTCGCTTATGTCGTTCTCCACAAAAAAGCGTCGGCGAGGTGCTGTTAACTCACCCCCTCGGGAAATGCGAGGGGCAAGCGCTCAGGGCTAGACTCAGAAATACAATTGCCGTTTCATGACCAAATAAACAGTGAGGGTACCAAGACTGAAGCAACCATAAACCCTCGAGTCTCGCTTGGTTCGCAAATTCGCTCGGCCTGAGACAGGGGGCCAAATCTAATCGAACTGCCGTGACCCTGAGCCGCATTTCAATTCACTGAGGCGATCGCTCTGTTTTGGGTCCGTCGATGCAACCATCAGGGCGACTCGTAATGGGGTGTATCGCGTAATAGAGCCCGATAAGCTGCGGCGGCAAACGCACCGCGTCGTAATCGTTTGGTAGAGGCACCAGCGCGAACCACAAGAAGGCCTTAAGCTTGTCCACAACACGTTCTTTCATAGCGATCTGTTCGCAGATCCAACTGAGGCGGATCCACACGTGTTGTGTGGCGTGTATGCAGGAGTATAGGAGTGCGTCTTCTGGCGAAAGCGTGCATGCATCACGGTTGAACAGTTGTGTGGAGCGCGCGTGCCTAAAGATGTCCGCGACGTCCAGCTTGCAAGCGCCTTGCGGTCCTAATAAATCTCAGTGAACGTCGATTTGAGGCGCTTTCGCGCCCTCATCCACAAACGAGCGTTCTATAGCGTGTTGCCGGAGGTCGAGTGTATCTTTGACTTGACTCCCTGAGTGCTATGGCACATAGCCCACCGAGGCGAGCGCTTCCATCGCACGGGCAATGTCGTCTTCCGAAGCAGGATGTCAAAATCATCAAATCTAAGCGTGATATTCCTGTAAACATTCACTGCTAAAACAGGCCCTTTGAACGCTATGATGGGGATATCATGCGTCTCAAACACTGAGAGCAGCCGCAGCAACTCGCCGGATAGGTAAAGGTTGAGCTCAACATTTGCGCGAAAATCGCGATCTAGTTCCTGCGTGAAGGCTGTCCGTGCGATGTTTTGAATCCGCTGATTCAGATTCTGATGGAGGAGTTGCGTGACAGAATGCTGACGTGCAAGGACAAGCAGGCGGTTCCAGTCAACGCGTCCCTCGAGTAGCTCGACGACGCGGCGGGTGTTGGAGGTTCAAGGCGCGTACGCGCGCAACACATTAGCAGTTCTTCTTCAAGAGTAAATCTTCTGAACATCGCGGTCTGCCATCATTTGTTTTTGGCCTCAGCTGCAGGCGCTCGGCCTGCGTCGGGATTTGAGACCGAGAGGGGGTTCGTTATGACGTGCCGCACATGCGCACGCAGTTGTACCATAAGGAAGCCGTCAGAGTTGTCGATTGCAGCGAAACTTCCCTTAAACCTTTCAAGCAAGAAAAAGGTCTTGCTCACGCACCGTACCTGCGTCTCGTTTGTCGAGAAGATTACGAACCTCTTGCACACGGTGCAGTATTTGAATGAGGCTGTGCCACTCCAACGCGGTTCTAAAGCACATCAGACATTGTGTGGACAGAGGGGATCGCAGCCTCCGCCGAGATCTGCATAAACTTGCTCTTTTGACGTTACTGCCGCATTACGCACAGAGCTTATTCCCAGTACTCATTATATTACTTTTTTTTGAGTCCGGGTCTTTGCGCGGGAATCAATTGATGGGCATCACTCCTTAATTCAACCGGTTAAAGAACACCAACACAGAGAAAAGCTTTTGCTCTTAGATGGCGTGCCCGAACGTAGGCCGCGTCAGTTAGTATCGCCTTCAAGACTCGTCCAGAGGGAATAGATGAGTGGGATCATCGGATTGTATTTTTTGGATCATCGGCCTATTGACTCTCGAAGGCTCCAGCAGATGACTGACACTCTGGCCCATCGCGGTCCCGACGATGCCGGCACCTGGCGCGACGGGCCGGTCGGCCTTGGTCACCGCATGCTCTGGACCACTCCCGAATCGCTTCACGAACATCTCCCCCTCATCAGCGACGGTGGGCAACGAGTCCTCACCGCCGACGCCCGCATCGACAACCGCGACGAGCTCATCAGTGCACTCGGCATCCGCTCAGACACGATCCCCGACAGTCACCTGATCCTTGAGGCCTACGAGCGGTGGGGGGAGCATTGCGTCGACCATCTTCTCGGCGACTTCGCCTTCGCTCTCTGGGATGCTACCAAACAGCGCCTCTTCTGCGCGCGCGACCACATGGGTGTTAGGCCTTTCTACTACTACCGGTCCGACGCGCTCTTCGCCTTCGCCTCCGAGATCAAGGCACTCCTTTTCCTTCCTGACGTGCCGCAGAAGCTCAATGAGGCGTGGATTGCGCGCTATCTGATAGCAGATCTTAGTTCGCTTGATGCACTTTTCGATGACCGTCAGACCACTGCTTTTCAGGATGTCTTTCGCCTTCCGGCCGCTCACAGTATGAGCGTAAACCAACAGAACGCACATTTGAACCGCTACTGGTCTGTTGATCCCGCCTACGAAATTCGCCTCAATTCAGACGCAGAGTATGAACAGGCCTTCCGAGAGATCTTCACGGAAGCCGTTCGTTGCCGTCTGCGCAGCGCGTTTCCAATCGGTATTGAACTAAGCGGCGGGCTCGATTCGTCTGCTGTTACGTCTGTTGCGCGCGCCTTGCTTAGGCACGAGGCCGCTGATACGGGTGCATCGCTCCTGCCGATACAGACTTTCTCTGCCGTCTTTGAGAACGACTCGTACGACGAGCGCGTTTTTATCAACGCTCTCCTTGCCGAGGGCGATCTCGAGCCTCACTACGTCTATCCTGATCAAAAAAGTCCCTTGGGTGATATCGAATCCCTCCTGTGGCACGAGGACGAACCCTTTTACGATTTGTTCTCGTTTTACAAGAGCGCGCTCAACGCTGCTGCGCATGAATCAGGCAGCCGCATAGTCTTGGACGGCGAGTCGGGCGACGCGGTGATATCATACGGATATCGCGTTGTCGCTGATCTCGTTTTCCGAGGAAAATGGTGCGATGCGTTGCACTATCTGACGGAGAACTCTCGAAAATACAAGACGCCACTTCTGTCCCTGGTTAAGAGCGAAGTGATTGTCGCCGGAGCCGAGCGTCTCGCTCCTATCTCGGTACGGCGTGCGTGGCGAAAGCTGCGGGGTTCTCAACAGAACTCGTTCGCGGACAACGCTTTTGTGGATCCGAATCTCATCCGGCGCTCAGGCGTTACGGAGCTCCTTCAGGCACATCAAGAAAGCGCAGATCAACTGCGCACCTCGAGGGAGTATCACGCTGCGTGGCTCAGTGGGGGAAACTGTCAATATGACCTGGAAACGCTTGACAAAGCGGCTGCGGCTTGCTCGCTTGAACTTCGTCATCCTTTTTACGACCGAAGAGTTATTGAGTTTTGTGTCGCCCTGCCCCCCGGACAGAAACTGCGCGATGGATACACGCGCGCTATACTGCGCCGTGGATTAGCGTCACTCCTCCCCGCAAAAATTCGTAACCGTGTTGGCAAGGCAAATTTTCTGCCCGTTCTTTATCAGGGGCTGTTGCGCTTTGAGCGACGTCGGCTCGAAGACACATTTGTGAACAAGCCACAGATACTGGAGCCCTATGTTGACCTCGACCAGATCAAGCTCGCATATGCTAAATTCTTGCTTAACCCTGAGGACATGGTTTTTGCGATCTGGAAGGCGCTAATCTTGGCGCTGTGGCTGCAAAGTAGAGATGCACGCTGAGAATCCCCCACGTCTGAATCCACGCGAAAGCTGCTGCTCCCTCCCGGGATCTATATAGCTAGCGACACAAACTTGGGGAACATGTTTTGCGTCGACACCACTCACCCTTCGTGGGTCGCTTGACGAGAACCGGCGCCTCGTCTACGAAGCAAGAGTTTGACTTGCGGGGCATATCGCGCTTCTGACTTTCGAAGAGACCATATGAGGGCGCGGTGGTGGGCGTAGAAACTGCGAGCGGATCTAAGACGTGCGCTATTGGCCCCCCTCCAAGCGCGTCAAAAAAGTAGCCTCGCGAGCTGCACGCGCTGTGGAGATAACCCAAGCGGTGTCGGCGCTCAAAAATCGGGGGGAAACGCGGAAAGGGCTGCAGCGACAGACCCCCCCCCTCTTTGATGCTGCGACAACCAAGGCCTTAGTCAGAAAGAAGCGTTCAGCAGGGGCGGCTGAGGAAGCCTATTTATGTGGTTCGGCGTCGTCCGCATCCACTATGTGGATAAGATCGTTTTCTGCAAGCTGCGTGAGGAGCGCCAAGAGGTCGCGCTCGCAGCGGTCAGCGTCAACATCGTACTCTGCAAGAAGCGTATCGCGGACCTCGCTTACTGTTCGCGGTTCTTGGATGAGGTTCCAGATGCGCGCGCCGATCGGGTCCAGCCCGTAGTAGATGCCGTTCTTGAGGTGGAGTATAGCGACCTCTCCGCCCAGATCCGCGGAGGCTTGCTCCTTCGTCGCCACGACAGTTGTCTCGGGCGACATCCTTTTTTCTGCGTCCATCTTCTCCCCTTCCGTAAATATTTCTCAAATGAATGGGACGTCGCACGCCGTCTCACGCATAAGCGATCGCTTTTGTAGCGCTTAATTGATATAACGCTTTTTATGTGCGGCCTGTTCTATAAGATGTCGTTGGCTAACGCCGTTTCTGACGTTCCAGCCCCACCCCTCGGCGGACCCGCTTCCCCGTTACCCAACGGGCGAAACAGATGGTCCGGCCTTTTTAGGGGCTGCACCGGCGTCCTCCGTCTCTCCGAGCGCATTTTGGGCCTTGCATAACTCGAGGAAACGTCCATTCCCACCGGAGGTGAGCGACGCCCAGTCACCGGTCTCTATTATGCGCCCGTCTTCAAGCACGTAGATGACGTCGGCGTGGCGGATCGTCGACAGGCGGTGGGTGATGGCGACGATGGTGATGCCGCCGTGCAGGGCTTCAATAGCCCCTTGAATGCGCCGCTCGTTCTCTGAGTCCAGGCTGCTTGTCGCTTCGTCGAGGATCAAAACGCTCGGTTTCCTAACCAAGGCCCGTGCAAGGGCGAGCCGCTGCCGCTCCCCGCCCGACAAACGCACCCCCCGGTCGCCGAGTACCGTCTCCATCCCGTCGGGAAGCTGTTCGACAAAATCGTCAGCGGCGGCCAAGTGGAGCCCCGCGCGCAGCTCATCATCAGTTGCGTCAGGATACGCCCAGAGCAGGTTCGCGCGCACGGTGTCGTTGAAGAGAAACGTCTCTTGTGCAACGTAGCCTATGCACTCTCGCCACGCGTGCAGCCGTTCAGCATCGAGCGGCACATCATCAATCAACACTGCACCCTCTTGTGGTTCAATCAGCCCCATAATGAGGTCGGCGAGCGTGCTCTTGCCGGCGCCCGACGAGCCCACGATCGCGGTCATCTTTCCCGCGTCGACCTTAAGATTGGCGTGCTGAACCCCTGACTGACTGTCGGCGGCATAGGAAAACGACACGTCCCGCAACTCGACGCGTCGCTGCAGCGTGACCTGACGCGGCCGGGCAATTGTGCGCTCCGCTTCTGCGTCGCATCGGGTCTTGATATCTAGGACGTTTCCAAACGAGGGCAGCATGTTGATCACCGCTTGGTAGCTAAGCTGGAGGGAGTTAAACTGCGGTATGATTTGGAAGAACAGGTACAGCAGCACCAGTGCCGTGGCCCCGGGCAGATGTAACACATCGATCAGCGCGATCAATGCCCCCGCGAGAATGACGATCGAACCGACGTTGACTAGCAGCTGCGTACTGTTTATGTTGCGCACGTACCCAACGTAGTCGTTCATGACGCGCGCGTTCAGGCCTGAAAAGCGCGCCATATTGCGTTCCTGCGCACCATAGCTCTTGACTGTTTTCATCCCGTCGAGGTGCTCCGTCACCGCCCCATACAGGCCGCGCATATCTGCAGAAAGGGCCTTGCCCTTCTCTCGGGAAACTGAAATCTTGTTCTTCAGTCCAAAGATGAGGACAATACCACAGAGGACCACAGCTGCGGTCGTTACTGCGGAGAGGAGCAACGCGACGACTACGTACGCCACGAGGACCAGCACCCCCGCTAGCCCTTGGAACAGCTGCTGCGTTCCATAGCTGACTCGATCGACCTCGGCGGTCAGCGCGTGGGTAAAGGCAGAGGCACGATTGCGCGTGAAGAAGAGCCAGTTTGTGCTGACAATCGCTCTGTAGAGTTTTTGCCTTAATTTGGTTGCGAAGTCAAGCTGGATCGTGTAACTGAGATTGTTTTGCCAGCGTGTGAGAAGAAAATAGATCGTCATGATCACTACATATACGCCGAGCACTGTCACCAATGTGAGGGGCAACCCGATGAAGGCAAAGGCTGTGGAGGCATAGTGCGTGACGCTTGTAGACGCCTCTTGTCCGGTGTTGAAACCCACCAGCTGCAAAAGCGGCAGGAGCAGGAGGAGCCCGACGCCTTGCGTGAGGGAGAGGCACGCTGCGAGTGCAGTGGCCAATGCCACCTTTGCGCCCTCATCATTCCAGAGCGCGGACAGGTAACTCCAAAGGTCCCCGTCTTGTACATTCAGCGATAGCGGCGCGCGCAGTTTCTTGCTCAACGAAGCGTTTCACCACTCATGACATATCTTCCATTTACCGTATAACGTGACTTCGGTAATAAAGGTTGATCGGCGGCAAGGAACTGCACTATTTTCTTCTGGAATATTAGATCGTTAATGCCCACCCATGATGCCAGTGGTGGGTAGCAAGGAAGGATTCCAAATGGTCAAGCGGCCGTATCTCGCGATTCTTGGATAGCATGAGGCTGCGGATCCATTTTTATAGATGCAGATAAAGGGATAGTACAATGCATTGGTACACTGCCCACGGCCTCTGTTTCGCATCGGAGCTTGCTTTTCCCAATCTCCCGTCGTGCTCGAGGAGGGAGGCGGACGTGACAATTTGCTTCGGGCAGGTAGACGCACTAAGAGACTGTGCCCCGCCGATCGCCGAGGGAAACAACTTCTGCATAACGCGCGAAGGCGCCTTCATCTTTCAAGAGGGCGTATGCTCGTTGCTTATGCGCGGCGGACGTGAGATCATCATCGAGTCGCAGAGCGGGGTAGATCACACGACGCTAAGCGCGTTGATTCTCGACTTCATTGGAACGCTCCTCCATCAGCGCGGGCTATTTGTGTTGCACGCAAGCGCCCTCCTGGTTGGCGGGGGTGCAGTCGCGTTTATGGGGAAGTCCGGACTCGGCAAGTCAACGCTGGCGCTGACGCTCTACCTCAGAGGCTGCCCGGTGATTAGCGATGACATCATCTCGGTTGATCTTGCGGGTGACTTCCCTAGGGTGATCCCAGCTTATCCGGAATTGAACGTGTGGCCAGAGACGCTAACTGCGCTGTCGAACGATCCGAGCAGTTTCGAACGTGTGCGACCGGCATCTGAAAAGCGGATCGTTCCGACCTCGGAACTGTTTGTGCAGCACCCGCTCCCTCTTCGGCGGATCTACTTGCTGACTGAAGGAGAAATCACGCGCATCGAGTCGCTCGCTCCTCGCGAAGCGACGTTTGCCTTGGTGGAGCATTCATATCGACCAGAACTGTCTGAGGGATCATCCCCTGCGATACATCTTTTTCAATGCGCACAGCTTGCCAGAATCATCCCCGTTCGATGTGTGAAGATCCATCGAACTCCGGACAGTATCGACACGCTGGCTCAACTGGTTGAAGCCGACGCCCGGGGAACGTTTTCCCAGGCATCGCCCGGTTGAAAGCGTAGCTTGTGTAGAGACCGTTCAACCAAGTGCTGTTTTTCAAGAGCTGTCGCACGCTTCACGCAACGCGATTTTTTTTAACACATCGTAATTATTGCGACGTTGTGAATCTGCATGACAGGCTATTAGCTCGTGTCGAATTGTGTCCAAGACAGAATAGACAACCACGGGCTCGCATAATCCGTTATACCTTGGCTAGCGTGCTGCGGTAGATCGATTGCCTAGCAGTATCGCGACTTACTTCGACCTTTCGTTACGCCGTCGATGTCAGGCTATCAGACAGGTGAAATCTCTGCCCGGTTTCCTGGCGTAACGATACTTTCGTGAAAAAAAAAATAGTCGAGCGCCTCGATGGTTACTGCCCACAATGAATCGATATTCGCTTGCCTATGGGGCCTTTGACACCACCGTGACGCTAGTCTACTGCAATTCAAAACAGCCGACTTCAAAAACAATGCCAATAGGCTATAATTGTGTCCATGACTACCCGGTTACGCGCTTGCTGATCAGCTGTGTGTTGCGAGGGTCGGTCACTTCGCGGGTTCATTGGATCATTAGGGTGCCGTCTTAGATGCGTTGTTCTGCTGGTCGTAGCTTGATCCCGTCTTTACTACTGTCATAGTTGATGTGATGCCCCCTGCTACATCGAGTTTTGGACTTTCATAAGCTTTCTTGTTCATGCTCACCTCTTTTGCTGCTTTTGGAAATACGCGCAGTTTGTTACTATGCCGACTATGGTGCGTACTATATTTAACTAGTTTGCTGCTTGCTGTCTGTAACTCCTTTTTTGTCATCACATGAGAGTTAAGGCGCCCCTCATCCTGCCAAGCTAGCCTTGGGTTTTTGGCTCACTTCGAAGTTGATCGCCCAAGAAATCATTCTGCTTGGCATTCCTGCATTGGTAATCGCTCGCGTATCCAACGTTAAATCTTTATGCGATTAGAAATGAAAAGCCGAAGCATGGGTTGACGCAGAGTTGTTTGGCTTGACAGAAATCTTGGCGCGCGAGATTTCGGTAAGAACCGCAGGGCGTTGAGCTGTGGTACGTGCACCAAAAAGCGCCAACTCGTTCGAGCGTATCCGCCTTGAACGAAGATCCTATTAACAGCTTTTTGTTTGTTCCTCCTGGAGCCCCATGAGCGCTATCACCGGCATATATCGTCTTAATGGCCAGGTAATCGACGATTGCGTCCTCCAACGCATGACCGACATCCTCGCCCATCGCGGTCCGGACGCTTCGCACACGTGGCATCACGCTTCCGTAGGTTTAGGCCATCGCATGCTCTGGACAACCCCTGAATCCCTTCACGAGCGTCTCCCGTTGATCAGCGACGGCGGCCGATATGCCCTCACCGCGGATGCCCGCATCGACAATCGTGACGAGCTCATCGCCGCGCTTGACCCTCCTTCCAATGAGCCGACCGATACCGAGCTCATCCTGCACGCGTACCAGCGATGGCGTGAGCACTGTCCTGAATACCTCATCGGCGACTTCGCCTTCGCTTTGTGGGACGAAGCACGGCGCTCTATGTTTTGTGCACGGGACCACATAGGCGTAAAGCCCTTGTATTATTATCAGGCAGAGGGGCTTTTCGCGTTCGCCTCCGAGATCAAAGCGCTCCTTAGTCTTCCCATGGTCCCTCAAGAGCTCAACGAAGTCTCGGTTGCGAGTTTCCTCGCTCAAAACTACAACGACCGCGCCCTCACATCATACCAGGGCATCCTTCGTCTCCCTGCCGCTCACACTTTGACGATACGCCCCGAGGGTACCAGCCTGCGCCAGTACTGGGCCCCAGACGTCACCCGCGAGATCCACTTCGACACCGACGAGGAATACGAGCAGGCCTTCTGCGACATCTTCACCGAGGCAGTGCGCTGCCGGCTACGCAGCGCCTTTCCGGTCGGATCTCAGCTCAGTGGCGGCCTCGACTCCTCCGCTATTGTTGGTGTGGCACGCCACTTGCTGCGGCGCGAAAACGCAGATTCCGCGGGGACATCCCTTGCCGCGATGCATACGTTTTCTGTTGTGTACGATGAGACGCCCGAAGAAGATGAAAGACCTTACATCGACGCCGTCCTCGCCGTGGGTCACGTTATCCCGCACTTCGTTCACATCGATCAGCTAAGCCCGTTGGCAGACGTAGGGCGGATGCTCTGGCATCACGATGAACCCTACGCGTCCGCGAACTGGTTTCCGTATTGGGCACTCTTTCAGTCGGCGCGCAAAGCAGGTATTCGTGTTCTCTTGGATGGCGTGTACGGAGATCAAACAGTTGGCTATGGAGAAGAGTATCTCGTTGATCTTGTCCGTCAACGAAAATGGCACACTATGCTAAGAGAGGCCAAAAGTTACGCGACAAACTTCGATTTTCCCCTCCGAAAGATTCTGTGGCGTCTTGTGGTTGTTCCGAGCGTTTTAGATTTTGTTCCCCCCTCAATTCGGATCGCTTCGCGCAAGATTCGTAATCAGCTGAACCGTCAATACGTCGAACACAACTTCATCAGAGACGAGTTCTCACGAAGAATTCACCTTCTCGATCAAATCCAAGTGGAGCAAGAAGCACTTCTGCACGTCAAGAACTTCCGTAAATTACACTACGGTGACATCGCAGAGTTGGCAGAAAACTTGCGTGCACTCGAAGCGAGTGACAAAACGGCCGCAGGATGCTCGATCGAGATACGGTATCCGTTCCTAGATCGTCGTCTTATAGAATTCTGCGTGGCGCTCCCTCCTGCGCAGCGGCTTCGTCACGGGTGGACGCGTTCGATTGCGCGGCGATCGCTATCACGGTATCTTCCTGTGGAGATCCAAAAGCGAAACGACAAAGCTGTCATTGCCGCGAGCATTAACCGTGCTCTGCTGCTCTATGATGGGGAGCGCATTAAAAATGCCCTCTTTGCCGACGCAGAAATGATCGAACCTTACGTCAACGTCCCCTCGGTGCAGGATGCATATCATCGGTTCAGCGAGGGGGGAAAAGGAAGTTTACTGCGTGCGTGGCGCCCGATCATTCTGGCACTTTGGCTCCAAAGGAGTGGTTTAGGCGATCACGGCAAGAAGGCCGGCGCAGCGAAAACGGGGTGTAAGGATTTCACGCGCTAGGAAAAAACGCTTTTACCTAGGAAAGGCTAACCTACGCGAGGCACAGCGTACTCTCACGCGTAGCGAGAATTATCGGATAAGTAGCGTATGTCGCGCGTGAAGCATGTCCCGGACGCACAAGCGTCGTTGCATCAAATGAGCAAGCTTCGCCCGATTTTGGAGCACGAAGCGGCGATACCCAACTTCAAAAGAGTAGTCCCTGTTCGTTCGATGCCGTCGGTGCGCATCTGGCGGCTAATTTAAGCGCCACGCACTGTGCCTGAGGCGGCCTGTGTTGATTGCGGAGTATTGTATGAATGCCGGACTGCTGCGAACCAGACTTCGCCCTCATCCAGAGGCTCGTGAAGCGCCCAGTATCGGAGATTATCAAAAATGTCAAAAGCCCGTCAATTTCTGTCTCTTACGCGTGCCGAGCGACGACGACTCGTTCGAGCTTTTCTCACCGTTGCAGGCGTGAGGATAGGACTGTCACTTATGCCATGGCTGCGTTTGCAGGCATTGTTAGCGCGGTTCAGAGCCGAGCCAAGTGCAACCAGTGCAGCAGTGCCGACGGTCGAAGAGCTCGCGCAGGACGTGCGTCTCGTCAGCGGCTATGTGCCCAATGCCACGTGCTTGACCCAAGCGCTCGCAGGACAGGTCTTGCTCACGCACTATGGATATCGCGCCGTCGTCCGCGTCGGGGTGACCAAGGTAGACGGAAAAGGAACTTTTCAAGCGCACGCGTGGCTGGAGAGCGGTGGCAAGGTGGTTATCGGGGAATCAGAGGTCGCATACGTACCGCTCACGACGGGGGGTAATGACGTCGCCATCTAACGTCATCAGTTAACGTGAGGCGATCTTTCAATCCAGTGTCGTACCGAATATTATATATAAAAAATTATAAGTTTATTTAAATAAATTAGCAGCGTAACCAACGGTTCTCTTCAATTTCGATAGCTCGATTTACGATTGTTCTCTGTGACTCCAGCTACCGCCTAATGCGTGACGATCGTTCGACGCAGAAGCAGTAGCCGCTCGGCTCTTTTACGGTGACCCGCTCGCAAGCAGAGAACGGAATTGGAGCGACGCGCAGAGGCGGGCAACTACCAGAGTCTTGGTGATGCGTCTCGTATGCGTTCAGTTCGAAAGCACAGCGACGACGTGAGTGCTCCAGCGCTGATGAACTCTAAGATCGGGCCCGGAAAACCTCCGCGGGTGCGACACGTAATGATTGATAGGGTTCAACGCTTAGGGGTGTTGGCACGCGTTGATCGATTCCTGCGTACCTCAAGCGTGTGAAGTGGCTAGACGATTCAATGGCTATTCACGTCGATGACATCACGATGGGTGGGGTAGCTCCGGTGTATGCTATCTGTGTCGGTTGCGTCCCGGTGGGCACCGAAAAGAGCACAAACATATCGCTCGTGAAGGTCGCGTTTAGCGTACGGTTTGCGAGTGCTTGCACGCTACAGCCCGTGTTGCAGACGGCGTAGTTGGCGTAGTAGGCTGTGCCGTCGTGTGCGATCAACACGAAATCTCCGTAGTCAAAGGGAATTTCTGTGTGGTGCACGTTCGTGACGGTGACGTTGGCGACGAGGTAGCGACTCGCAGGAGGGGGGGTCAACGAGAATTGATACACGCCGGCCGGCTCGTTTGATTCATTGTTAAACTCGATCCACGCGCGGCTCGTCGCAGGGTCTGAAGCGTCGCTGATGCTGTTCAACCGCAGTGCGATCGTCCCGTCGTTCGCAGTCTCGCCCGACGACGCGCGTACCGCCGAAGCCGGCACAGTATACGTAACGCTGGCGGGCTGAACCGAAAGAAACACGCTCGCTGCGAGCACGACAACTATGAGAAGAACGATGAGTGCCGGAGCCGCGCCTTGTTTCGCGTTCACAACCGACCCTCTACATATACACGACGCTCACGTGCGCGTCGCCGTCAAACACCTGGTTCGAGCCAACGTTTTCAGCGTGGATCATCGTCGCCCCGGCCGGGAGCTGGACGCTGACATTGAGGACGTAGCTGGTGATGCCTTCTTGTTTTTGAATGTACAGGTCGTAGTGGTGCGCTATCCCGCTTGCGGTTACCACGCTTGGCAGTATATACGTGTACGTCACGCTTCCGGTCGTGTAGGCAGACACATTAAGGCTCGACGAAAGAGCGGTAAAGCCGTCCCCGTTCGTCACCTCAGGGCCCTTGAACGCGTGCGTGGTGTTCTGCACAGCGATGAGCTGAGCGCCAGGTGGAACGAGTGCGGTGGAGAACACGCCATAGCTCCACCAACACCCGTTTGTGTACGTGAGCGTCAGCGTGGAGATGGCCGAACCGTCCGAAAAGAGTTGAACGTGGTAGTCGATCGTCCGGTTCACGCTGAAATCTGCTTTTCCCGCGCCTAGGTTGGTGTCGACCACGGAGATGGAGTCTGCTCCGGGTGGCGCGCTCTCGCTGGCGGCGCTTCGGAACCAGAATCCCTGATTGGGATAGATAAGCACGTGTCCTTCATTTTCTAACGTTTGCAACGCGGTGTACAGCGCCAGTTTCTGTGGAACGCTCGAGTCGCGGATGCGCTCGGCGAGGTCGAACGTCAGCGTCGACATTAGTCCGGGTGTCGAGTTCCAAAAAGGCCCTGCATCGAAGTGGAGGCGATCAACCACGTTCCTGCTCGTTATGACCTCGCCTGATACCGTTACGGGGCCCGTTATGTTCATGACTGCTTCAACTGCCGTGAAGTCAACGGCTATGATGCCGTCGACCGTGTGTCCCGTAACGTTGTAGAAATCTGACTCCATCTTGGGCGCGAACGACGCGAAATTGTACTGCACATTTGAATCGGACAGCTTAGCATCGTTCACACCGAAGAAGTTGGTGAAGCTCGCAGGTCCATCGAGTTGGACGAGCGCATGCAGCTGCGGTGAACCACCGTAATAGTACTGCAGACTCGCGATATTTCCGTCATGCATGGTTACCAGGCCCATAACCGTCGTTAACCCGCCCGTACCGCGGATTTCGGAGTTGTCCTGCAAGATGAGCAGGTACGTCTTGTCACCGAAGAAGCCGGCAACGCTCAGGCCATCCGCTATCGGGAAGAGGAGTGCTACTACCACGAGAACAATGGCAGCGAGCGCGACGCATCGGACGACACGGGACCTATCAGGATCGGCCATGGTGATTCACGCTATGCTTGCTCCCTTATTATAACGTTAACTTGACAACCCCGTCGCGCCGGACGCACGTCGTGCGTTTAAACAGCGCTCTGCAGTGCGCGCTGACGTATCTGATCCACAAGTGACCCTACCCGACCCTGGCACGTTTCCTTCGCGTTGGGTGGCGGTAACGGCTTTGACCTGGCGACGCGTTCTCAACGGCGGAGCACGCACAGGGCCCGCGTAGGTATCAAGCGCCAAACGGCACGAGGCTAAAATCGCGGGGCAGGCGTCGGCGGCCCCAGGTCCGTACGCAACCAACAAAGCGCTCGTCGCTCGAGCAGGCGTCGCCTAGCGCGAGTAGGAGCCACTGGCGTGGTTAGGTGGTACGCCCGGCGTCGACGCGCACAACGATGAGGTGGCAACCTGAGGCGGTTACACTTCTATATCTGCAAAAGTGCAACACGACGCGGGTATTAGATTCAGTGAGATGGCGTGTTGGCTGCGAGTGCTTTTCATCCGATGAAATCCGGCGTCTTCGTCCGGCGTTGTCATTTTATAACAATATGTGCATTTCTTGACAATATGAATAAAAGCGGACAAAATATATATACCATCTCTCAGAATTATAAGCAGCCAAAGAAGTTCAGTACACTTCCACGAAACTCGCGTGAATGCACGCCGACGACAGATATGCTAGTAAGCGAATGATTGAATGGGCTTGATCCTAAAAGGAACATATTCGAGCCCATCATATAGGAGAAAAGAACATGAGAAAAAAAGTCGTTCCGGTACTGGCGCTATTCGCAGTACTTTCACTGTTTGCGGCGATGAACGTGTCAGCGCAGTGTTCCGCTACAAACGCCGCTACAACCGCTGCTACAAGCACGAGCTGCGCAGCAACGACATGCGCTCAGTGCACGAGCTGCAAGACCTCAACGTGCTGCAGCTGTCCGTGCGCCGTCACGGGTCCGACTGCGAGTTCGACCACACCCTGTCCGGCAGTCGCCTGCTGCGTCGTGACCTCTGCTTGTCCGGTGCAATACAGTTCTGCTCATCCGGTTCAACACACCTGGGACCCATACCTCAACCAATATATCTGAGCAGTCTTTCCGAGGGCCGCAGCAGAGCCAACTGAGGTATTGGGGGGTTGGTCGCAAGTCGACTGGTCACACATTCGTGTGCTTAGTGAATTCTGAAGACAGCACTAGTGCGGGGCTGGACAGATCAGTGGCTCCAGTGCTACATCATTTACAGTACAGACCCGATTCGGTGTCGATGAATTTCTGATTTTTGCTCCTGAGAGCTGAGGATTGGGCTGAGCACTGTCTGTTTGCCGTGCTCCGCAGGCAAATGTCTCTATGGATCTTTTTTCCGTGTACGGTGCTTTTTTTGAGCAGTGTATCTAGGTTTGAGATCATTATCTTGGAAAGTTTAGCGTAGACCTCCCTCAAAAACCTGGCTTGGTCATAATTATGGAGTTGTTTTAAGCAGGCGGTCGCGGGTGGGGGTGCTACGCATAGTGAATAGTTTGTGTAGTGTCAGTTATCGCCATAGACTAGTTGGGCCGAGCAGCGTTTCTTGGGGGCTAACGACCACCTGATACCTCCGATCGTTGAGACGAACCACACGTCTGTCGCGCACAGCACGAGTGATATCAAAGTGACCCAGACCTTTGTTCATATCAATTAAAACTATTGATAACTTTAGACAACTTTTAAATACTTTAATAATAATTAAGAATTAGCGCACTAGCGCGGAGAAAAGTCTTCGCAGCTGTGGCGAATTCAAACGTGATGATCATGCGGAACTTGACGCTGCTGAACTGAGCAACCGACGAGCACATCGGCGTGATCAAAGGGGGAATCGTCAATGCCAAGGACGATATCACACGATAAGCAAACAGACGAGGCGATGGAGACAGTAGCGGTAATCATTCCGACGCTGAATGAGGGGCGCTCAATCGGCAAGGTCATTGACGGCGTGCCCGTCGGTGACCTGTTAAAGAACGGGTTCAAAACTGCCGTGTACGTGATCGACGGGCAATCCACTGACAACACGAGGGAGATCGCCGCCGAAAAGGGTGCTACGATTATACTCGAAGAGCGGCGGGGAAAGGGTTCGGCCATCCAAACGGCGTTCAAGTCCATTGATGCAGACTACGCGATTATGATCGACGGGGACGATACGTACCCGATCGAAATGGTGACCGATATGGCCCGCCTGCTGAAGAAATACGACGTCGTCATCGGATCGCGGCTGAAAGGATGCATTGAGCCCGGAGCCATGAGTAAGCTTAATGTCCTTGGGAATACGCTGCTCACGCTCCTTGCGCGAGCTCTTTTTGGCATCAATGTTACTGACGTGTGTACAGGACTGTGGGGATACCGAGGCAATGCGATCAGACGCCTTGAGCTCGAAGCACAAGGATTTGACATTGAAGCTGATATGTTTTCCGAGTGTGCGCGTAAGGGGCTTAGGATAGCAGAGATCCCGATCCGTTATCGCGCTCGAGCGGATCAACCCAAGCTCTCTTCGTTGCGGGATGGTTTACGAATAGGCGCTTTCTTATGTCGAAAGCGGCTTATGGCCAGGATAGCTAACCCCGCGGCAAACGCTCACCCGGAACGAGCTGGCGTGCCGGACGGCCGACAAGAGGCGCTCGTGCAGCGGCACGACGTACTTAATCGTCAGCAGACGCGGACCCACAATCCGAGTTTTCAGAGGAACAGTAGTCCGATCCAGAAGCATCGGATTGAAGTTGGTTCGTCTGATTCAGATAACGAAGAAGGGCAGGTCACCATGAAAACACAGGGGATCTTGCCGACGGGCGGCGCAGGGTTTCTGGGCATGAGTCTAGTTGAAGAGCTTCAAAAACGCGGCCAAACTGGGTGCGAGTATCTTGCAGGTGTGCGGTCGAAGCCGTGAAAGCGTTTCAGATCGCTCAAACCTTACGACAGGGAGGGTTGCAACAGGTCGTGGGCGTTCCTCTGAGCATTGGTGGCGGCCGCTATCAGCTATTATGAAAATATCGTAACGTCTTTGTCACCTTTTAGTCAATTTTTTTTCAATCCTTTATCGGGATATCTGCTGATGATTTTCGGCCAACGCATCACTTAGCAATTTTCGCTGGCACTTATCTGCTCTAGCCTCGTCCTCATCTCTGAACGCAATCTTAGGCAACGTGTGCTGGGCCTCTCGATAGAAGTGCGCGACATCGCAAACAGCTTTTCAGTGGGAACATCAGACAACTCCCGCATTTCAAGTTCCCGCTGCTTCCGACTCAGTAGATCCGCAAAAAAATTGGATCCGACTATAGTAGTGCCCTGTGGACGCGTGGATAACGACGCGCACGCATACCGTTATCGCTCCAGGTACGAAACCCCCGTCTGTGCTACGTGAGAGGAAACATCGCGATGATCGTCTCAGCGTCGTTCGCGTTCAAGCGCTGCAGTCGGCGGCAGCGCGTCTATCTGTCCGCTCACGTCAGCAGGTCTCCAAGGTCCTTTACAATGAGCGACGGGAACTCGTCTTCGCTCAGTTCGTCTATTCGTTCGCGCGTGGCCTCCCCGCTTAGTACGCAGATAAAATCGCATCCCACGTTGCGCGCCATCTGCCCATCGGTGTACAGTCGGTCGCCGACGACCGCCATCTCGCTTGGGCGGTACTGAGCGGTCACGCGCTCCAATAAAAGCGGGTTAGGCTTACCAAAAACCGTGTCCGGCGTGCGGCCCGTTGCCTGTTCGAGCACCGATAAGATACAGCCGCTGTCGGGGACGAAACCGTGCTCGGTGGGACATACGAGATCGCTGTGCGTCGCGAGAAACGTCAAACGGGGGTTCTGCTGCAGCAACAGCGCGGCATCTCTCAGCTTGTCGTACGTAAGCTCCGTATCGTAGGCCACGACGAGCGCCTCGCAAGCCTCCGGATCGGCGGTTAGTTCGAGCCCCGGAAGCGCCAGCCGCAGATACGCGGTGATCTTCGCGTTCGCGAGCAGGTACACGTGCGTCAGGGCGCGCTCGCGTAGATACGCGACAAGGGGCGCAAGCGGCGTGACGACGTGCTCCGCGTCAGCAGGTATCCCTAGCTCGTTTAGCCGCGCACGATAATCCTTTGGAAGCTTCGAGGTGTTATTCGTGACAAAATAGAACGCACGATCGTCCGTACTGCCGTTGATAAACTCAACAGTGCCGCGGATCGGTCGGTTCCCCACGTACACGGTCCCGTCCAAGTCGAGGACGAAACACAGCTTCCGGGCCAATGAAAAACGACTGAATCGCTTGTCGGCCGTGTGCACGTCTCCCATCGTACGCAAGGCGGCCCACTTCGTTCCCGTGATGTCGACGAGCGTTAGCCGCGCGCGGCGAATCAGATCGCCAAGCGCTGTTACCATCGGCGCATCTCTTTTTCCGGCACTGAGCTCTGCCACGATGTGGGTCAGCACGGCGCAAGCATGAGCGTCGAGCTTGCACAAGCCAGCTGCGACGCCGGTGGCCGCGTGTTTCGGAATACGGGTGCCGATGACCACGACGTTTCCGTCCTCGACGATGACCTTTGTCGACGCAGCATTGTAACGGTTGCTATCCACGACGATGGCGCTCCCAGAGACGCGTGACACGCGCTCGATTGCCTCGTCTTCATGCACACAGGCTCCGCTGCTTATGAACAGCCCTTCGACGGCGGCGTGAAGCTCTGTGCCTCGCAAGGCGAGGTCCAGCGAATATACGGCGCCCGTGGAATTATAGTCGGGATTCCTCACGAGGTGTATGTCGGGGTGCTCGCGCTTTAAGTAGCGTTTGATCTGGCCGTGCTCATAGCCAGAGACGACCGATATTGAAGCCGTTTCGACGCCCGCACGATTGTACCCTCGTATCTGGTGCTCGAGCAGGGGAATCCCGTTAATCTTAATCAACGCACCCGGTTTTTGGAGGTTCAGGGGGCGGAGCTGCGGGTTATCGTTCGCCGCGAGTATGATTGCCTTCATGCGCTCACTCCTACACGTCTCGTGACTGGTGTGCGACTAACAAGAACGCGCTTCAGGCTTATAACCATAAACGACTCTGCTCGCTCGCACGATCAACACGAGAACGTTCGTAGTGCGCTGTGCTGCTGGCGCCTCCGCCGGGGTTTTAGCTGCGACGCGAATCCCACGTGAGACCGTTGTGGCGTCATTTCCACGCGCACGTAGTGCACAAACGATCTGGGTAGTTAGGCGAGCACTAAGGAGCCGATTGCACGAGACGGTGAACTCATCATTTCCTGATAAACTAGTGAACGCAAAAGCCACCCCAGCTCAAACTAAACTACTGTTGTGATATCAAGCCAACTTCAAACCCCGAACGAATGAATCAGATCCATCTCCCCATTATCCCAGAAATTATCGGCTCCAAGCCGAAGATCATCAAAGACAGTGTAATCAGTGCTGCAACGTTTTCCGGGTAGTAGATGACATCCGGGAATATTAACGCGACGAGGCCTATGAAAATGGCGAGGAGGCCCACGATTTTTGGGAATATTGACACGATGATGGCCACGAAAATGCCGAAGATGCCCACGATTTTGCCGCCCACGGTGCCGCGTGCTGCGCTCGCGATTCCTGCAAAGAGCAATCCTAAGGCCAACAGGTAGATTAGGCTCAAATAAAATCCGTAGAAAGACAGAGCGATTACCAAGACGGCGATTAGGGTCGCTAGCACTGACAGGATCAAGTTGAGGCGCCGCCGCCCCGAAATGTCTTTTGCAAATATTCGTATAATATATGTGGTTTCAAGGATAATTAGCGCTGTAGCTAGGAAAGCAATGAATGTTTGCCAACCCCAATCCACCCCGGGGTAGAAGGCGGCGACGCCCAGGATAACGATGATAAGTCCTGCGCTGATCTCAAGTATTCGTAGCCAGATGGGACTCTTTTTTTCCTTGGTAGCCGACGGTGGGGGCAGCGGCGATGCTGACGCGCTGAAAAATGTCTTGCCGCATTTTGTGCAAAATGAGGTACTAGTAGGATTAGCCGCTCCACAGTATTTACAATATTTTTCCTCCTCCATTTCATATCCACCGCCTTGACAGAAAGACAAATCAAAAAAGTGCAACATCGGTGTAGTAGCTTAAGTCTTCTCTTTTAGCTGTATTTAAGATGGGTGCGTTTTGTGGAAAAAGCTTGGCCTCATCACTTAGCAATGTTTCTCTCAAAATGTGCTTGAGATTCAGCTCTTCGAAGGAGTTGCAGGGCAGATTGGGTAGCGTGAAGAAGGAGCCTGATACAGGCTCCGATGCACGAACATACGTGGCAGCTATCGAGATCCGCTGCCCCAGCACTTGACCGACGGCTGCACGAAGAGTCAGAGAAATCTTCGACTCGTTAGCACGCTGAAGCACTTCCCCCCCGCTAACCAACAACAACATCGTTGCGCTCGGCAGTCAAAACAAAGCTTTCATCGAAGTCGAGCAAACTGGTACCGATTTAGAGAAGCATCAAGAACAGCTGCTGAATTACTCGTTTCAGGAAGGCGTAAAGCTTGCAAGCCTAACGAATGGGGTCGCGTGGCGGTTCTATCTCCCGCTGCACGAGGGCAGCGGGGAATAAAGGAAGTTTTTCACTATTGACGTGTACGACCAACCTGCGGAAGAGATCGCGCAAAGGGGCGAGGAATTCTTGCCCAAGAAGAACATGGTTTCTGGCGCAGCCCACGATCTCTACCGTCACACGCAAACCGAAGCATTTATCGCAGCTTTTGACTTTTTTGCGCGTGTGTCGCCCATTGATCGCGAGGTGCGGCGGAGTCAGGACGACCGCGCTGTCAGCGCCACAGCGACTTGAGAGAGCGTGAAAAAGAACTTAGCGTCACTTCGCGAAATCGTGACGAAGTACGTTGAGGTGCTTCTGTTCTTTTGCCCGCAGTTTCTTAGTAATCATCGGCTGACACAGCTGCTATACGCGGCTTAACGGATATCTTCGTTTTTCAAAATGGAGGTATCACTCATTTGGGTCCCAGCGCTCAGCCTTTGCGAGGAGCACCCTCAAGCAGTCCTCTTGAGTCTGGACCCTTCCCCGCTCCGCGCTTAGACGTGCGCGGAACGCCTCGAAATCTGCGTGAGTGTGCTTGCTCACAGAAATAGAAGCCATGACCTCGCGCTTCGTGGCTATCTCCTTGTCGTACCAGTTTGTGTTTTTTTGATTCGGTTCAAACGAGAACTATAAATCATAAATATTATATGCCTTTAGGCCGCTGTCTTATGCAACCGAAGCCGCGCAGCCGGCTGGGGGAAGTGGGGTTTAAGAACTGAGGCAGAATGAGCTTTAATAAGATTTGTGATTTGGTGTTTTTAGTGCTTCTTGCCGTAGACGAGTTTTTTGAGGGGTTACGTGGGCTCCCGCCGAGCATCGACGAATTATAAGAAGGGGCACCCACGCAAGAGATACGAGAGAGATAAACGAGAACCGCATTGACACCGACTGCTTCAAGCTGTTTATCAACGTGTGGAATTTGAGCGCGCTTTGGCAATGGCGCGGCTACATCAGACCGCGAACGGGCAGCACCGCGAAGACGTGAAAGCGTGAAAAGCCATTAATATCACTTGAGGTGGCTGCCCTTCTCGTATGCACCGTCTTTGGCACCTCCCGTGAGTGCATGAAGATTGGTGCAGTGCAGTTCTGCCTACCCCCACTACATGCAAGGCGACCCCGCCGTCAATCCGACCCTCACCGTCTTCGCCACTCTCAAGTCCAACAGCACTTCCCCCCGGCAGACAGATCATCCTCCTCAATTATACCCCCGACATCTGGAACAACCTCGGCACCGCCACCACCCTCGCCAACGGTACCAACAGCCCCACGAGTACGTCGGGAGCGCAACCCGCGCCCCTCGACGGCGACTGAGTAATCCACGGTGACGGCAAAAACGAGTTGGTAAAGGTTGCGAAAGGGGGTTCTTTCCCTTTTTCTTTTCTGTCTTTCACTTTTAAACATTTCTAGCAGTTGGGTTAGCACCGTCCGCAATGCAGGCGACAAGAAACGTGCAATCTAAAGCGTCTTGCTGCACGCATCCCCACGGTGCCGCTCGAACGGCTGATAGAGAGTGCGGAACGAGCGCGACGGGACGTCCGACTAAAGTATGTAGTGTTATACGGGGCGGTCAGCAGCTCAGCTTCGGTAGAGCCGAACAGCTTTAAGGATTGTGCTGGCGGACGTTTGCGCTTGAGTTCTAACAACAGCTTGCCAGACCTTCGCTGCATTTGTCACATCGACCAGCAACGCCGCGTCGTCGCGCGTCCGTGAAGAAGCGAACCGTGTGGAGTACATGGCAGTGCGGCTAAAGCGGCACAAAGAGCAGCGTGAGCAGCAATCTATCCCAAAAGCTAATGGTTACTAAGGGCTTTCTGATGCCCCCGAAGGTGGGAGAAGAACGATGACGCAAATCTTTAGCGAAACTAGATAAGAAATTAACTCTTGACTCATATTACATTTTTTAACATAAACTAAAATTATTGATAACTTTAGACAACACTTAAATACTTTGATAATAATTAATAAGTAACGCACCAGCGCGAAGGAAAGTCGTGCTGCTGTGGATCTAACTCAAAACGTGAAACATCATGCGGATACTGATACTGAATTTGCGGGATCACACGCATCCGCGCGCCGGAGGCGCCGAAGTCTTCACGCACGAAGTCGCGAAGCGGTGGGTCGCTCACGGGCACGCCGTCACCCTGATCGCGTCGAATTTTGCGGGTGGTGCGCCAGAGGAAGTGATTGACGGAATCAGAATAATCCGTCTGGGCAACTACTTGACCGTTCGGTCGCAGGCGCGAAGCTACTATCGCAAGCACCTGAGAGGGAACTGCGACGTTGTGGTCGATGAGTACACGAACATACCGTTCTTAGCCCCACGGTTTGTGCAGGAGCCGGTCATCTTCCTGGTGCACGAAGTGGTGGGCGCAAAGCATCTTGTGGTGCTTCCGCCTGGCGTTAGTCACCTTATGCACTACGTCATGGAGCCACGATGGTACGCGTGCTATCGCAACATCAGCACCGTCACGGTCAGCAACTCCACCAGAGATGATTTGCAAAGGTTTGGCATCACCAAGGTACGCGTTGTGCCTCAGGGACTTAGTAACGAGCCTTTAGAGAAGGTGCCCCCCAAAGAAGACGTGCCCACATTTCTCTTTGTCGGTCTGCTGAAAAAGGCGAACCTTACGGATGAGTGTATACGAGCGTTTGAGACCATTGAGTCCGAGATACCTGAAGCCCAACTGTGGATTGTGGGTCGCGGTGCGCAGCGTGACAAACTGGAAGCGATGGCGAAAGGACTGAACGTAAAGTTTTTTGGGTACGTGGACGAAGCTCGCAAGCTTGACCTTATGCAACGAGCGCAGGCGGTGCTGGTTCCGGGAATACGTGAGGGGTGGGGAATGGTCATTACCGAAGCGAATGCCTGCGGCACCCCGGCCATCGCTTACGACATCGTCGGCTACCGGGACGCGGTTAGAGACGGCGAAACGGGTCTGCTGACAGAAGCAACTCCCGAAGCGATGGCACGTGCTGCAATCCGTTTCGCGCGTGATACAGACTTGCAAAGCCGATTGTCAGAGAGCGCTTTGAGCTGGAGCAGTCAGTTCTCTTGGGACGAGACTTCGGCCGCGTTTCTCAACGAAATTGAAGCTGTTGTCGGGCGGGGCGAGAGAAGCCAAACTGCGCGAGGAATCGGTACCAATGCGGGCGCGGTCTGACCCCCTTCGAGTCTTAAACGAACTGAGAGTGAACCCGCGTGCCTACGTCGCTGCTGGGACGAGGAGCTCACGTTTTTTTGCCGTGCTTCCCGCTAAAGAGTCGGCGACTTCAAAGCTGAATATGGCTGAGATGGTCGGGAAGCGCGTTCTAACCTCTTTTTTCCGCCTCTAACTTTTTCGGCCGCCCCATTCGCGTTGATGTATGCGAACAGGGATGGATTATTAGGCACTACTTTGCCAAAATAAGGCAATTCTGACAATTTAAGGCAATTTAGACTCCATTTTGCAAAGGAACGCTTAAGACGATCTAAACTCCTCTATCGTGTACCTATGTGCTCGGAGCAGACTTGTGGCCCGAGTACGGGGTTAACGTTCAAGGTGAGGAGGAATGTTTGCAGAAAAGAGAGGTGTGATTGTTGTCGCAGTAGTGCTTGTGGTATGTGTATTGTTGTTCTATAACGCTAACGCTGTAGTTGAGGCGAAACCGGCTAAGGCCCCTCCCGCAAAGATCTCCACCGCCCTCACCATCTCAGCACCCCCCTCAGCCCAAGTCAAACAGTCCTTCTCGATCACCGGCCAGCTCACCGCCAACGGAGCCCCGTTCACCAGAAGCATCGTCTTGTTGCAGCGCCTCAACGGCAACACTTGGACGACCATCACCGCGCAGACCGTCACTGGCACCTACTCGTTCAGCCGCACTGAAACCACCGCCAACACCTACCAGTACCGCACCACCTACACGGGCAGCGCCCCCTACGTGAGCTCAACAAGCCCGACCGCCACCGTCACCGTCACTTCCGCCCAGATCCCCACCACCCTCACCATCTCAGCACCCTCCTCAGCGCCGGTTAACCAGCCCTTCTCGATCACCGGCAAGCTCACCGCGAACGGCGCCCCGTTGACCCAACGCACGGTCTCGTTGCAGCGCCTCAACGGCAACACTTGGACGACCATCACCGCGCAGACCGTCACTGGCACCTACTCGTTCAGCCGCACTGAAACCACCGCCAACACCTACCAGTACCGCACCACCTACACGGGCAGCGCCCCCTACGTGAGCTCAACAAGCCCGACCGCCACCGCCACCGTCACTGCCGTTGATCCCACCCCAACGGCAACCCCAACCGCAACGCCAACCGCAACCCCAACGGCAACGACAACCCCAAGCACAGTAACATCCACCGGCAACGCAACGGCGCTCGGAGCGGTCACTGTCGCGCAAGGGCAAAACTTCACTATCCCGCTACAATCGAATCCGTCGACGGGCTACCAGTGGGAACCACAGTTCGATAGCACAGCGCTGTCGCTTGCGGGCAGCGTGTTTATCAGCGATCCTAGCTCGCATAATCTTGTCGGCGTGCCCGGATCGCAAGTTTTTACTTTTCAAGGCATCAAGCAGGGAATCACCATCATCACGTTCAACAACATCAGCTCATCGAACCAGACCGTGAATAGCCTCACTGCCACCGTCACCGTCACGGCCGTTGATCCCACCCCAACGGCAACCCCAACCGCAACGCCAACCGCAACGCCAACCGCAACGCCAACCGCAACTCCAACCGCAACTCCAACGGCAACCCCAACCCCTACCCCAACGCCAACCCCAACCGCAACGCCAACCCCAACCCCTACCCCAACGCCACCCCCAACGCCAACCCTTACCCCAACGCCAACCGCAACCCCAACGCCAACCGCAACCCCAACGGCAACCCCAACGGCAACCCCAACCCCTACCCCAACGCCAACCCCTACCCCAACGCCAACCCCAACGCCAAACGCAACCTCAGCCCCGGCACCCACCACCCTCTCCCGCACCACCTCCAACACCACCCCCGCCGTCAATCAGACCTTCACCCTCTCCGGCACCCTCACCGCCAACGGCGCCCCCCTCTCCGGCCGACAGATCACCCTTATGAGTCAATGGCCCCCCGGCACCTGGAACAACCTCGGCACCGCCACCACCACCGCCAACGGCTCCTACTCCTTCACCCGCAGCGAGGCATCCCCCGGTGCGTACGCGTACCAGGTCAGCTTCAACGGCGGTGCACAATA
>Ga0224558_1000921_pt1 | contig 33231 bp, 32 predicted proteins | sample 714S32024metaG_FD_180682 | JGI IMG/M metagenome (GOLD analysis project Ga0224558, IMG submission 180682) | Peat soil microbial communities from Stordalen Mire, Sweden - 717 S3 20-24 | ecosystem: Environmental > Terrestrial > Soil > Wetlands > Peat | place: Sweden: Norrbotten County, Stordalen... | reverse complement strand
ATCAACCGTGCCATTCTCCATGGCACAAAGTCTTGCCTGTCCTCAGCGAAATCGCGAATGTTGTCCAGTCAAACAGTTACAAGGCGCGAGGGTCGGTGCAGGGGGTTCTGACCCATGCTCCTAGTGAGGAGGCCGACCCGCTCCTCGAGCGATCTTCGCGCGACGAACGAGGCACCACAGCCTTCCATATGTGTGGGTCCGAACCGCAAAGCGGTCCCGTTTCGAAGCTCGATGAGCCCAGATGGCGAGCCTCTGTCAGCGGACATGAGAACCTCCCCAGTGGCGGACAAATTCTTCCCCGCTGACGGACATGAAATCTCCCCAGCGACGGCCACGAGTTCTCCCCAGAACTGATTGTCCGCCACCGTCGGTGACCATCCACCGGCGGCGTGGCCCCTCCCCGGAGGCTGGTTGGTGACAAACCACCGACCCCGAGGAGGGGACCACGCATGAAGTCTGACGAGGAGATCATGGAAATACTTGAAGCCTTCGATTTGACCCGGTCGTATCGCGACGCCGCCGAGCTCGCGGGGTGCGACCACCACACCATCGCCAACTGGGTCGAGCGCCGGGACCAAGGCGAGCTGACATCTGCGCTGGTGCCCAAGGACTGTCTCATCGAGCCGTTCACCGAGAAGCTCGAGGAGTGGGTCGACCAGTCCAACGGCAAGGTGCGCGCGGATGTCTGCCACGACAAGCTCGTGGCACTCGGCTACACCGGCTCGGAACGAACCACCCGCCGGGCGGTGGCTGCTCGCAAGAAGGCGTTCGCAGCAGGCCGTCGCCGGGTGTTCCGCCCCTGGGTGCCAGAGCCTGGCATGTGGTTTCAGTTCGACTGGTGCGACGGGCCGCTCGTGGGCGGAGAGATGAAGACGTCGTTGTTCTGCGCGTGGCTGGCCTGGAGCCGGTTCCGGGTGGTGATACCCGTCACCGACAAGAAGATGCCGACCTTGATCGCCTGCATCGACCAGACGTTGCGACGCTTCGACGGGGTGCCCACCTACGCGCTCACCGACAACGAGCGCACGGTGAGCACCGACCACGTGGCTCGCATCGCCATGCGCCACCCGCTCATCGTCGAGCTCGGACGCCACTATGGACTCACCGTGGCGACGTGTGTGATCCGTGACCCGCAGTCCAAGGGCGGCTCGGAGGCCACCGTGCGCGTGGCCGAGGCCGATCTCGTGCCCACAGAGGCGAACCTGCTGGCGGACTACAGCTCGTTCGCAGGCCTTAAGACCGCGTGCGAGGCGTTCTGCAAAGAAGTGAACGCCAGGGTGCACCGCACCACGAGACGGATCCCCGACGAGATGCTCGCCGAGGAGCACACCGCGCTGCACGCGCTGCCGGCCCGAGCGTTCACGGCGTGCTTCGGGGTCACCCGCACCGTCGGGACGATCACCCCGGTGGTGAGCTTCGAAGCCAACAACTACTCGGTGCCGAACGAGCTTCGCGGCGAGGTCGTCTGGGTGCGTGCCTCAGGCGAGGAGGTGATCGTCACCGCGGTCTTCGACTCCGGGCCCGAGGAGGTGGTCCGCCACCGCCGCTCAGCTCCGGGCAACCCCCAGTACTTGGACGAGCACTTCGGGCCCGCCCCAGAAGGCCCGCTCCATCGCAGCCCGAAGGCGAAGACCAAGGCGGAGGCCGATTTCTTGGCAATCGGCGACGGCGCCGCGCTGTGGTTGATCGAGGCCGGAGCGGCGGGCACGGTGCGACCACGGGTGAAGATGGCCAACGCGGTCAGTCTCGCCGCGTTGCACGGATCAGAGGCCGTCGACCGGGCGCTGGCCGAAGCCGCTGTGCTGGGCCGTTTCGCCGAAGGCGACCTCACCTCCATCGTGGCCTATCAGGCTGGTGGGCCCAGCACTGAGCATCACAATGCCTCAGAGGCCCTCTCGCTCCAGCCCGGGACCTCATCGTGGGAAGGGTTCGGACGATGACCGCCCGTCCCCTTTGCGCAGACGAGGCGATCGAGCTTTCCGAGATACTCGAGTTCACCGCCGACGTGCTCGGCAACAACGGCGCCCGCATGCTCGCCGACGCCAGGATGGACCTCACAGAGCTCCGGTCGCTTCTGCTCACGTGGTCCATGCGTCTCTTGGAGACGCCAGCGGACGCGGGGCTCTCATGAGGACGCCCGAGCCCCCGCCGCTCTCAGACGATCTCGAAACGCTGCTTCGCCGGCTCCGCCTGCCGCACATCCGCCGTGCCGCCCCGGAGGTGATCGCCACCGCCCGGGCCCAGCGCTGGGAGCCCGCCGAGGTGCTCCGGGCGCTCTTCACCGAGGAGCTTGCTGGTCGCGAACGTTCGGCTCTTCAGACGAGACGAAAAGCCGCCGCGTTCCCGACAGGCAAGACCTTCGAGGCATGGGATCAGAAGTCGTCCTCGATCCCGGCACCTACCCAGTCGTCGCTGCGCACCTTGGAGTGGGTGCGCCGGCGGGAGAACCTGGTGGTGTGCGGGCCGTCGGGGACGGGGAAGACGTTCTTCTTGGAGGCTCTCGGCCAGGTCGCTGTCGAGGCCGCCATGAAAGTCGCGTGGTTCAGTCTCGAGGACCTCGGCGCGCTTGTGCGTCGGCACCGCATCGACGACAGCGTCACCAAGGCGGTCGCCCGCATCCTGCGTTCCGACTTGGTGATCGTTGATGACATAGGGCTCCTGCCGGTGACTCAAGACGCGGCAGAAGGCCTTTACCGTCTCGTCGACGCCGCCTATGAGAAGCGTTCGGTCGCGGTGTCCTCCAACTTGCACCCGGCCGGCTTCGACGAGCTCATGCCGAAGACTCTCGCCACTGCCACGGTCGACCGGCTCTTGCACCACGCGCATCTGTGCGAGACCACGGGCGAGAGCGTGCGGCTCAAGCAAGCCACGTCGGGCAAGGGAGTGATGCCGCTGGCCTAACCACGGAGAGAGAACCCGATGGCCGGCACTGGGGAATTCTCATGGCCGCCAGTGGGGAATTCTCCTGTCCGTGTGCGGGGAGATCTCAATGGCCATTGACAGCCTCATCAAGTCGCCGCCGGCGCAGTTCCACGACGACGGGTCCTACCGGATGGTCGAGGACTTCGCGCGTAGCTCCTGACCCGCCCGGAGCGGCAAGGGCAACTGAGGCAGCAACCACCGATCAGCTAGGTCTCGACCGCTCTTCCCACCAGGCGTCGAGGCGCCGCAGGATCTCCGCCTCGCCGAGCAGTCCCTCGTCCAGGCGAATCTGCAACAGGAAGTCGAGGGCGGTGCCGACATCGCGGCCGGGAGGGATGCCGAGATGTTCCATCACCGCGACACCGTCCAGTTCCGGGCGTATGGAGTCCAGCTCCTCGCGCTCGCGAAGCTCGCCGAGGCGTCGCTCGAGCTCGTCCATCCGTGAGCCGAGCTCCCTCGCCTTGGCCTGGTTGCGGGTCGTGCAGTCGCAACGGGTCAGTTCGTTCAGACGGCCGAGCAGCGGACCGGCGTCGTGCGCGTAGCGGCGTGCCGCCGAGTCGGTCCAGCCCATCTTGTAGGTGTGGAACCGCAGATGAAGCCCCACGAGCTGCTCGACGTCGTCGATGACTTCGCTCGGATAGCGCAGCTCCTGCATTCGCTTTCGCGTCATCCTCGCCCCGACGACGTCGTGGTGGTGGAAGTGCACCCCACCGGGACCAATCGAGCGCGTCAACGGCTTGCCGACGTCATGGAAGAGCGCCGCCAGGCGAAGAGTCCTGTCGGGTCTCGTCTTCTCGACGACGGCGATCGTATGGGCGAGAACGTCCTTGTGCCGCTGAACCGGGTCCTGCTCGAGGGCGAGAGCCGGGAGCTCGGGAAGGAACTCCTCTGCTAGCCCCGTGTTGACGATGAACCAGAGCCCCGGCGACGGATTGGGCAACACGAGCAATTTGTCCAACTCGTCCCTGATCCGCTCCCTGGAGACGATACCGAGGCGTGACCCCATGGTTTCGACGGCCCTCACGAGCTCGGCGTCGGGCCTGAGGCCGTAACCGGCGATGAACCGGGCCGCCCTGAGCATGCGCAGAGGATCGTCTGAGAACGACACCCCGGGATCGAGCGGGGTGCGCAACCGCCTCGCCGCGAGATCGGTGATGCCGTCGAATGGATCGACCAGCACGAGATCCGGCAGACTGAGCGCCATCGCGTTCACAGTGAAGTCCCGGCGCGACAGGTCGGTCCCGATGTCGCTGCCGAATCGGACCTCGGGCTTGCGGGAGTCGGGCACGTAGGCTTCCGCCCTGTGCGTGGTGATCTCGAAACGGCGTCCGGCGCGCATGAGCCCGATGGTCCCGAAGCGCTTGCCTTGGTTCCACAAGGCATCGCTCATGTCAGAGACCAAGGTCTCGATCTCATCGGGGGTCGCGTCCGTCGTGAGGTCGATGTCGACGTCCAGGCCCGGTTCCACACCCCCGGGCCGCCCAGCGATGCCGTCGCGTACAGGCCCTCCGACCAGGAAGACTCGCTTGCCGGCGGCCAGGAAGCGCTCCGCAATCGGCCGCGTCGCCTCGAGAACCGGGCGGAGGCGCTCGGGAACCACGGTCGGAGAGGCTGGTTCCCGGCTCATCTTGCGAACGCAGCCCGGTGGTATCGACCGGCCGTCGTGATGACCTCGCGTACATGCTCAGTTATCTCGCCCCGTGAGGCGGGCTCGGGACGGTAATCGACCCCCCCGAGCGCAGCTACGCACGCACCGACGGAAGCCGCCAGCGAGGTGAGGTCGTAGCCGCCTTCGAGGAATGCCACGAGCCGCCCGCGTGGCACCAAACGCACTGCCCGGGAGGTCAAGTCCGCAAAATCGCCCGCGGTGAGCCCCAGATCGGTCAATGGATCGGCTCGATGCGCATCGAATCCCGCGGAGATGAGCAGCCAGCCCGGAGCGAACTCCTCAGCCAGCGGCGCAACCACGTCGTCAAACGCCAAACGGTAGGCGTCGCCTCCGGTTCCAGCAGGAAACGGCATGTTCACCGTCGCGCCATTCCCAGGACCGGTTCCGATTTCGCTCAACGACCCGGTCCCGGGATAGAAGGGGAACTGATGGATCGACACGTAGAGGACATCAGAACGCTCGTAGAAGAGATCTTGGGTCCCGTTGCCGTGGTGAGCATCCCAGTCGAGCACCATGACGCGCTCGCCTCGTGCGGCAATCAACGCGGCAGTGACGGCAACATTGTTGAACAAGCAGAAGCCCATCGCTCTCGCCCCGAGCGCGTGATGCCCGGGAGGTCGCACCGCGAGAAAGGCGCTGTCGCCTTCTCCGCTGCGGAGGCGTTCGACTGCGTCCAGGCCGGCGCCCGCAGCCCGCAGGGCTGCGTCAAACGAAGCAGGGGCGGCGACAGTGTCCTGGTCGAGGTGTCCGCCCCCGCTGAGGCAATGATCCTCGATGCGCTCGATGTACGACGGGTCGTGAACGATCTCGAGTTCTCCTCGTGTTGCCCGACGGGGCTCGAACGGGACGGTCACTGCAGCGGCAGGTGAGCCTTCGACGCCGGCGAAGACTGCCTCCAGGCGCTCGGCACGCTCAGGGTGCCATCTTCCGGTGGCGTGTGCTGCGAACTCCTCGTGACGTCCGAACAGCACTACCATTCCACGACCGTACCGCTCCCGCGCCTGATGCGCGGCGGCGATCGCATGGTCATTCCGGTGCCACAAAGTCTTCCGATCTCCCCCTTGGCAGTATGAGCACCCCCCGCGCCGATAGGCTCGCTGCGTCTCGCGTGTCCGATCGGAGGACAAGACCACCGTTGCCGTCCGCCACATGGGTCAGCGATGCCCGGTCGGCGTTGATGCCGCTTGGGCGGTTCACCGCGCGGGCTGGGGTCGTCCTTGTCGCCATGCTGCTCGCCACAGGGCCCATCGGCCTCTCGCGCCCTGCCGGAGCCCAGCCAGGGGGGAGCGGTGTCGTCTCACTGACCTCTCAGGACGCCTGGGTCCAGACCTCGAGCGTGCCAGTTCGGCTCGGCCTGAGGGTGCATTCGTCGATTTCACCCTCAGACCTCCTCATCAGCGTGGCGCTGTACACCGAGCCCGACGGATCGTCGCTCGCGAGTCGTGACGAGTTCGATGCGACGCTCGCAGGCCAGCTCGCCGGGCTCTCGCAACTCCGGCCCTACAAGTTCTCGCTGGGTTCGATCAGAAACGCCAGTCAATCCCTGAAGATCTATGTCGCAGGCTCGGGCCTTCCCGGCCGAGTCCCGGCCAAAGTGCCCGGCAATCGAATCTTCCAGCTTCCCTGCCCGCAGCGTTACGGAGGCTGCGGTGGCGTCTACCCGCTCCAGGTGTCCCTCGTCGACACTTTGACCGGCCAGCCGCTGGACTCCTTCACGACGTACCTGGTCGTGGTCCCCTCGTCGGTTGCACCACAAGAGCGGCTTCGTTTCTCGTTCGTCCTGCCGGTGGGGGCTTCGGTGGCGCTCACCGCCGCTGGAAGGCCAGCTGTGTCCTCCCGGACACTTGCCCTGCTCGACACGATCGAGCACTCGGAGACGCGCTGGCCCAAGGCACTACTGACCGTTGACCTCTACGGACAGACGCTGCTGGCCCTTGCTCGGAGCACGAAGTACTCGAATCTTGTGAACACACTCGCCTCCCGCGACCCGGACACGCTTGTGGACGGTCCCTTCAGTGCCGTCGATCCGACCCAACTGATCCGGGCCGGTCTCGAGAACGACCTCGCAAGCCAGCTCAAGCTTGGCAACGAGGTCTTCACCGATGCGCTCCACGTCCGTGGCAGCCCGCGTCTCTACGTCGCGACGACACCGGTCGGCACGCACGGCCTCTCAGCCCTCGCCGCTGACGGCGTCACGCAGATCGTGGTCCCCCAAGACAACCTCGAGTCGCTCACTAGCGACGGACCAGCAGCGGTGCAATGGCCTTACACGCTTTCGGCACCGTTTCACATTGCAGGGTCCACTGTTAAGGGCTTGCAAGCCGACGCGGGCTTGGCGGCACATCTGAGTGGATCCGCGAGCTCGGCGTTGCGAGCCCAACAATTGCTCGCTGACCTGGCAGAGCTCTACTTCGACTCGCCGGAGTATCCGCAACTGAGAGGCGTGGCTCTTGTCGCTTCTGAATCCTGGGCACCAGCACCTGGATTCCTCAATGCGACGTTGCGGGGACTCCAGTCAAGCCCCATCGTCGCAACCGTGCCGATCGGTCAGCTCTTCCAGACGGTCCCACGGGGAACCTGCCAAGAGCCGCCCAGCGTCGCAAGCGGTTGCTCGGCCGCCGTCCGCTCGATCGTGAGCCCGCCGCCGAGTGCCGGTGGGCCGATCACCAGCGCCCAAGTGCAGGCGGCGCGCATTCAGGTCGCGGAGCTGTCCTCGATAATTCCGAATGACAACACGATGACCAACAACCTCAATGACGCGATCCTGTTGGCTGAAACCGCGGGGCTCGATCCCGGCACCCGCCAGGCGTACCTTTCTGCGTCACTCGCCACGATGCGCAAGCTCGACTCGAAGCTCAGCCTGCCGGCGGGCCGGACTGTGACGGTGACCTCATCACCCGCCAGGTTCCCGATCGCCATCGCCTCGGGCTCGAGGACGCCGCTGCATGCCATCTTGGTGATCTCGGGCGCGAATCTGACCTCGTCGATCAACGCCCAGGTCGTACTGAAGCGTGGCACGACCAGCTTCATCGTCCGCTTGAGGACACGCACGTCAGGCGATTCTCGCCTTCTGCTGCAACTTCTCTCGCCAACTGGTCGTCTCGAGCTGGCACGCGCCGAACTCACCATCCGATCCACGGCGATCTCGGGTGTCGCGATCGCGCTGACCGTCGGTGCAGCGGCCTTCCTCCTGTTCTGGTGGTTCCGGTCCGCGTCGCGTCGTCGGCGGCGATACGCCTCCAGACATGGTCGAAGCCAGCCGGACGAACCGACATCGGGTACCGTTCCGGAACCGGCCTCGTGAGGAGCAGGCGGCGGCATTCCCGCGGCCGCGGCGATCATCGGACGATCTACCGGGGACGCCTGCCTCGTACCCTGCCCGGGATACCTGCACCTGCAGGGCTCACAAGGTCCCGGGACACCGCGCCAGGTACCACCAGTCCCGTCGCGCGACCAATGCCGAGGGGCAACGCTCGTAGCGTGCGGTCGCGCCCAGGCCTGGGCACGGCGACTGCCTATGTTGCAGCTGGCACGCTCATCTCGCGAATCACCGGACTCCTGCGCATTCTCGTCGCGATCTACGCACTGGGCTACTCGACTCTTTCCGACTCGTTCAACCTCGCCAACAACACGCCGAACATCGTGCACGATCTCGTGCTCGGCGGGATCCTCACAGCCACCTTCGTCCCGGTGTTCGTCTCTCGCCTCGCGACGCGCTCCGAGCAAGAAGCCGTCGAGTCGATCTCCGCCGTGCTGACCCTGGCGGCCTGTGTGCTTCTCGCCGCAACCGTTGCGTTCTTCCTCGCCGCTCCTTTGATCATCGACTTGTACACCGTCGGCAGTCACGGGCCCGGGATCGTCGCCGAGCGTCAAGTCGCCACCTCGCTCCTTCGGCTCTTCGCGCCCCAGCTGCTCGCGTACGGCGCTATCAGCCTAATCACCGCGGTGTTGAACACCGCTCGGCGCTTCTCCGCGCCAGCCTTCGCCCCGATCCTCAACAACGTCGTCGCCATCGGCATCCTCATGGCCTTCGCCGCCACCGCCCATACTCACAGCCTTGCCGCGGTCCAGCACGACCATCGGCTGCTCCTGCTGCTCGGCGTCGGTACGACGATGGGCGTCGTCGTCCAAGCTGCGGCACTAGTTCCAAGCTTGTTGCACTGCGGCCTGCGAGTACGTCCACGGTGGCGACCAAGTGACCCCGCTGTGCGCGAGATCGTCAATCTCTCGAGCTGGACCTTTGGGTTCGTCATCGCCAATCAGGCGGCGGTCTTTGTGGTGTCGGCAATCGCGGTGAGAATCGGTGCGGCCACCCTCACCGCTTACACGTACGCGTCAATCTTCTTCCAGCTGCCTTTTGGCATCGTCGCGGTCTCGGTCATGACCACGATCGCGCCCGTGCTTGCGTCGCGCTTCACCAGAGGTGACACCGCCGGCTTCGCCGAGCAGTTCGGGCTCGGGCTTCGTCGCACGCTGGCGGGCGTGATCCCAGCCGTCGTCGGCTATCTGCTTCTGGCCCGGCCTGCCATCTCGCTCATCTCCTTGGGGGCCGGGAGCGCGCATCACTCGAGCGGGGCACACCTCACGGCAACGATGCTCGAGCTCCTTGCGTTGGGCTTGCCTGGGTACTGTATATATTTGCTCGCGATCCTGGCCTTCCAGGCCATGCGCGACACGCGCACTCCCTTTTTCCTCTACCTGTTGGAGAACGGGCTCAACATCTTGCTCGCGTTCGGATTCCGCAGCACGCTCGGGGCAAAGGGGCTGGCCCTGTCGCTCGCCATCGCCTACACGGTCGCTGCGTCAGCAGCGCTGATCGTCCTGCGGACCCGTGTAGGCGGCCTCGGCGGCTTCAGCGTGGCCCGTTACGTGTCGCGCACGGTGATCTGCTCACTTGTCATGGCCTTCGTCGTAGCCCTGGTTCTCGCAGGAGTCGGATCGAACCAGGGCCTCGGCCTGTTGGTACGCGTGATTGCAGGCGTCTTCGCAGGCGTCGTTGCCTACGCGCTTGCAGCAGGACTCGCCGGGAGTCTTGCCGGCTGGCAGAATTCGACGCGGCGGCATGCGATTGCCGGAAAGGGAACTCATGGCCGGGATAAGAGTCGTTACCGATAGCGCGGCGGATATTCCCACGAGCCTCGCCGCCGAATATGACATCCGGATCGTCCCACTCGACGTCCGGCTGGGTGACTGGGGACCAGACGAGATGAGGTTGATCGAGCCCTCCGAGTTCTGGCGCCGGTGTGCCATGACGAGCGTCCTGCCCGAGACCTCGGCGCCGTCACCCGGCGCGTTCGCTGAGAGCTTCACGCAAGCCGCGGACGACGGGTGCACCAGCGTCGTGTGCCTCACGCTCTCGTCGGGGCTTTCTGCGACCTACCAAGCCGCGTGTGCCGGCGCTGACGAGGTGCGCGGGCGAATCGACGTCCGGGTTGTGGACACTCGTACAGTGACCTTGGGCCAGGCGATGGTCGTGCTGGAGGCGGCAAGGGTCGCCACGGCCACAAACGATCTCGACGCCACCGAGGCGGCTGCCCGGGCGGTTGTCCCGAAGATCCGCGTGTTCGGGGCCCTCGACACCGTGGACAACGTCCGAAAGGGCGGCCGGATCGGGGCGGCGAAGGCTCTCTTGAGTTCGCTCTTGTCGATCAAGCCGATCATCGAGATCCGAGACGGTGTCGCCGAAGCCGAGTCGCGGCAGCGAACACGTGCGGGTTCGCTCGAGTATCTCGTCAACAAGTTGAAGGAGGCCGGTAAATTGGACGGCCTCGCGATAGCACACGCCGCGGCACCGGATCTCGACGTCTTCTTGGAGATGCTCACCGGGATATTCCCCCGAGAAGACATTCTCATCAACTACATCGGTCCGGTCATCGGGACCCACGCCGGGCCCCGATGCATGGGCATCTGCTATCGGCTCGCGGAGACCATGGGCGGCTAACCTACTGGACATGACTTCTGAGCCGGCCCCCCGAGACGACTGGGCTGCACAGCTCACTGAGAAGGTCGGACAGGTGGTCGAGCTCGTTCGTGACCACACCGTGCGGCCAGTGCAGCGGCTTGTCCGCGCGGCCGTCTTCGGAGTGTTGGCCTTCTCTGTCGTGGTCTTTGTCATCGTGGCGGTCATCATTGGTGTCGTTCGCCTTCTCAACAACGAGGTCTTCGACCAACGCGTTTGGGCGAGCTACTTGTTGATCGGCGGAATCTTCGTTGTCGTCGGGACGTTGATCTCCAGGATGCGCCATAGCCGGAGCTAGCCGGCCGGCAAGAAGGGAAGACGGCACAAATGGAGTCGGCCGAGATACGTGACGTGGTGGTCCTCGGCTCGGGGCCCGCGGGCTTGACTGCAGCGATCTACTCGGCGCGCGCCGACCTGCGACCACTGGTCCTCGAAGGCGAGCCGTCGTCCTCGAGCGATCAACCTGGCGGCCAGCTCATGCTGACGACAGATGTCGAGAACTTCCCCGGCTTCGCCCACGGAGTGCTGGGTCCCGAGCTCATGGTGTCGATGCGGGCCCAGGCCGAACGCTTCGGCGCTGAGATCCTGACGGAAAGAGCGTCGAGAGTCGACCTCGCTTCGACGCCGATGGGCATCTGGATCGGTGATCGAGATCTGCCCGAGCCGACACTGAGGGCAAGAACGCTCATCATCGCGACCGGCGCGCGCTCACTCATGCTCGGTCTCGAGAACGAGGCTCGCTTGCTCGGTCATGGAGTTTCGACCTGTGCGACTTGTGATGGGTTCTTCTTCCGGGACAAGCGAATCGTCGTCATAGGTGGCGGCGACTCTGCGCTCGAGGAAGCGCTCTTCCTCACGAAGTTCGGTGATTCGGTGACAGTCGTCCACCGTCGCAAGGAGCTGCGAGCGTCCAAGATCATGCAAGATCGGGCGTTCCGGAATGAGAAGATCACATTTCGCTGGGACTCAACTGTCGTCGACGTGCTCGGCGACGAACGCTTGACCGGATTGCGACTGCGGGACGTCAACACGGGTGAGGAGTCAGAGATCGTCGCCGATGGCGTCTTCGTTGCCATCGGGCATGCTCCGAGCACGGAGTTGTTCGCCGGACAGCTCGAGACCGATGAAGCAGGCTATCTCGTCAGTCGTGAAGGCACGAAGACCAACGTCCCAGGCGTGTTCGCGTGTGGCGACGTCCAGGATCACGTCTATCGGCAGGCCGTCACGGCGGCCGGTTCCGGTTGCATGGCTGCGATCGACGCCGAGCGATATCTGTCGTCGCTCGCGCAAACCTGACCACAAGGAGATTGGAATGAACGACGTCATCACCGTCAGCGACGACACCTTCGACGAGGCGGTTGGCCTTTCGGACATCCCTGTAGTGGTTGACTTCTGGGCTGAATGGTGTGGGCCTTGCAAGATGGTGGCGCCCATTCTCGAGGAAATCGCGAGCGCTCACAGCGGCAAGCTCAAAGTGGCGAAGCTGAACGTCGACGACAATCCCCGGACCGCTCAGCGGTTCCAGGTGATGAGCATCCCGACCTTGCTGCTGTTCAAGAACGGCGAGACACAGGCCCGGATCGTGGGAGCAAGAAGCAAGTCACAGATTCTGTCGGAGTTCGAGCCCCTTCTCTGACAAGCAACGGCAACTGAGGGGCGAAGGGCTCGCGCTACCGGCCCTTGCCTGTCGTCTCCTACGATGTCGGAGATGATCGAAGTGCCGCGGAGCCCGTGCCCATGAGCCGTGCTCGGACGGTATCTACAGGGGAAGATCTCCTGCCACTTCGTGAGGGCGACTCCGGCGAGGCGGTCGCCGACCTGCAGGAGCGGCTCGGGCGGCTCGGATTCGAGCATGGACAGGACGGGTCCGGGGTCTACGGTCCCGGGACCGCAGCGACCGTGCAAGTGTTCCAGTCCCAGCGTGGCCTACGCGTCGACGGTGTCTGCGACTACCAGACGTGGTCGAGCCTCGTCGAAGCGGGCTTTCGCTTGGGCGACCGGCTCCTTTACCGCCGCAGCCCGATGCTGCAGGGAGACGACGTCGCCGAGATGCAGCGCCGGCTGAGCGGGCTAGGGTTCGACCCGGGCGGTGTCGACGGAATCTTCGGCGACAGCACTCATGCCGCTATCGCCGAATTCCAACGAAACGTAGGTCTCGTGACAGATGGGATCTGCGGCCCGCTGACGCTCTCGGAGCTGACCCGTGTTGCGCCTGTCCGGGGAGGTGCAGACCTCGTGACTCCGTTGCGAGAGCAACTCAAGGTCACTGCGGCGCCTGCAATGCTCAGCTGTAAGAAGATCGCCATCGGGGAAGAGGGTGGTTTCGCGACCGGTGTCGCAGCGGTTCGTCGCGTGCTCCTCCTCGCCGGGGCACGTGCGCTCGAGCTGCATGACCCGGACCCGTCGGCGCAGGCCTCAGCGGCAAACACGGCCAAGGTGGACTGTTATGTCGGTCTCCGGCTGGACCCGGGCCATGAGTCAGCCAAGACATACTTCTACCGGGGCTTTCGCTATGAGTCGGCGGCGAGCCGGCACCTCGCCGAGCTGCTCGTGTCGGAAGCGGCGGGCCGGCTCGACCTGCACGACGCCGGAGCACATGGCATGGCTGATGTGATCCTCCGGCGAACAGCCATGCCAGCCGTCGTGCTCGAGCTGGGAGCGCCGAATCAGGTGGCCATGAAGACCTCAGGTCTTGGAGAAGCAGTTCGGGAGTCTCTCGAACGTTGGCTGTCCACGAGCGAAGAGTGATGTGATCCACAACCTCATGCACAGGTTGTGGATCAACTTGGACCAACAGTAGAGGTCAAGAAGGTAACGACAAAGTAAACTTTCGGTGAGACCAACGGAAGAAAAGGGCCTTTGGCCAGGTTAGATAGACATTTCTGCTACTTCAGAGCCGATTGTGATCTGATTCACACCCTGGGGACGACCGCAGTCCTACCGACATCCTCCGAGGGCGGGCGGCGACCTCAAGTAGAGGTCCCTCCGACGATGACCCGGTAGATCCGCTCGAGGTCGTCCAATGTGGCGAACTCGATTACAAGCTTGCCTCGTTTCCCGCCCATGTCGACCTTGACCCGCGTATTGAGGCGGTCTTCCAAGAGCTCTTCGAGATCGTGCACCCCTGGTGGCCGAAGCGAACGCACGAACTTCGGCGCGGGGGTCTCGGGCCGAGCAGTGTGATCTCCAGGGGGTACGCCGACCCCGTTCCCGGCATCATCGAGAGTTTCTTCGAAGCCGGCCCCTTCAGCCTGCGTTTCTCGGATCTCGCTGCGGACGAGCTCCTCCAGCGAACGAACAGAAAGGCCGCGGTGGATCGCCTCGTTGGCAAGTCGCTCCTGCAGGATTCGATCCGGCGTGCCAAGCAACGAACGTGCATGGCCGGCGCTGAGCTGACCATCACGCACGTACCGCTGGACTGTCGGAGGGAGCTGGAAGAGCCGCAATGCGTTAGTGATCCCGGCCCTGGAGCGGCCCACCTTGCGAGCCACTTCCTCATGCGTCAGGTTGAATTCCTCGATCAACTGTTGATACGCGCCGGCTTCGTCGAGAGGGTTGAGGTCCTCGCGGTGCAGATTCTCCACCAGAGCCTCTTCAAGGCTCATCGCATCGTCGGCCTGATGGACCAGCGCAGGTATCGACTGGAGTCCTGCGCGTCGCGCCGCGCGGAAGCGACGCTCTCCTGCGATCAGCTCGTATTCATCCGGCCCGACTTCTCGTACGAGCACAGGTTGAAGAATGCCAACCGCCTTGATCGAGTCGACGAGTGCGGACAGACCCTGCTCCCCAAACTGGTTACGAGGCTGGAACGGGTTCGGACGAATACGGGAAAGCGGCACTTCACGGAGCATGGAACCGGTAGCAGTACCCGGTGACGGCGGGATGAGCGCCCCCAGTCCTTTGCCCAGACCGCTACGCCTGACCACCACTGACCTCCTTCGCGAGCTCGCGATAGGCAATGGCACCTCTTGACGAGGGCGAATGGATCGTGATCGGCTCGCCGAACGACGGCGACTCCGAGATCCGGACCGTCCGAGGAATCACGTTCTTGCAGACCGCATCACCGAAATGGGTGCGAACCTCCGCGACGACGTGATCAGCCAGTCTCGTCCGCGAGTCGTACATCGTCAACACCATGGCCGAGACCTCTAGCTCGGGGTTCAGGTTGCATCTTACGAGCTCGACGTTCCTGAGCAGCTGACCAACGCCCTCCAGGGCGTAGTACTCGCACTGAATTGGCACGAGCACCTCGCTCGCCGCAGCAAGCGCATTGACCGTGATGAGCCCCAAGGAGGGCGGGCAATCGATCAGGATATAGCCGAAGTCCTCCCGGATAGGGGCGAGCACTCGCTTCAGTCGAAGCTCTCTGCTGAACGCCGAGACCAGCTCGATCTCCGCTCCGGCTAGATCGATGGTTGCCGGCGCCAGGAACAGGTTCTTGATGTTCGTCGGCTCGACACAGTCTTCGAGTGCGACATCGTGAAGAAGGACGTCATACATCGAGAAATCAAAGTTCCGAGCCTCGATCCCAAGCCCGGTCGTGGCGTTGCCCTGCGGGTCAAGATCGACGATCAGTACCCGGTAGCCAAGATCGGCGAGGGCAGCACCAAGGTTCACGGTGGTCGTCGTCTTGCCGACGCCTCCCTTCTGATTGGCCACTGCGATCACTCTCGGTAGCGTTCGCACAGGTTGCTCCGTGGGCTGCTTCCGTACGACCTGTGCCCGACCGGTCGGTTCTGAAACCTCGGATCCCACACTCGTGTCGGCCGTCGGATTCCCGAGCTCGACCGCCTCTTTCCGGCCTTGATCCTCTTGGTCGTTCATCGCACCTTCGGTTCGAGGAAATCTGTTCCACGTGAAACATCTGCGAGCCGAACGACTGGAGGACCGTCGTGCTGGGCGGGCAGGGTGGGCTCAACGGGAGCATAACGCGCGAGCCTCGACACGACTTGATGACCGTGGGCAGAGTCGCGGTTTGACACCATGACCCAACTACGGTCCGCCGAGCAGCTGCTCGAGCCGGGCAGCGACCGAACGATAACAAGAGACAGGGATCAAGTGCACACCTTGGAAGGTCTTGAGGTTCTGGATCGCCAGCACCAGATCGCAAGCGGCCTCGATTCCCGCCTTCGGATCCCGATCCACCTGCTCGACGAGCTGACTGGGAATATCTATGTCAGGAATCGTCCTGGCCAAGTTGCGTGCCATTGCGGAACTGGCCAAGACAATGACGCCCGCATACACGGCCATCTGTGGTTGCACTCGTTCGCTCCAGCGCAACAACGCTTCGAGCGAGAAGCCGACCTGCACGAACAGAAAGTCGGCTTCCCGCTTCCAATCAGGCAGGTCGCCGAAGCCGGCGACCGCGCCCAGGCGCAACCTCCTGGCCCCCGAGAATCCCGCAGTGCCTTCGAACACCCGGGCCTCGGTCAGCATCGTCCGGACGGTGAGCCCGCTGGTGCGGCCGCCCACTCGCGGTTCGTCGCCGCGGACTAGGAGGAACTGATCCACTCCGTAAGCTGCGGCTGTCAGCAAGTCCCGCTGGAACCCGAGCAGGTTGCGATCTCTCGCATTCAAGCAGGCGATAGAGCGGCCGCCCATTGCCTCGACTTCATGTGCGACCGCGACACTCGAGACCGTTGCTCGACCGATGTGGTTATCCGGGATGAGAAACGACCCGGCAATCGAGCTCAGGACTCCGATCTGGTGCCTGACGTGCTTGAGGTCCGGCCGAGTAGGGGGCTCGATCTCGCAAACAAGCTCGAAGCCTGGCGTTGCCATCGGGCCTACATTATCGAGGCGTGAACTTCGACGGTGGCAGTCAAGGAAAGAGCGGTCGCTTCGCTGGGATTCCCGGCCGGCGAGGGTAACGTTCCGGACAGGGACATACCTGGCGGAGCACGGCGAACCCGAACGTCTCCCGTAGTCCGAGTTCCGGTGCCAGTCCGAGCTTCGCACACCCCTCCACTGGCCACCGATCCGCTGTCGAGCTCATCTCCTTCATGCCGACAGCGGCGCGGAAATCCTCGGCGGGGGGTTCGGACACCACCAGTCTGCCCCCGACCCGGAGGAGCGGTGCCGCGCACTCGGCTGTCACCGCGGGAGGACCGAAGCTTCTCGCCACAACCGCCGCGAAGCCTCCCCGGTAGTTCTCGTCTCGCCCGAGCTGTTCAGCCCGAACATTGACGACTTCCACTCGCGCCGAAAGCTGAAGTTCCTCGACGGCCCATCGCAGGAAGTCGGCAGAACGCCGCGCCGAGTCGACCAGGACGAGACGAAGCTCCTGATCTTCGACAGCGAGCACGAGGCCGGGCAGCCCGCCACCAGATCCGAGTTCGAGAACTGGGCCGTTCACGGCCTCAAGGGAAAGAGCTCGCAGGAACCCCTCCGAATGTGCCCTTTGCGCCGCGAAAGGCAGCTTGCCGATCAGTGACCGCCGTCGCGCCTCGGTAAGTACCCCCTCAAGGCGATCGTGAACTCCCGGCCTCGTCATGTGTCAGATCTTGCACTGGCCGAGAACCGGGTGCAGGCGCGCCGTTCGTGCCGTTCAGCCCAGATCCGCAGACTCGGAAGATCGGTCGCCATCCTCCTCCGCCGAGATGACGGAAGATTCCTGGGCTGAGGGTGCCGAGGCCGGACGGATGATGACGTAGCGGCGCGGCTCCACCCCCTCAGAGCCAGTCTCCAATCCCTCAAGGTCGTTGACCGTGTCGTGAACTACCTTCCGGTCTGATGGCGACATCGGCTCGAGTGCCTCGGAGACGCCGGTCCGTAGCACATCAGCAGCGGCTTCTCGCACGAACTGGCGCAACGCTGCAGCCCGGCGCTCACGGTAGCCGCCGACGTCTACGACAATCCTGCTCGTGTGCTCCTCGGTGTGCCTTTGGACGACCGTCCTGGTCAGCTCTTGCAAAGCCTCAACCGTCGCACCCTTCGGGCCGACCAAGAGCCCGAGGTTGTCCCCGTCCACGCTGATGTAGATGCCGTCATCCTCAGTCCGACGCGCACTCGTTGTGGCGTCGATCCCGAACCGGGCGACGACCTCCCTGACGAAGTCAGTTGCGAGCTCCTGCTGGGTCTCAATGCTCATCTGCGCCTCCTTAGACGATCCAGGGTCACGACCGGCCTTACTCGAAACTTCCACGGGGATTCCCTCTGAGCTGCTCGCCAGTCGTCCCCGGCCTCCGCGTCTTTGCGAGCGCGAACGTTGTCGAGCACCTGCTGTCGAAGCGCCACCGACGTCAGCATTCGCACCTTCCGCATCTTCTTGCTCGGGCCGGGTACGTGGTGTTCGCGAGCGATTCTGGCCGGACCCTTGATCCTGGCGGGTCCGGCCTTGAGTCGTTCCAGGAACAGAACCCGAAGTGGCCCTGCCGCGGTCCTCATCGCTCTCGGCTCTCTCAGCCGACTTGCGGGCCGGGCTCTCGGAACGGCCAGCTTGTCGGCGACGCCCGCGCTCGCCACCAACCGTGGCGGCCTGCGGCCGGCGTGACGGTCGTTTCGCCCTGGGCTGAACCGGGCGCACCCGTGCTCTGATCCTCGCACCAGTTCTCCGAAAGCCGAACATCCCCGATTTCGGCTCTTCCACGACGACGATCTCCGCGTCCGTCTCGGCGACACCTAGCTGGTCAAGCGCCGCCTCGACAGCTTCCTGCACTGTTCTACCGGTCATTTCGACCCATTCCACGGGCTATCGGCCCCTTCGCGGTCGCTTGTCCCTCGAACGAGGCTGTGACTTCGTCCCACCGCCTGAGCGGGCAGAACCGGATGCTCGCTGTTGATTCGGCTTCTTCGCGGCGGACCCACTTCTCGAGCCGTTCTGGTTCATCGGCGGCTTCGAGCCATTCGCCGTGCCGCGCTTGGCTCCGCTCGTCCCGACGGACCTTGGCCTCGGAGCGGACCTCTGCGTTTCCTCGATCGCCGGTCGGGACGAGCTGGCACCTCCGGCCGCGTCGCGCATCCGGGCGAGGAAGCCTCCACCGCTTGCGGCGTCCCGAGGTCCGCCACCGGTCCTGCGAGGACCCCCGGTGTCGCCTGCGCCCACGCTCGGAACGAGTGTGTCCGCGTGCTTGCGTTTGGTGAGCTCCTCGATGGCGCGAACGATCGTCGGATCATGCTTGTACATCCATTCTTGCTGCGCGACACGGAACAAGCTCGAGACGATGAAGTAGACACCGACACCCGCAGGGAGCGCGATGTAGATCACAAGGAAGATGAGCGGCATGTACTTCTGCATCTGCTGCATCTGTTGGTTCGCCGCAGCAGCAGCGGGGTTACGCGTCGTGACCTGCCAGATTGACACGTACTGGAGCCCCACTGCTATCAGCACCAGCAGCGCGTAGGGGATGACATCCACGACATGCGGCTGGTGAGTACGAACCGAGTCCGCGAGGTTTATGCCGAGGGCGTGCATCTCGCCGTTGGCCTTGAAGAGGTCGCGGTACATCCGGCTCGTGTGCGGGATGTTCTGCGGTGTCGCCACGACGCGCAGCTTGCCGTGGACGTAGATCTCCTGTCCCTTGGCGTTTAGCACGTCCGCCGTCTTCGCGAGGCCCCGGACGACATCGTAGAGAACGATCAGGATCGGGAACTGGAGGAACATCGGCAGGCAGCCACCGGTCGGGTTCACTCCGTTCTCGCGATAAAGCGCCATCACCTCCTCGTTCATCTTCTGACGAAGCTCCTGGCGCTCTGCCGCGGGCATCCCCGGCTTTGCCTTGTAACGCGTCTGGATCTTCTTCATCTCCGGCGCCAGAAGCTGCATCCGCATCATGGAGCGGGCGCTGGCTCGCGTCAGGGGGAAGACGACGATCATCACCACGACGGTCAGCAGAGCGATCGCTACCGCGTAATTGGGGACCAGGCCGTAGAAGAACGCGAGAACGTAGCCGATGAGGACAAAGATCGGGTGCAGGGCCGTCCCGACGATGGAAGTGCCTGCTTTCGCCGTATGTGTGGCAGCAAAGAGCATGTCGGGCCTCAGCTCGGAACCGGATCGTAGCCCCGGCTGCCGAACGGGCGGCACCGGGTGACACGCTTGATCGCCAACCAGGTTCCCCGTACCGAGCCGTGCAGCTCGACAGCCTCTATGGCATAAGCCGAGCAGGAGGGAACATGACGGCAGGGTGACGGCCGACCCGCGCGCAATGCCTGGTAGGCCCGCAAGCACAGGAGCAGTGCCTTGGCGGACGCGGTCGGGCCAGACCTGACATTGGTCATCGAGCGCCCACCTGGCTCGCCCGTTGCATTGCTTCGATCACTCTTGCCCTCAGCTCCTGGAACGGAAGGTCGCGAACCTCATGGTCAATGCCCACGAGGTATGTCCCCGCAGGAATTGACGCCGTGACCTCAACCACGACTGCGCGCAACCGACGACGACAGCGATTGCGCTCGACTGCGGTTCCCACCTTACGGGGTACCGCGAATGCGACTCGCCGCGTTCGGTCAGTCTTCTGTGATGGTAGGAACTGTACCCTTACCGGACCCGACCGGACCCGTCGCTTCGAGCGACGCAGCTCGGCGAATGCCCTCCGGCCACGAACCGGACGCGGGCGCGGCACGCAAGGCTCTGCGGCAAGAACTGGCGACCCAGTGCCCATTGTCGTCGGGACTCGAACCGGTGCCGCAGGGTCATTCAAGCCGACAACCGGACACGTCCGCGGCGGCGGCGCGCCTTGATGACCGCGCGGCCCGCGCGCGTGGACATCCGATGGCGAAAGCCGTGTCTTCTCGCCCTCTTGCGGGTGTTTGGTTGGAACGTCTGCTTCATCTCAGCCTCATTTCGTCGTTCCGGTGCCGCGCAGCCGGGAGTGTCTCCAGACACGGCGATGGGCCAGTGAAGCACGTGTAGTCGCTCCGCCGACATGGGCACTGCAACTGGCGCGCGAAAACACAAGTCCACCAGACGGCAGGGACCGGCCCAGGCAATTTAGCGCACGATCCGCCTCGAGGCCAAGCAACAGCCCTCCGGCAGGCAACGCACTGGCGTTGTACGATTCGGGCACACCCTGCGTGCTCGCCCCGCCGTCCACACCTGTGGATGCTGGTGTGGAGAACTTCTCGACCGGAGGGCCTCGAGCTGGTGACAGAAGCACAACAACTGTGGAATGACTGTTCGGACTCCCTGCGTTCCCAGGTGTCCGAGGCAACCTGGCGCGCGTGGTTCTCCGCGATCCGACCAGTGGCGGTCGCGAACGGAACCCTGGTACTCGCTGTACCAAGTGGTGTGGTCCGCGACCGTCTCGAAGGCCGCTTTCATGGCCTCGTTCATGATGCCCTTCTCGACAGCTCGGGCAAGGAAGTCCAATTCCGTTTCGACGTGCAGATCGACGACCCAGGGCCAGAAGAGTTCGTGCTACGTAAGGATGAAGCTCCGCACAACCTAGTCGAGCCGGCACCATCCAGTCCTGTGGCACACAACGGACAAGCTGTTCCAGCGAGAGCCAGACACGCGTCAGCTGCTGATGACGTTCCGCTCAACCCGAAGTACACCTTCGACACCTTTGTCACTGGGCCCTCTAATCGTTTCGCGCATGCCGCCGCGCTGTCGGTGGCCGAAGCACCTGCTCGCTCGTACAACCCTTTGTTCGTGTATGGTGCCGCGGGTTTGGGCAAGACACACCTACTGCAGGCGGTGGGCAACTACGTACGCGAGAACTTTGTGAGGATGAGGGTCCGTTACGTGTCGACTGAGACGTTCATGAACGAATTCGTGGAAACTCTTCGCGCAAAGGACGACATGGGGGCCTTCCGTAGACGATACCGCGAATGCGACTTGCTGCTCATCGACGACGTCCAGTTCATGGACAAGAAGGAGTCACTGCAGGAGGAACTTTTCCACACGTTCAACTCCTTGTACGGCTCTTCCAAGCAGATCGTCCTCACGTCTGATCGCGCGCCACGCGCGATCGCGACTTTGGAAGATCGGCTCCGCAGCAGGCTGTTGTCAGGCCTCACCACCGATATCCAACCACCTGAACTTGAGACGCGAATCGCAATCTTGCGTACCAAAGCCGAGCATGAGCACGCCGTCGTCGGTGACGACGTGCTCGACTTCATTGCCACCAAGGTCAAAGAGAACATTCGAGAGCTCGAAGGCGCGCTCATCCGAGTGACGGCCTACGCCAGTTTGAACCGCCAACTGCTCACGCGTGAGCTCGCCGAGTCTGTCCTGGCGGATTTCGTCGGCTCCAGCCAGCCCCGCCAGATCACTGCCCGGCAGATCATTGAGATCAGTGCCCGCCATTTCGGTTTCAGCATCGAGGAGCTCATCGGCCCCAGCCGGCGGCGTCCGCTTGTCATCGCCCGCCAGATCGCGATGTACCTGTTCCGAGAGCTCACTGATTTCAGCTATCCGGCCATCGGACGGGAATTCAGCGACCGGGACCACACCACGGTGATCCACGCCGTCGAGAAGATCTCTGGACTCATGAAAGAGCGTCGGCAAGTGTACGACCAGGTCACCGAACTCAGCGTTCAAATCAAGAACGGTTTATGACCTGTGGATAACGTCTTCGTAACAGTGGATTACCTGCCTGTTCCTCCCCAGCTGTCAGCTGGCGCAGACGACAGCCTGTGCGATCTGAGGATAACCCTCCTGAGGCTAGGACCATCCCGAGCAGGACAATGCCTGCACTATCCACAATCCCCAGCCTCTACTACTCCTATTGTCTTTTATCCTAATTTGAAAGGAGTAGAGCCCTCGTGAAGTTTCGTGCGGATCGTGACACACTTCTCGAGACCCTCATCACCGCGTCGAGGGCCACGAGTGCTCGTTCTGGACCCAGTTTCGGCATCGTCGGCCTACGGCTCCTGTTACATGGGCAACGGTTGGATGTGTGCGGTTCGGACCCAGATCTCGTCATAGAGGCTCGTTGCGAGGTCCTGGGCGATACGGATGGATCGGTGCTCGTGCCATCACGTCTGGCAGTTGACATCGTCCGGTCCTTTGAGCCGGGGGCGGTGACCGTGGTGGCCGGCGACGAGGAGGTGCAATTCTCCTCGGGAAGGGCCGAATTCCTGGTGAGAGTCGCCATCGGTGCGGAAATCACACGGCTCGGGGTACCAGAGCAAGAGGGGATCGAGATCCCCGGAACTGTGTTTGCCGACGGGCTGCGACAAGTTGTTCGCGCGGCGTTGGTCGACGACTCACGGGCACCACAGCTCACCGGTGTGCTCATGGTCGCGACAGAAGGGGGCCTGAGGCTTATTGCCACGGACTCCTATCGTCTCGCATTCCGCGATTTTGCGGGCATGACGGCCATGGAACCTGGTCGTCATGTTCTTGTCCCTGCGAGGGCGCTCGCGGAGGTTCAGCGACTGGCCACAAGTGCGAGAATAGATACAGACCGGACGATCGTGTTCCGTTACAGCGATCTTGATGCGGTTTTCGATCTCACCGACGTTCGCATTACCACGCGACTTCTCCGCGGTCAATTCCCAGAAGTTGAACGACTGATTCCCGCGTCTTACGCGTATCATTTGCATGTTGCACGGGACGACATGGAGGCGGCGTTGCGTAGGGTCCGGCTCGTCGTGAGAGACACGAAAGATGCCACGACGCCGGTACGGCTTGCCCTGCATGCAGGTGGCGTCGAGCTCACTGTGCTCACGCCCGAGAGCGGCCGAGCCGAGGAGAGTGTCGAAGGGGAATTCGAGGGTGACGATCTCATCGTGGCTTTCAATCCGAGTTACTTGTTGGACGGCGTGGACGCAGTTCGATCCGACACTCTGATCTTGGAGGTAAACGATCCGGGCAAACCGGCTCTCGTGCGAGGCGAGGGTGAGGACGAGTATCGTTATCTGCTCATGCCAGTGAAGGTGTCCTGAGCCGAGCTGGGACTCCGTATGGATGAGACGGTGATCGTACGGCTCGAGTTGCATGACTTCCGCAACTTTGATGTCGTCGAGTTTTGCCCGTCACCGGAGGGATTGACCGTTATACAGGGCGAGAACGGCGCTGGGAAGTCGAGCCTGCTCGAGGCCATCGTGTACACCTCGACGCTTCAGTCCTTTCGAGGAGCACCTCGTGAGGCGATCGTGCGGCAAGGTGCAGCTGAGGCCAACGTCCGGTGTGACGTCCTGGCAGGCAGGCGGAGGGTAGAGATTGAGATAGAGGTGTTGCCCGGTCGACGTGACCGCGCTTGGCACAACGCACAGAGGGTGCCCGGCATACGCGGCCTTCTAGAAGTCCTCCGAACGACCCTGTTCACTCCGGACGATCTCGTGCTTGTGAAGGGTGCGCCGAGCGGACGTCGCGACTTTGTGGACGACGTGCTGGTCAAGTCACATCCACGACTCGGTGCCGATCGCGCGGGGCTGGACCGCGTGCTCCGGCACCGTAACGCGCTGCTACGCCAGCTCGGTGGCCGTCTCGATTCAGAAGCTGCCGCGACGCTCGACATCTGGGACGATCGACTGGCTCAGCTCGGGGAGCGTCTGGCTTGCTCGCGTGCCGAGCTGGTGGAGGAATTGTCGCCGTACGCAGGCGAAGCCTTTTCGATCCTCGCCGCCGAAGCCGGCAGCTTCAAGATGCGTTATGTCCGTTCCTGGGATGGATCCTTGAGCGACGCACTCGTGTCAGCGCGCCACGAAGACCTCCGGCGGACGACGACGACTGTTGGTCCACAGCGCGACGAGGTCGAAATCGAGGCCGGCGGACTCGACGCGCGCACGCGCCTGTCACAAGGACGGCAACGATGCGTCGCCCTTTCCCTGCGCCTCGCGAGCCACCGCCTCATGACGACGATCACAGGCTCCGCGCCAGTGCTGCTTCTGGACGACGCCTTTTCCGAGCTGGACGAAGGAACTGCTCGGGCGCTCGTGGGCGAGTTGCCCGGCGGCCAGGCCCTCTTGACCACGGCCGGCGAGTTGCCGCCGGGAGCTGCACCAAAGCTCGTTGTCCGCTTGGTCGGCGGTAGGCTCCAACAGTGAGGCGTCGTTGGACAGAGCCCGTTCGCGTGCACGACAGGGACGACACGGGCCACCTCGAGGAACAGGATCCAGGTGCGGGTCCGGCCATGCCCATTGGTACCGCCCTTGACCGGTTGTTGCGTCAGCGCGGCATGGAGGATGCCCTTGTGCTCGGGCGCGTCGCCAGCTGCTGGGAGGACGTCGTCGGTCCCGAAGTTGCGCGTCAAGTGCACCCGCAACTCGTTCGCGACGGCGAACTTCTCGTGTCGGTCGACCACCCTGCTTGGGCGACCGAGCTCGAGCTTGCAGGTTCCACCGTGCTGAGCCGCCTCGCCCAACAGCTCGGAGACATGGCTCCGCAACGCCTCAGCGTCCGTGTGGTACCGGGCTCGCGCAGGTAGACTGTAGGCATCGTCGGGAGTCGTACCCGCCTCCGTCAAGGGTCCATCTCCGGCCTGGCTCGCCCGCCATCGTTGGAAGGTCGCGCCTATGGGCTTGGACTGCGGTAAGGGGGTTGGCACCGACCGACCTGATGACGCGGATTTCAAGAAGGAGTACGACAACGTGGTTCCAAAGCCGGTGACGCCCGCTTCGTACGAGGCGGAGGACATCACTGTGCTCGAGGGTTTGGAGCCTGTCCGACTGCGGCCAGGCATGTTCATCGGCTCAACAGGGCCCACCGGCCTCCACCACTTGGTCTGGGAAGTCGTCGACAATGCTGTCGACGAGGCGATGGCCGGGTACTGCACCCGCATCGAGGTGACGTTGCTCGCCAACGGCGGCTGCCGCGTGAGCGACAACGGGCGTGGCATCCCTGTAGAACCCATTCCGGGCTACCCGGACAAGACTGCGGCGGAGGTCGTGCTCACGGTCCTGCATGCCGGTGGCAAGTTTGGTGGCTCGAGCTACAAGGTCTCAGGCGGTCTTCACGGCGTCGGGGTGTCGGTCGTGAACGCCTTGTCAACGCGCCTCGTGCTCGAGATCGATCGGGGTGGCAACCGGCATCGAATGGAATTCCTCGACGGAGGCACGACGGAAGGCCCACTCAAAGTTGTCGGACCCTCACCAAGAGGCCGGACAGGGACGTTGGTCACTTTCTGGCCGGATCCCACGATCTTCGAAGAGACAGAGTTCAGGGCCCAAACCGTGCTCGAACGGTTGCAAGTCATGGCCTTTCTCAACCGGGGCCTCGAGATCCGGTTCAAAGATGAGCGCCCGGCTCACCAGGCCGAGGAGACCTATCGCTATACAGGCGGGATCGTCGACTACGTGAAGCACCTCAACACTTCCAAGGAGTCTCTGTTCCGGAAGGTGGCGGCCTTCCTCCAGGCGGAGACCGACCAAGAGGTCGAGGTCGCTTTGCAGTGGAACACCGGCTACTACGAGAGCATCTACTCGTACGCGAACGGCATCGCGACCGGTGAAGGCGGCATGCACGAAGAGGGCTTCAAGAAAGGCCTCACCAACGTCGTCAACAAGTACGCGCGGCAGCGCAACCTCGTGAAGGAGTCCGGCGACAACCTCACGGGCGAGGACATACGTGAAGGACTCACGGCGATCGTGTCAGTGAGGATGGCTAATCCTCAGTTTGAAGGCCAAACCAAGGCCAAGCTGGGCAATGTGTCCATCCGGTCGCTCGTCGAGAAGGCCACGAACGAGAAGCTCGCCGAATGGCTGGAGGAGAACCCGAAAGAAGCGGGCCAAATCGTGCAGAAAGCGTTGCTCGCTCAGCGCTCTCGCGTGGCTGCGCGTCAAGCGCGGGACCTCACCCGGCGTAAGAACGCCTTGGACGGTGCGGGTCTTCCGGGCAAGCTCGTCGATTGTTCATCACGGGACCCACGCGAGTCGGAACTGTTCATAGTCGAGGGTCTTTCAGCGCTCGGTACTGCGCAGGACGCGCGGAACCCCCGCACCCAGGCAATCTTGCCCATCAGGGGCAAGATACTGAACGTCGAAAAGGCCCGGGCCGACAAGATACTGAAGAACGCAGAGATCCAAGCACTGATTCTGGCAATCGGTGCCGGCGTGGCAGAGGACTTCGACTTTGTCAAGATCCGGTACCACAAGGTGATCCTGCTTGCCGACGCGGACGTCGACGGTTCGCACATACGAACCTTGTTGTTGACGTTCTTCATGCGCCAGATGAAGTCCCTCATCGAGTTGGGCCATGTGTACGTTGCCCAGCCACCGCTGTACTCGACTCTGATCGGCAACGCGAAGGTCTACCTGAAAGACGACATCGAACGGGCACGCTTTGTCGCCGAGCATCCGAATCACACAAAGGAGTTCCAGCGCCTGAAGGGCCTCGGCGAGATGGACTTCACCGAGCTCCGGGACACGACGATCGACCCCGGTCTCCGGTCGCTCCTGCAGGTGACAATGGAGCAAGCGTCGATTGCGGACGACATCTGCTCGATCCTCATGGGCGACGACGTCGACGTGCGCCGCACTTACATCCAGACCCACGCGAAGGACGTTCGTTTCCTGGACATCTGATTCTCGGCGCCACCTGGTCAGTCGCGACCGGCAGGCGTTCCAACATCGAGACGAGTAGGGGAGGCAGTCCAGTTCATGGCACGAGGCAACGGGAGCAATTCGGGCACATCCGGCGTGCACGCACCCGGGCACGACGGCGACGGTACGGTCATTGGCGCGATCGAGCCGATCGAGATCCAAGAGGAGATGGAGCGTTCCTTCCTCGAGTACTCGATGTCGGTCATCGTGTCGAGGGCACTTCCGGACGTGCGTGACGGCCTGAAGCCGGTTCACCGCCGGATCCTCTACGGAATGTCGGACACCGGGCTGCGGCCGGACCGTCCGCACGCCAAGTGCGCCAAGGTAGTGGGCGACGTCATGGGTCGCTTTCATCCCCACGGTGACATGGCGATCTACGACGCCTTGGCACGGATGGCCCAGGATTTCAGCTTGCGGCATCCGCTCATCGACGGCCATGGGAACTTCGGTGCTCCGGGCCCGGAGGCCGGCCCCGCAGCGATGCGCTACACCGAGTGCCGGCTGGCCCCGCTCGCGCTCGCGCTGCTCGACGGTATCGACGAAGGGACCGTCGATTTCATCCCGAATTACGACGGTAACGAAGTTCAACCGGTCGTCTTGCCTGCCCGTTTTCCGAACCTCTTGGTCAACGGCTCCCAGGGCATCGCCGTTGGCATGGCAACCAACATTCCCCCCCACAACCTCGGTGAGATCATCGACGCGACATTGCACCTCCTCGAACACCCGGAGGCGACGCCCGACGAGTTGATGCGTTTTGTCAAGGGTCCCGACTTCCCAACCGGCGCACTGATCCTCGGCCGGGCGGGCATGCTCGATGCGTACAGAACCGGGCGAGGCTCGGTCAAGCTGCGTGCAGTGGCGGAGATCACCGAGTCCCGCTCAGGGGCTGACCAGATCATCGTGACCGAGATCCCGTACCAGAGCTCGGTCGCCGGCATCGAAATGAAGATTGCCGACGCCATCGAGTCCGGCGACCTGACCGGCATCAGCAGCGTGCAGAACGACTCAGCCGGACGAGTCTCACGCCTCGTCATCACCTTGAAGCGGGATGCGAACGCCAACGTCGTGCTAAACAACCTTTACAAGCACACGCCGCTGCAGACGACCTTCGGCGTGCACGTGCTGGCCCTCGTCGACGGCGTGCCGCGCCTTCTCAATCTTGCTCAGGCTCTCACCGCCTACATCGCGCACCAGGTGGAAGTTGTCACGAGGCGGTCGGAATTCCGCCTCCACAAAGCACTGGCGCGGGCACACATCCTCGATGGACTGCTTCGCGCCATTGACATGCTCGACGCGGTGATCGCGAGGATCCGTGCCTCCGAGGACCGCTCCGATGCGCGGGCGAATCTCATGAGCGAGCCATTCTCCTTCAGCGAGGAGCAGGCGAACCACATCTTGGACATGACCCTTGGCCGGCTGACGCGGCTTGGACGCAGCGAGCTGGAGACCGAGATGGCCCAGTTGAAGGAGACGATCCGGGAGCTCGAGGCGATTCTGAGTGACCCAGCTCGGCTTCGTGCGGTGATCTCGACCGAGCTCGAGTCTGTCAAGCAGCAGCACGCAGAGCCACGGCGGACTCGCGTTGTCCACGATCCCGGTGAGCTTTTTGTCGAGGACCTCATTGAGGACGAAGAGCTCGTCGTCACGCTCACTCGAGCGGGCTACATCAAGGCCGTCCAGGCTGACGCCTTCCGTGCTCAAGCACGAGGCGGCCGGGGAGTGCAAGGGACCAAGCTCAAGGAAGAGGACCTGATTGACCAGGTTCTTCACACCACGGCACACTCTCACCTCCTCTTGTTCTCCAATCGTGGAAAGGTCTACCGCCTGAGGGCGCACGAGGTCCCCGTGAAGGAGCGCAACGCTCGGGGAACGCCGATTGTCAACCTTCTGCCGCTCGAGCCGGTGGAAAGCATTCAAGCCATTGTCGAGACGCGGACATTCGATCCCGATGAGTACCTTCTCTTTGCGACCAGGACCGGCCAGGTGAAGAAGACTGCCTTTTCCGAATACGACAAGTCTCGGCGGGAAGGCTTCATCGCCATCAAGCTGAATGAGGGCGACGAGCTCGTGCGTGTTGTCAGGACCGGAGGAGACGACGATCTGCTGATGGTGTCCAAGCATGGTACGGCCATTCGTTTCGCAGAGTCCGAGGTTCGCCCGATGGGCCGCAGCGCGGCCGGGGTGCGGGGGATGAGGTTGCGCGCGGGTGACGAGGTCGTGTCGTGCGATGTGGCTCGTGAAGGAGTGGACCTGCTCATCGTCACCGACGCCGGATATGGCAAGCGTACGAAGCTCGATCATTTCAACGCCCAGACCCGAGGCGGCCAGGGCGTCCGGGGCATCAAGCTCACCCAGCGCCGCGGAGCGGTCGTCTCGGCGCTCATGGCGTCGCTCGAGGACGAGATCATCGTCGTCTCATCGGCTGGGGTCATGATACGCACTTCGGTGCGACAGATCGCAGCTCAAGGCCGCGACGCGACCGGGGTTCGAGTCATGAACCTCGACAACGGCCAGACAGTCGCCGCGGTAACGAAGGTTCCGCAGGAGACAGAGGCCGCCGGTGCTCAGGCGAGGTTGCCCATTGTTTGAACGGTGGCGTCGACCGCCTTAGGGGCGGCCATGCGGTTGGTGTAGCGTGACCGTTTCGTCGGGGGGCTATAGCTCAGCCGGTTAGAGCGCAGCACTGATAATGCTGAGGTCCTCAGTTCGAGTCTGAGTAGCCCCACCGAAAAAACCCTGTTAGCGGGTGCTGTCTCGAGGGTGTCACCCCTCCTTGATAGGTTGGTCCCAACTCCAGTCCCAACAATTGTTGGGACTGACGACCTAGCGGAGGTGCGGTGGCCGGAAGTATTCGACCAAGGCCCAACAAGGGCTCGGACGCTTGGGAGCTTCGTGTCTTTCTCGGGCGAGATGGTTCGGGGCGAGTCCGGCACAAGAGCCGTCTCTTTCACGGCACGAAGCGAGGTGCCGAGCATGAGCTCGCTCGCCTTGTCGCTCAGCAGGACGAGATTCCGGAAGTGGTTCCCGATCAAGCGGCGCGACCGTGGGGACCGTCGACTTCGTTCAACGACGCCATCACGGGTTGGCGGGACAACGGTTGGCAAGATCTGAGCCCGCTTACCGCAGCACGGTACGAGAGCGTGTGGCGTCTCCATATCGAACGCGGCATCGGGAGACAGCACATCGCCTCGACTGGGCCCTACGACGTCGAGCGCTACTTCCGCAAGCTCAAGAAGGAAGGCTGTGGTCGCGAGACCGTCCGATATGTCCGCTCAGTCCTTCACCGCGCGTGCCGACTTGCCCGCAAATGGAGCGGCAACACGCTTCCGAACCCCGTAACCGACACGGAGCTCCCGTCTTGGTCGGCGGCTGAACAACCGACTCCGGTACGAGCCCCAACTCTGACCGAGGTGCTCGCAATACTCCGTGCCGCCGCAGACCTTGACGTTCGTTACCGGGTTGGCCTGCAGGTTGTCGCAGCGACTGGGATGCGCAGGGGGGAAGCATGCGGGCTTCGCTGGGGCGATATCGACAGTGATCGCCGGACGTTGATGATTGACGAGGCTGTAATCCCGGCAGAAGGTGGTGCTGCTGTGAAGAGTCCGAAGACCCGGGCCGGAATCCGACGAGTCGCGGTCGATTCCGGAACCATCGCCGCCTTGGCCGAGCTCCGGGTCGCCCAGTGCGAACTGGCTGCTGTTTGCGACGTCAGCGTTCGCGAGGACGGGTTCGTGCTTTCGATGGAGCCAGGTGGTGTCACTCCGCTTCACCCAGACTCGCTTTCCCACGCCTTCGCCAAGGCGCGTGAGCTTGCAGGAGTTGCTCCCGAACTGCACTTGCACTCCTTGCGCCACTTCCAAGCCACAGCGCTCGATGCTGTCATCTCGGAACGCCAGAAGCAGTCGCGCCTCGGGTGGTCGACGGTTCACATGGCCCGTCACTACACGGACGCAGTCGATGAGGAGGACCGACGGGCCGCCGAGCACTTGGGACGACTGCTCTCCATGAACGGCGATCCGCAGGCATGACACCGGCAAGCTGGCGTCGCGAGACTGCTCACAGTTGATAAGGCGCCAACCGATAGCGGTGCCGGCGTCAGCGGCTCGGCGAGAAGCATTCGATCGACCGCGGCGCGAGGGACTCGCATTGTCGCTCCCACTCGGACTATCGGCAGAGGCAGCCCTGAGCGCGCGATCGTCCGATAGAGGGTCGACCGGTGAACCCCAAGGATGTCGGCGACCTCCGAGATGGTGAGCAAGAGGTTGGTAGAGCGCACACGCGGTCGAGCAGGGCCCGGCCGCGATTTTTCGCTCAGATGCCTATCCAAGGGTTCACTGCCGATTGCGCCGAAGCTCTTGTGATCTCTGCCCGAGTACTTCGAGTCCAACCCTGTGACGACGACCATTCGCGCCTCCCGTCTCGAGGCTGATCGCGACGACCGCCTCTATTAAGGACGCACTGGCGAATCCAGGCTATTGCCCGATCCGGCTCCTACCTGGGGCTATGCCCCAAACGAGCTTCGATCCCTGAACGCTGGCGCTGAGAGGACGGTGGACGTTGACAACATCGTCGTGGTCATGGCGCACCTCCAAGTGGAGCTGAGACCCAGGGCTGGGCCGACCGGGTCCCGGCGATGACGAGAGGCTTGTCGTAGGTCTGCGAACTTGAGACAGGCTCAATGGCCGCGATTCAAGTCACGAGTGCGCTCCCGACTCGGAGCGATCGTGGTGCCGATAAACACCGTTCGGCAGGGGCGTGCTGAACAGTCGTTAGCGACCGCGTCGCGCCCAGGCGGTGAAGCACCCGAGATCCTCGGTCTGGATCGCTATCCCGCCCTCGGGGAGTGCCACCGGCGAGGTCTGCGCCGGCTGGGGGAGGATGAGCCGCCAGATCACACCGTCGAAGCCGATGCGCTCGACGAAGCCAGATTCGGTCTTGCGGTCCGGCCCCAGGCCAGTGCCGTACAGATCCGGTCCCAGCGCGGCCAGAGTGAGAGGGACCTCACTGGAACGGAGGCGGTAGCTGGCGACGAGCGACCCTGTGGTCAGGTTGCGCAGGGCCGCGAACGACGGACCGTCCTGGGGTAGCTGCACGACCATCGCGAGATTGGACCCGACGGCGACGGGAGGGGTTGCCAGGAAGGCTGGGTGACCGATGCTGGACCGCCAGGCGATGTGGCCGGTGGCCGGCTCGACGAGGTCGAGGCCCCCCTGGTCCACCGGGTACTCCTGAACGGCGACCAAGCCGGCCGTCGTTGCCGTCAGCTGCCAAGATCCGGCGTCCAGACTGAGTGTCCAGGCCCGCCGCCCGGTGGCCAGCTCGTAGCCGGCGATCGGAGTCTGGTCGGGGGTCACCTGGGAGCCGATGGCGACCACGCCCTCGTCGAGGGTGGGCAAAGCCGAGCTGTCGATGCCGCCCCGAGTCCAGCGGAGGTCGCCCGTCGCGACCGCGAACCCGCGCATGGTGTTGCCCGCGGCCACCGCCACCGTTGTCCCGTCGGTCACCGGCTGGTCCGGCGAGGCGGTCCAGTGGTGCCAGCGCAGTCTCCCGCTCGCGGCGTCGACCAAGCCAAGTTCGTGCGACGACGCGATGATCACCAGGCCGACGTCGCCGGCGGGGACGGGATCCGCGTAAAGCCCGTCGCCTCCCGGTCGGTAACGCCAGTCAAGCGCGCCAGAGGTCGGGTTCAGTCCGACCACTTGGGCGTGTCGGCCGACCTGGTCGACGTCCACGACGAGGGTGCGGCCGATCAGCCACTCCCCGTGCACCTCTGTGCCGAGCGCGCGGGACCATCTGATACGCCCGTTGCTTTCGTTGACAGCGGTGACGGCGCCGCTCAGGTCGGCGTACACGGTGCCGCCGGCGACTATCTCCGCTGTCGTCCCCGAGTCCTGCGGGTGAGGCAATGTCGTTCGCCAGGCCACGCGCCCGGCTGACGTCAGACCGGTAAGCGATGCCGCGCGAGCCGATCCGCACGGCGTCGACTGCTGACTGCTGCGCATTACAGGCGCTGTGAGGCCGGCGCTGCCCGCGAGCACGCTCACGAGAAGCAAGTCGAGCGTTCGCTGTCGCATTGCCTCATCATGGCCGTTCCGTGGTCTGCTCAAGGGGTCATCACTGTGTCCGCCGGCGCGACCCACGTCCGCTCGGCCGGCATCGACGGACAGGGTGCCGATCCAACCTCCGCCATCACCAACCTCCGCCATCACCAACCTCCGCCATCACCAACCTCCGCCATCACCAACCTCCGCCATCA
>Ga0224558_1000920_pt1 | contig 33249 bp, 24 predicted proteins | sample 714S32024metaG_FD_180682 | JGI IMG/M metagenome (GOLD analysis project Ga0224558, IMG submission 180682) | Peat soil microbial communities from Stordalen Mire, Sweden - 717 S3 20-24 | ecosystem: Environmental > Terrestrial > Soil > Wetlands > Peat | place: Sweden: Norrbotten County, Stordalen... | reverse complement strand
CTATATCAACGCCTACTCCGCCAATGCTCGGCCCATCCAGTGGAAGTACTCTGACCCCACCCGCCGCGTCCGCAGTAACGAATTCACTGCGACAGGCCACTAGCAGCACAGATGCGAGGCCACTCAGTGTCACTAATACTACGGTTGAGAAATTGGTTGCCGCGCTCGCTGTTACAGACGGTATTGCCAAAGATCTGACCGCATATCGATTCCGCCTTGAGGATATTCCGTCCTTTGAGAACGCCGGTGCATATTGCATCGATCCAACCAATGCTCCGGAAGATGTTCTGAAGTGGCAAACGAAAGATGTGACTTTGTTTCCATTGAAAGACCCCAAAACCTTAGATCCGAAACTTGTTACACGACAAATCACCTACTCAATCGATGTTCTTAATCTCGTCCAAAACGCCCAGGAGGCCGTTCCGACCTCCACCACCAAAAAAGCAATCGCAACGGTCACGGTGCTTTATGGTGATTCGAAGTGGGAAGCATCGGTGGGCACGTTCTTTTCGACCCTCCCCGTAAGGTCATTCTCCGCATCGAATGGCGGCATAATTACTCAGAATATCCTGCATCCCACGGTCGTCCCCTTCGCCGCTGCGAACTATCGCATTACTAAGGATCTTTCATGGACACGTTGGCGATCTGCAGCCTATCTCACTGGAGCCGTAGGAGTGAACCCTAATACCGTCTCGGCGGACTTTGCGGCCGGACCTTCACTATCTTGGCGTGGACTGATGGTGAGTGCGCTTTGGCACTACGGCCATGACACTCGACTGACGAGGGCTTCAAAGTTGGGGACACACTTCCATCCAGTTACAGCGGTAAACCGCCCAACGAAACATTCTGGACGAGTTCATTCGCGGTGGGAATAGCGGTGAGGGTACCTTCACTTACGGGTCGTTGATTGGACAGAGAAAATGCACTTGTCCGATCCGGCCAGGCTCGGACATCCCACTACGTTTCCCGTCCAGTTCGGCTTCGCTGCGACCGGTAATTATAAGTCGGCATGCCGGAAATTGATCCGCTGGGGGTTTGCGCAAATCGTTCTGGGTTGCCCAGAGGCGGGGGCGAATAGGAAGCTGATTCAGTAGTGGGATCTAAGGTTCGAATGTCGATTGTAGGACTCGATAGGCTTTTCGCAGCTGCTTGGCGTCACGTTTTGCAAGCAGAGATTGCAATTGCTGTGTTAGGAACTTGGAATCTACGTTGGCGTTCTCAAAATGGAAGAACGTGGCGGGTGAGGCGTTCAATGCTTTAGCGAGGGCGACGATGAGTTCGAAGGATGGCACTTTCTCGCCACGCTCGATCCTGCCCAGGTGTTTGACCCCGATCTCGACTTTTTCGGCGAGCTGTCCAAGGCTCAGCTTGCGATCCTTGCGAGTTGCCCGGAGGAGCCGGCCGAAGAGTTCCGCTTCATTCATGGAGGTCTATGAACAGGACGATATCTGCCGAATCAGAGACTTGAAACGCTCTGATGGGTGCTTTTATGGTTGACAATGTGATCTTTTAGGGGTAAACAAAGCCTCTAGGCCTGATAAAAGCGCGATTCTTCCATTCTGCGCATGACTTCAGATGGTCTTGCCTTTATGACACGACACATCTTCACGATGGTCTCTAGCTTTGGGCTAACTAGCCCTCGTTCTATCAGGCTGACAGTTGTCCGATCACACTCCGCTTCGAGCCCGACTTTTTCTTGGGACACCCCCGCTTTCTTTCTCGTTAGTCGGAAAGCTTGGCCAAACGCCTTTTCGGGTCCGGAAAGAGGCTGAACGTGTTTTTTACGGGCTGTCACGGGTGGAAGAAGCGTCCCACATTGACGAATGTATTCCCACGGAATGCATTCCTCATTTTGTGCTTGGGGCCCACGGCACCGACCGTCTTGCGATCGGGGGCTAGTTGAGTTCCTCGATCACAACCCGGTTGTCACTTATCCCAACCTCCAACGGGAATTCAATCGCGGGGGACCGTCCTGCAGCTAGCTTTGACATCTCCGACGAAGGCCTGATGGCTCGCATCGTCGATCGGGACGAGGAGGCATTGGCTTGTCTCTTTCACCGTTACGCGCGGTTGGTGCGGTCTGTCGGGTACAAGATTCTCAGGGACGATTCAGAAGCGGACGACTTGCTCCAAGATGTATTTCTGTTCATTCACCAGAAGAGCAGGGTGTTTGATAGTTCCAAGAGTTCGGCGCGTTCGTGGATCGTACAGATGGCCTACCATCGTGCGATTGACCGTCGCCGCTATTTGGACTCGCGCCATTTTTATACCCAAGTCGATCTGGAGGATGTTGGAAACGAACTGAGCGGTCCAGGGGCGAAGGCAGGACGATACGAGAGCTCGATTGAGGAAGTGCTCGGAAGTATTGGATTACGCAAGGTGTTTGGAGTCCTCTCTGAGATCCAGCGTCAAACGCTCGGCCTTCATTTGCTCGACGGCTACACCTTTGAAGAGATCGCGGTGAAATTGGACCAGACGCGAGGAAACGTAAAGCATCACTATTTTAGGGGGTTGGAAAAACTGCGAAAGCAGATTTTTAGCTGTAAACAAGAGGGCAATTGAGCAGTATTATAGGAGGCGTCATTCAGCCGAGGAGGCAGGGGCGTTGTCTCACACCGAACCCCATGACGAGTTCCTAGAACTCTGTGCCGTTTCGACCTCGGGCCAGCTGAGCGAGGAAGACCAGCGGAGACTACGGGAGCATCTTGTCGTTTGCTCCTCCTGCCGTGACGCCCTGCGGCAATACGAATCGATCATTCGTCACGCAATCCCAGCGATGGCAGCAGAGGAAACCCCGCAAAATATGGAAGCAGGTTCGCGTTGGTCGGAAAAGCAGGCGGAGTCTGCTCTTTTCGAGCGCATCGCACGAGATGAGGGGGGGGGCGGAATCGAGCGTAACGGACCGATTCCGCCCCATCGTGAAACTAGCTCGCGTCGTCGAGTCCTCGCTCCCGAAAGCGCCGCCGCTTGGCGCAGTGTGTGGGCTCTGTATGCTGCCGGAATACTGCTTTTCGTCGCTCTCGGTGTGTGCGCTTATCAGGTCGGTATTCGCCGCGGGACAAACGCCGCAAACGTTACAGCCCCCCATCCAGACACGCAAAACCAGATTTCATTGGAAGAGAAGTTAAGTGACGCGAGCCATGAACGCGAAGTTGCACGCGCCCAGGTCGAGCAACGTGACAGCCTGATTGCCAGTCTGCGCCGGCAACTGGAACAGCAATCCGCGAAAATGGATCAGATGAAAGCGGCGCAGGTGCAATCGGATACTGCCCTACGCAACGCTGATGCTGGACGACAGGAACTCATCCAACAGCGAACTGAGGCGGAACAGAGATTCAATGGCGCACAGTTAAGTGCGCAGGCCTTGCAGACGAAGCTGGATTCAATTGCAGAACAGTCTTCCCAAGACGCAAAGCGGGTAGCGACACTAGACGCAAAAGTCAACGAGCTGACGAACCTGCTGCGTCAGCGTGACGCTGCGGTGGATCAGCAACAGGAATTGCTCGCGCATGACCGTGACATTCGGGAACTCATGGGCGCGCGGGATCTGTATGTCGCGGAAGTGTACGACGTGGCCCGCACCGGAGCGACCCAGAAGCCTTATGGGCGCGTGTTTTACACGAAGGGGAAATCGCTGATCTTCTATGCCTACGACCTGGATCAGCAGACCGTAGCCAAGAACGCCAGCACGTTCCAAGTGTGGGGCCGGCGCGGACCGGACCGGGAGCAGGCATTTCCCCTTGGTATCTTCTACGAGGACAATGCCTCAAAGAAGCGGTGGGTCTTGAAACTGGACGACCCGAAACTGCTAGCACAAATTGATGCTGTGTTCGTTACGGTCGAGCCGAATGGCGGAAGCCGCAAGCCTAGCGGCAAACCCCTCCTCTTTGCTTACCTCCGAGTCGACCCAAATCACCCTTAATCGCGCTTGCATCTTTCCTGGTTCCGGCACGCTTCAAACAATTAAGGAAGGAGTGGTACCAGGTGAGACCCCTCTCCGTAGACCCGAATAGGATGTCCGAATCCGTCGGCCACAGGAGAATCACCGTGCGCGTGCGCTTCCCCCGCATCGCTTTTCTTTTCGCTTGTGCCGTGTCGCTAGCCCTCCCCCTTGCGGCCCAGTCCCCCAGTGGGACCATCAACGGCCGCGTGCTCGATCCATCCAACAGGGTGATCGGCGGGGCCGACATTCTGGTCATAAACGATGCAACTGGCGTCAAGTACCCCGGCAAGACCAATGAGGACGGCATCTATGTGGTGCCGAATCTCCCGCCAGGACCGTACCGGCTTCAGGTTTCCAAGGTGGGATTCAAGACACTCATCAAGCCCGATATTGTTCTCAACATCCAAGACGCGCTGTCTATCAACTTTACCCTTCCGGTGGGGGCCGTTTTCGAAACCGTGACGGTTGAAGGCGGCGCGTCGATGGTCAATACAACCGATGCGTCGGTCAGCACGGTGGTGGATCAAACGTACGTGAAAAATATGCCGCTGAATGGCCGCAGCTTCCAGGATTTGATCCTGCTCACCCCGGGAATTGTGACGCAGAGTTCTCAGCTGAATGGTAATGCGGGGCTCGGCAAGACTGGCGAGTTCAGTGTCAATGGCCAGCGCCAAGAGTCGAACTATTACTCGGTGGATGGTGTGAGCGCCAATGTAGGAGCGGCTTCGGGCACGGGCATAACTGGAGGGGCGGGTGCCAGCGGTTCCGTTGCTGCTGCGACGGCTTTGGGGACTACCCAAGCTTTGGTCTCCGTGGATGATCTTCAGGAGTTTCGCGTGCAAAGCTCCACTTACTCGGCAGAATATGGGCGTAATCCCGGCGGCCATTTTGCGTTTGAAACGAAATCGGGCACCAATCAGTGGCATGGCACGGCCTACGATTACTTGCGAAACGGCTTCTTTGATGCCCAGGACTGGTTCAACGACTACTTTGGCTTGAAGGAGCCCGCTATTCGGCAGAATGACTTCGGCGGAACACTAGGCGGGCCAGTGGAAGTTCCTGGTCGGTACCACGGAAAAGACAAGACGTTCTTCTTTGTGTGCTATGAAGGGCTGCGCTTGACTGCGCCACAGGCGGCCACGGTCAACTACGTGCCGGACGCCACACTGCGAGCAAGTGCGCCCTCGCCGCTGAATCAGGTGTTGAACGCCTGGCCGGTGCAGAGTCCGAACGGAATAGATGATACGGTGAACGGCATAGCCCAATTCATCGGGACTTGGTCTAATCCAAGTTCACTTGATTCCACTAGCGTCCGATTCGATCACGTCGTAAACAACAAGTTGAGGCTATTCTTCCGGGTTAGTGACACAACCTCAAGTTCAGCGACTCGCCCCGCATCAACATCTGGTAACCCCGCGACAATGGATGCCACATCAGCTTATGTCCTGCGAACCTATACGGCTGGTGCTAGCAGTGTCTTCTCAAATCGTCTGAGTAATGAGTTCCGTCTTAATTACAGCTCGAACGGAGTGACGGGTAGCACTGTCATCGACGCGTTCGGGGGCAGCACGCCCGTAGATCTCGCCCATCTGACAGGTCTCGACTCTGGTTCGCAACCAGGGGTCGCCCTTTTCTATGGCGGATATCTTCTTTACCTGTACCAGCAGGCACAGTCCGGTGCTCAGAGGCAATGGAATTTAGTGGATTCGGTGACTCTCTCTGTGGGACGCCACCAGTTCAAATTTGGCGTCGACTATCGCAGACTGACGCCCTTCGCGGTTCCGCCAAATCCCCAAGTAAACTATGATTATTTCAGCAAAAGCTCAGTCGGGACGAATAGCGCACTTACGGTTTCGCAAGTATACGCGCCAGCGTACCCGTTGTACGCGAATTTTTCGGCGTTTGCACAGGACGAATGGAGAGTGTCCCAGCGGTTGGGGCTCTCTCTCGGGCTCCGCTGGGAAGTGAACCCTCCGCCGGGCGTCACGCAAGGGTTGAAACCCTACACGGTCGAGGGATCCAGTCCCAGCGTGTGGGCGTTGGCACCGCAGGGCACGCCGCTCTGGCAGACCAGTTGGTTCAACTTCGCGCCCCGCCTGGGTGCCGCCTACGTCCTTCGTAATACGCCGGGCTGGGAAACGGTGGCCCGCGCGGGCGGCGGTGTCTTTTTCGATACCGGTCAACAGACGGGTTCGTTCGGCTTCAATGGGCCAGGGTTTGTTGGGTTATCTATTAACTCAGAACCATTTCCAGTTCTGCCAGCAATTCCTGTCGCCAACCCGCCTGTGCTGCCATACATTAACGCTTTTTACTTCTTTCCCCAGCACCTGCAACTACCCTACACATTACAATGGAACGCCAGTATCGAGCAGGCTCTGGGCAAATCGCAGGCTCTCACTATCTCCTATGTCGGTTCGCACGCGTCGAGATTGCTGGAGGCAAATCAGTTTTCTGCCCCCAGCAATCCAAATGCGAATACGTTCTTGTTCTTGGAGAACGGCCTGACATCGGACTACGACTCGTTACAAGTTCAGTTCCGCCGTAGACTGAGCCGCGGGCTGACGACCCTTGCTTCCTACACATGGTCTCATTGTATGGACTATGGCTCGGAGAACTACAGCTTTGGATATCAGCGCGGGAATTGCGACTTTGATATCCGGCACAATCTTTCCGTTGCTTTCTCGTATGATCTGCCGAACGTGGGGCATAACGGTTTTGTGAATACCGTACTGCATAACTGGGGGCTTGACGACCGCTTCACCGCGCGCACGGCATTTCCGGTGACTCTAGTAGGGAACCAACTCTTACAACCCGACGGGCAGATTTATGATGGGGGACTGAGCTTTGTTCCGGGCCAGCCGGTTTATCTCTACGGTGCCAATTGCGCCTCTGTTCTTCAGGGATTGGGAGATCTCCAGCCAGGGCAAGGATGTCCGGGAGGCCGGGCGATTAATCCTCTAGCTTTTACTCCCGTAAATTCTGGTCTCGGTGATACCCCGCGCAACTTTGCAAAGGGCTTTGGCGCTGTGCAGATGGATCTGGCTGTCCGCCGTGATTTCCCGATCCATGAGCGACTGAAGCTACAGTTCCGGACCGAGGCTTTCAACATTTTTAATCATCCAAATTTTGGATCGATTAATTCAAGCTTCGGCCAAGCTACCTTTGGGCAGGCCACGGGTACGCTGGCGAGTTCCTTGGGCATCCTCAGCCCACTGTATCAACAGGGTGGCCCTCGCTCGATGCAGTTCGCGCTCAAATTAATCTTCTGATCGACAAATCTTCGGTCGTAGGGGCACAGCATGCCGTGCCCTACGAAGTTATACTATCCAGTTGCAGGAAAGGTGTTTCTGTGCTCAAAGGAAAGAAGGTTATCCCAGTCTTTATTGGTGGATTCTTGTGTCTTAACGGGGTGGTCTCTAGGGCCCAACAGACAAGGCCGCCTTTCACCGTCGCAGATGAGATTGGTCTGACGCTCTTTAGTGATCCAAACGGGGGAGCACCGGAAGTGCATTTTTCGCCGGACGGGAACTACTTCGTCGTCTATAGCGAGCGTGGACATTTGGATCTGGACCGTGTTGAGGACTCCCTACGGTTCTACCGCAGCCAAGATGTTGAGGATTTCCTGAATCGCCCCGATGGATCGCAGCGGCCATCACCCGTGTGGGTCGTGAATCGTTCTGAAAAGCAAGGTCCGATCATCAACGGTTGGCGCTGGCTGGCGGACTCCAGTGGGGTGGCATTTCTGGAGCGCATGGGGGATGACAGTCGACGACTTGTGCTTGCCGACGTCCGCAGAAAGACAATCGAACCATTGACGTCCACGATGGGAACCGTCAATGATTTCGATATTCGTGACCAGAGACACTACGTCTATACGAGCCCTAATCGAACGCCCGAACGAAAAGCGAGTGATGAACATCAAGTGGCGATTGTAGGTACGGGGCGTGACATCTGGCAGTTGCTTTCTCCGAACCCTTCCAAACTTACTCTGTTTGGCAATCGTAATTATTTGTGGGCGGTTATGAACGGTAGGCGTTTCCAAGTCAAGCACGATGGAGAGCCAATCGCTCCCGATGGAAGCTTAGCGCTGGCTCCTGACGGCAGTTCTTTAGTTACGAAGTTGCTAAGCTCTGAGGTTCCGTCCTCATGGGAAACCCTCTATCCGCCACCATACGCATCGGATCCGCACCGCGTTCAGGCGGGAAAACCGCTGCATCAGTATTATCTGGTCGATCTGCAGACGGGCTCCGTGCGGGATTTGACAGGAGCGCCAGTTAGTAATGAAGCAGGTTTATGGGCCGACGTGCTTGCTGGTCCCAGTTGGTCAAATGATGGTCAGGCAATCCTATTGCCAGGCACTTTCCTTAGCTCTAGAGACCATATACCGTCTCGGCCGTGCATTGCCGTTGTGGATCTACCTTTTTATGCACGCAGCTGTGTTGAGGGTTTGAAAGGTCGTACAGATACTGGTGTTGAAGAGGGTTACCACATGATTCCTGGTGCCCGGTTTGCAGATGGAGACAAACAGGGGGTCATGGTGATTTCCATCAATCGAACAGATTCTTCGCTTGGAACCACCGAGTACCTACGCACGGCGGACGGTACGTGGCAACTGGCTAAGCAAAGCAAAGGGGTGCCCGAGGTCTGGCATGACGGGTTTAAAGTCATTGTAGAGCAGGGACTCGATGAACCTCCACTGCTCATAGCTACCAACAAAGAAACGCTGCGAGTCATTTGGGATCCCAACCCCCAGCTTAAGAATTTCGAATTGGGAGAAGCCAGGGTCTACACCTGGAGAGAAAAGGAGCGGCGGGACTGGAGAGGTGCGCTGTACAAGCCGAGTAACTACGAGCTGGGACAGCGTTATCCGTTAGTGATTCAAACACACGGTTTCGGGGATGCAACACGAGGATTTAGACCTTCCGGCATATATCCAGCGGGATTCGCGGCTAGAGCGCTAGCTGCGGTGGGAATCTTAGTGCTACAGGTCGACGAACATTGTCCTGTGTTGACCCCTGACGAGGGACCGTGTGCTGCCTCCGGCTACGAAGCGGCTGCTAACCAACTGGTGTCGGAGGGGCTGGTGGATCCGGAAAGGATTGGCATTATCGGTTTCAGCCGTACCTGCTTCTATGTAATGGAGACACTCACGACAGGTTCCATTCATCTGAGAGCTGCCTCGATCACCGACGGCGTGATGGAAGATTATTTTCAATATATGCTAAGGCCGGAACTACTCGCAAAGGAAGCTAATCCGATGATCGGTGCGCCGCCCTTCGGTAAAGGTTTGCAGCAATGGCTAAAGCGATCACCCGGTTTCAATCTTGATAAAATAACTACACCGTTGTTGGTTGTTGCAGAAGGCTCTGGCAGCTTGCTGACTATGTGGGCGCCGTATGCCGGACTTCATTACTTACATAAGCCGGTGGATCTGATTATGCTGAATACGGACGAGCACGTTCTGACAAATCCAGCAGTACGGCTAGCCTCACAAGGTAGCTCAGTGGACTGGTTCCGCTTCTGGCTGCAGGACTACGAGGATCCTGATCCAGCAAAGGCGGAGCAGTACAAGCGTTGGCGTGAGCTACGAAAATTGCAAGAGGCGAACGAGCGCAGCTCGACTGCGCCTCAAACCGCCTCAAACTGACTTGAGTTCATTTCCCTGTTAACACGTACGCTTCTCTTTGTGTTTGCCCTGTTGCCTCCGAGCTTCGAAGGGAGCCATCGGGAGGCATCTCTTTTCCTGTCACCTGTACCCTAATTTCTTCTAGCGTTGTCATAGGTTCGCGGCTTCTTAGGGGTTCTTTCTTACTATGACCTGTCCCCTATTCCCTGTAACCTGCTAGCGAGGGATTAGACTGCCGGAGCGCCTGCTACTTCGGGCGCTCCGGCAGAGGCTTATTTACTCCCAGTCTGCATACGCACCGGACGATTCTTTGTCTGCTTCCGGGATAACGTTGTCAAACACCACATCACCTGGCTTATGTTGAATAACATTGACCGCAAGCGTCAATGCCGTCAGTTCTGGAGTGTCGTATTTCATGGTTGTCACCTCCTTTCTTTGCTGAAATTCACGTACATAGCTAGCTAGCTAAACTGTCGGGCTTACGAAACACACCGGGGACGTAGGCCCCTTTTACTGCTGTAACCTGTCCCCTGTCCCCTATAACCTGCTTTGTTACGAGATGACGTAGCCAGGACTCCAGCGTCAGTGTGCGCTTCAAGCTTTCGATGAAAACTTCTTCGTTACGCCGGGCTTTCTGCAATGCGTCAAAAAATCGAGTTGGATCGATGATCCCTGCGGAATTGTCGACAATCTGCTCGCCTATCTCCAGCAAGCTGGGCCATTCCATCGAACTGTCTTTTGATGGCTCTTGAGGAATAAAAGCCTTTCGCCTTCGGTTCAGGAGTTCGTCTGGAACAATACCGATAAGAGCCCGCTTCATCAGGAAACGGCGTTGCCCCACATGGACAATCCGTTCCCGAGGAATGGCGTATATGAATTCTAGGAAATCCCGGTCAAAGTATGGATAGCGTATCTCACGGAGTAATTCTGGATGCTGGATAGAATACGCCAATCGCCTTCGCAAATACTCCAATTTCTCAACATTATCCTGAAAGCTTGGCAAGGACCCGAACAACTTCACCTTGATCGGGTAACCGCAAAAAGCGGCGTGATTCCGGCGGACGAAACCGGGATGGAGCCAAGGAGTCGAGGGGATGTCTTTGGACACCTCTTCTACAGAAACGGCAAAGAAAAATCCTCGAACGGCTTCGCATAGCAAAGAGATCCGAGATTTTCTCATTTTCTTGGCCCAGGATTTCATTTGATGAGCGAAAGTAACGAATCGTGCTCGTGCCAGGAGATTTTGGATCTCTGGGGTCGGCGTGGGCACACCGTCGCCCATGAATTCACTTCCGCCGATCCCAGAGAGTGTGACGCGATATCCGTGCGATATCATGTGCGCCGCATATTGTTTGAAAAGTTCGGTAAAGTTCCTATTAGGGATGGGAGTCACCGCAAGACGATCGTTGTCAAACTCGGATGTAAGAGATTTTTGTAGACCGACTTCTTTTGCTTTTAGTTCACGGAGGTTGATGTGGTGGCCGGTTCTGTGGCGTTTTTGTTCGACTTTGGAGATCCAGTGGAGTTCGTTGGTATCGGGTTCGAGGTGGTCGAAGGAGTCGTCGAACCAGGAGATGGTGTCGAGACGGGGGCATTCGGCAGTGCCTCGAGCGATGACGGTATCGGCTATGCAGACGATAGAGGACGAGTCCATGCCGCCGCTGAGTTCGGCAAGCACGGGTCGGTCGGAGCGGAGGCGGCGTTGCACGGCTGTTGCGAGGGCGGAGCGGAAGTGTTCCTCGTATTCGGCGTCGGTGCGGTAGCGGATGCGCTTGCCGGGATCGAAGTCCCAATATTTGCTGGCGATGTGCTTTCCAGGTCGGAGAAGCACAGCCGAGGACGGCGTGACGGTGTGGATGCCGACATAGGGTGTCAGATGCGTGGCGGGAAAATGAGTCGCGAACCAGCCGGCGATGTACTCTTCGCAGATTTGGAAGGTTTTGCCCGCGAACAGGACGAGCGGATCGAGGATGGTGCTCCAGGTTAGCTGTTTATCGTCGAATGAATAATAAAGATGCCTTGTGCCGATGGGGTCTTTGGCGAGCAACACGGAGTCCTCGCGAGGATTCCAGATGGAGAGCGCCCAGTCCCCGATCAGTTTCCCCATGCAGTTCACACCCCACTTTTCATACGCCGCAGCGACGATGGCTACATCCGTGGAATTGACGGTTAGGGAGTCGCGCAGATCGCTGATGAGGTCAGCACGATTGTCCAAGCGGCCGTCCCAAGTGATGACAGCGCCAGACGGGGAAATACACGGCTGCTTCTCGCAATGCGATTCCTTCGTGGTGTGGAAGGCGCGATAGAGGATGCTGATGCCGCCCTTCGAATACGATTCGTTGCTGTCGGGGCCGTAGGGAGCGAGAGTCGCGCTGACTTTCTCGATGTAGTCCGGAGCTGGCAGCTGGCCTTCGAAATTCCATCTTCCAAACTGGACACTCATGATTTGCTCCCTTGCTTCCCGTTCGATCTCGATATGTTCCTCGCGACTGTTCTTGTTAGCCTTATTGGGCTAGGCCTGGACAGAAGCCTGCCATCGCAGCTTGGGCTTCAAGGTTGTATCCAGGTTTATGATTCCCAAGGCGCGAAGATCCTTGAGCCAGCCTTCGAGGAAGAGCGTACGTTTCAAGGTGACCAAGGGGACTTCTTCGCCCCGCCGAACCTTCTGCAAGGCCTCCGAGATACGTTCCGCGTCCACAATTCCGAGCGAACTGCTAAGCATGTTCTGAGTCATCTCCGCGAAATGGGCCCAGTCGTTTGAGATGGCAACCATTGGCGACCGGACGACGAATGCTTTCGTCTTCCTTTTCAGGATCTCGTCCGGCACGATACCAACGAGTGCGCGACGCATGAGGGAACGGCGTTGGGTCGGGCGGACCAGTTGTTCCCGCGGGATCGCGAACATGAATTCCAGCAGGCCCCGATCCAGATAGGGATAGCGTTTCTCGAAGGGCGGTTCGAATGGCAAAGCGGTGCGCGCCAGTTGCCTGCGCAAGGCGTCAAGCGTGCCCACATTTTCCTGGAAGCTTGGCAGAGGACCGAATAGCTTCGTCCTGGAGGGGTAGCCGCTCAGCGCGGCCCAATGGCGCTTCACAAAGCTGGACTGCAGCCACGGGGCCGGGCGCATGTATTTCGGGATACCCACGAGGGCGGGAGGGAAGAATCCACGGGCGGCTTCCCAGAACAGATGGAACCAGGGCTTTCTCTTTTCCAGCGCCCAGACTTTCAGCTGATGAGCGAGGGCGCCGAATTGTGCTCTTGCGAGAAGATTCTCAAGTTCGGGCGCGGGTGTGGGCACACCGCCCATGACTTCGTCGCCACCGATGCCGGAAAGCACGACGCGATTTCCTTGCGAGGCCATACACATTCTGATTTGCGGAGAAGTGCGGCCATCGTAGCCGGGAGTTGGCACAAAGCGGCCGTGAGGAGATTCGGGCGGTGGTTCAGGCGCATGGATTTCTTCCGGATCTTGCGCGCCGACGTTGACGTGCCAGCCGGTGCGACCGCGCTTTTCTTCAACTTTGGTGAAATAGGGGCGCTCGTTCCAGTTAGGTTCGGCGTCGTCGAAGTAGGAGATGGTATCGAGACGAGGCGTGTCGGCCGCGCCGCGGGCGACAATGGTATCGGCCATGCAGACGATGGACGAGGAGTCCCTGCCACCGCTGAGCTCGGCGAGAACGGGTCTATCGGAACGAAGTTTGCGCTGGACGGCTTTGGCGAAGACGGTGCGGAAGTGTTCTTCGTATTCGGCATCAGTGCGGTAACAGATTTTGTTCTTTGGGTCGAAATCCCAATACTTGCTCACTGCGTGTTTTCCGGGTCGGAGGAGCACGGACGAAGACGGCGGCACGGAGTGAATGCCGACGCAGGGTGTTAAATCCACGGCCGGAAACATAGAGAACCAACCGGCGATGTATTCTTCGTTGAGAGCGAAGGTTTTACCCGCAAGCCGAACGAGCGGATCGAGAATCGTGCTCCAAGTAACCTGATTGTTGTCGAAAGAGTAGTAAAGATGGCGCGTGCCGATGGGATCTTTGGCCAGGATCAGCGAGCGGTTGCCAGGGTTCCAGATGGAGAGCGCCCAATCTCCGATGAGCTTGACCAAGCAATTGGCACTCCACTTTTCGAAGGCCATTGCGACGATGGCCACGTCCGTGGAACGATTGGTCAAGGAATCGCTCAGTTCGCTGATGAGCTCAGCACGATTGTCCAAGCGGCCGTCCCAAGTGATCACGGCTCCGGAAGAAGAAATATGCGGCTGCTTCTCGCGACGCGATTCCTTCGTGGTGTGGAAGGCGCGATAGAGGATCCTTACGCCACCCTTGGAATAGGATTCGTTGCTGTCGGGGCCGTAGGGAGCGAGAGTCGCGCTGACTTTCTCGATGTAGTCCGGGGCAGGCGGTTGGCCTTCGAAATTCCATCTTCCAAACTGGACGCTCATATAGTTGCCTTTGCCCAGAATCTTGAACCTGTCGTTTATTAGCATCGATCCAAGACTGCGTACATTTCCGGCACGTACGGTTTGTCGTTGACCACGCGACCATCTACCTCGACCCAGGCATGCGCCTTGAATGGCAACTGTTGTGCCCCGATTACCATTTGGGCGAATATCCCGTGGCTCTTTAGGAGGCAACTCGTCGCTGCCGAGCGCTGCAAACAAAGCGCCTCTTTCCAGTACCAGATACAAGCCATGTCGACTGCCGAACAAATGCATTCCACTGCGTCTGGAGCAGGCGTCGTCTTTCCCACCGGATAGTTGTGAACCTTGTCGTAGATCGCCGCGAAATTACCTCGCGCCAAGTAGAGATCGAAGCGAATCAGCTTCAAGTACGCCTTCAAAATAAGAAACGACATGGTGCACACCTCATTCACACCGCCAGCTGCAACTGATGAGCAGTTCATTCCCACCCTGCCCGAACACAATGGCGCGATAGGTCTCTCGAATCGCATTGTTGTGTCGATTCCATGATCCTGATCCCAGCTCAGACCGCCACACCCGGTTCGTGCTCTTCGACGAGGTGACATTTCTTCAAGGCCTGGAGAAATTGCCGCACATCGTTCTCCGCTAGTTCTCGGCCAACGCCGAACTCACGGCTGATCTGGTCGGTGATCGCTGTTTCGGTGGACCCGTTCTTGAGAAGTTCGAGGATTCGCGATCCAACGAAGTTGAGGTTGAACATCTGGCGTTGCCGGACATCCAGCACAATTGCGCCGTCGTGATTGTGTGTGCTGCGCACCGTGTTAGAAACTCTGTACATTGCTGCCCATTCCTTGCTTCTCGTGACAAATCGGACGCCTGGAGCGCACTGTGCCACCCTTCGCCACCTGAAAGCCAGTAAAAGGTGAAAAGGTTCGGTAAACCAACATGGGCGAAGAGAAGTTGCTTAATGACTACAAGATGCGTTGCAGACTTTTTGTGTGGAAAGAATCAATGTGTCCGCTTTTTATTCAGCATTGCCGTCCCTGAAGTCTCCTACGATAGGGCGGCAAGGAACAAAGTCCGCCGCAGCTTGCATTTACAGAGAAGTTTCTCGGAGATCTTTGTCGATAGTGGAGGTTGTGGAAAAAGATTGGTTGGAGGCGCGACTCGCAGCAAAGTTGAGGGAATGGGGATTGCCGTCTTCAACGATCTCTCCACGGAAAAGAACAAGAAGTCTGCCGAATGTAGAGAATGTTGAAGGGCGGTGCGAGATGACAATCAGTGTTGACGTTCTGAGGCTACGGCGAATGTTCCCAAGAACGACTCTCTCTGAAGAGGGATCAAGACAGGAAGTTGCCTCATCCAATATCAAAATCCGAGGTTGCTGCAGAATCGCTCTTGCGAGGGCAAGTCGTTGGCGCTGACCACCGGAAAGTTGGCAGCCTCCGGGTCCGATCCGTTGGCGTAAGCCGTTGGGCAACACTGCAACAAATTGCGAGAGCCCGACACTGCGAATGGCTTCTTGTACTTCATCGTCAGGCGCTGCCGGCCGCACAAAGCGAAGGTTAAAGGACAACGTTCCATCGAACAGGACGGGGTCACGCGGCAGATAGCAGACGTACTGTCGCAGATCCTTGAGTTGAATGTTCCGGATATCTACGTTTCCGATACGAATCGATCCGGAATCGGGGTCGTACAGTCGTGCTATGAGTTTTGCAAGGGTGCTCTTTCCGGCACCGTTCTCCCCAGCGATGGCGACCTGTTCGCCCGGCAAGATTCTAAGCGAGGGGATGTGAAGCATGTTTTTTTGCCTTCGATATCCAAAACCGACCTCGGCAAAATCAATCTGGGGAGGATGCTCCCGCGAGAGACAAACCGCAGCAGCGGCATTAGTCACGCTTGGGCGTAACTCAAGCCCGGACTTCAGCTGCCGGACACTGGCGAAAGTTTTCTGTGCTCTCGCGTAGAGATCAGCGGCGCCGCTGAGAGGATCAAAGAGTTGCGTAACCAAGCCATAGAACGCCACCAGCCCGCCGACACTGAAGGTTCCTGACAGCACCATCTCGCCGCCGTAGCCTATGACAGCGCACATGGCCAAAACAACCGCCATGGAACTCCATACCGTGAACCAAATGCTGGTCGTGAATAATTTTTGTTGTGACCTGACTCCACGAGCCAGGAGCCGGAAGGCCCTGCGCTCCTGGCGTTTTTCTTGTCCCAACAGTTGAATGGGAATCACCGAGGAGAGATGTTCCTCAAGGAATGTGCTCCATGCCAGCCGATTGCTCTGCACGGTGTCCGCGTTAGCCGCGAGCCTTCGGCGGAAGTGCTGCCGCGCGATCAGAAAGACCGGGACGAGAGGGAGAACGGCCAGTGTAAGCACAGGACTGAGCACGAACATAGTTACCAGCGTGAAACTGGCCGTCAGGAACATGCGCAAGATTGCGGGCAGGAGGTCGGACCCGAAATATGAGACCTCTTCGATCGGCTCTTTGAGCGGGTACATCACGCTACCCACCGGCGTGTCCTCGTAATATTCGGCTGAGAGCGTGTCGAGACGTCCAAGTAGGCTCATCCGCAACCTGAGGGTGAGCCTCTGGGCGACAGTCAGCATCAAGTAGTTGCCCAGGCTGGTGAGTGCCATCCTGCCCTGATAACCCAGGAAGATCAGCCCGACCGCTAATAGAAGCAGTCCCATCTTTCTCTGCGGGATGATCTGATCGATGAGCCACTTGAGTACGAGCGGAGTGAGAAGTGCTAGAAAACTGCCGGCGGTGATGCAGAGGAAACTAGCCAGATGCCAGTGCAGCAGCGGTCGAATCTGTCCTGAAAGCCACTGGAGTTCGCTCGGTAACCAGGACCTCCAACGGCTTCGTTCATGAGAGAGAGAGGACAACAGTCCCACCTGACGACCGAGGTTAACCAGGTGCGGAAAGCTTGTCCATAAAATGAGTGAAGCGTTCGCTTTTCGATCAACTACGTAGATTTTCCCAGCAATCAGAAGGACTCGTCGACGGGACAGCAATTTCATTTGTCCGGCAAACCGACAAGATCAGCCAAGCTTTCTCGCCACCGTGACAATTCGGCCGACGACCTCGGCATCGTGGTGGTAGCGCAAATGTTCGGAACGATGGAACTGCTGGGAGTACGGATGGATGACCAGAGTGCCATTCTCGATGCCACAAGATGCACACAAGTATGTCCCGCTGCGCATTAGGATCACATACACCGGCTGTTGCCATGCCGGTTTCGACGTAAAATGGATTGGCCTCTTCTCGCGACGATTCACGAGGGCAAACAGCCCGTTTGCCAGGCAAGGATGAAGGACATCGTATTCGCCGCCGATCCAGAAGAAGTCGTCCAGAGAAGCGCCTTCCAGGCCAGAAAGTGGCCCGATGGATTGCCGCAGGAAGAACGGAATTTCCTCGCATCGCTCAAGGATCTGTTCAAGGAATCCACTCCGACCTGACATGTCGTTGTCGTCCGAAGTTTCGACGGACTCCGTGTCTGGAGCTCTGTGAACGAGATGATCGGGAATCGGCTCCGTGCCGGTTTCAGCCAAGACAATTCCAATCGCCTTCAGAAACACGTGAAACTGCAGACCGTACAGCGAGCAGAGAGCGATCGCCTTGTGAAAGTGACGCGGTGGCGCGCTGAAAAGCTCGTAATCGCAGAGAGAACTGGGAGAAACAAAATATCTTTCATCCCCAAGCAGACCTGCGATGGTGCGACTCATTCCCGCCCCCTCCCGCAGAGATAGACGGAGCTTGGTACGTGAGGCACGGAGGAACTGACCAAAGTTCTTGTCCGTGACAAGCGGTTGCGGTTTCCACTGTTTTCCCAAGTCCCTTGGAACTTCCGGTTGCTCGGACCGAAGCGTAGGTCGAATCTCAAGATCCACAACGCCTACAATCCGCGCCTCGCGTGGAACTCGAAGTTCGACTTGGGCATAAGAGAGCGACGTACCGATCGGAACGATGATGCCTTTTTCCACAACACGCAAGCGGCAACAAAAGAGGCCCTTGTTATGTTCGATCAGAAATATTTGGGTGGGCGTTGCGCCATTTGTCTTAGGGATACGACCGTTCGAGAATCTTGGATTCACACGGACAATACTTCCCGGAATCAGATCGGGGAAAGCCAGGGCATCTTGGCGTCCGATCCTTACGTACAAGAAGCCTCGATTGCTGATTTTGGAGAGGAAACGAAGTCGCCTGGGAGCAGTTACTTCCAGAAGCTGTGCCAGAGGTGCAATCGGAGGCGCAGAAGCGCCGCGGGCGCGGTTTCGGAGCCAAGGAATCAATGCATCGGCATCCACCAGAGAGGAATCGAGCAGCATCGTGCGCTTTGAAGGCACGAGAACCTGCAATCGGGGAATGTCTTCCGGGTCACACCCCAACACTCGCAACCAATCAGAGAACCGGTAGCCGGAGACCTGGCTGAGCGCAAACACCTGATGAAGGCTTGGGCTGAAGGTTCCTAGCCGGAACTCATGGTACAGAGTGTGGGGCAGGAAGTAGGGCGAAGAACGGCCGAATCGCGACGCAGATACTTGGGAGACGTGAGAGAGCGTGAGGTTTTTGCTCGCGAGGATGGACCGGACTCGCTCAGCGAGGTCGGCGCCTCTAGCGGAATTTGGCTTGGTGCCCACGGGTAAGCCTCCGGCTATGTCTTTCCCGCGAGGCGTGCGTGTTGCGCGTCAGGTCTTGCCGCAGAAATGCTCGACCCAGACGGGTTGTGTGAAAACACACGAATCCAGGCCGCGTCCAAACTGCAACCTCGCAGAGATTTGTTCGGTATAAATGCGAGTTCACAGACCGTCATAAACGTTTGTAACCTGTCCCAGATTGGGGACAGCAGGGCCCGAACCGCTAAGAAACAGGATGGTTCTGATGACCTAGGCGAGAATGCATCGGTCAGATAGGTGGCCAGAATCGAGGTCAGACACGATGAATCCCGCCAGCAGCACAGGCTTCGACGCCAACGACGGGAATTCCGTTTTTCACAAATAGTCTATTAAACCTGTGGACAGGGCTCAAAAGTGCGGTAACATAGCGCAATTCCGAGGTGGTAGTGCGATGTTGCCCCCGACATCGGCCACGGATGCTGGTAAGCGGCTCAGAGCTGCGCGGAAACGTTTGCGCCTGTCCACGCGCGAAGTGGAACGCCTCAGCAGGGAGATCGCCCTCAAGAAGAACGCCCCGGACTTCTTCATCTCTCGCACTTGGCTAGGCGATCTTGAAGCGGGAAAGCTCAAACTCAATATCTACAGACTTAAGAGCTTGAGCCTGATCTACAGGCTGGGCTTGGACGACATTTTGTCGTTCTTCGGTGTTGATATCCGCGACGCTGGCACCGAACAAAAACTCGTGGGGCTACCACACACCTACTTGGTGACGCCGACGCTCGGAGGCGCGCAGAGCACACTCGTGGCCCCGCTGGAACTCCGAGAGAAAGTCGACTTTGGGAGTACCAACTTGGTCTCACGGATGTTCGAGAGCTGGGGCGAGATTCCAGTCGCGCTGCTTCAACACATGGACTGGCGGAATTCTCTTTACGGATATATCGGGATCGAAGACCGCACGCTTTACCCAATGCTGAGGCCTGGTTCGTTTGTACAGATCGACTCGCAGCAGACGAAGGTCCAACCTGATGGCTGGCACGACGAATTCGAGCGACCAATCTATTTTGTGGAGCTTCGAGATACCTATGTGTGCAGCTGGTGCGAAGTGAACGGCAGCCAATTGGTGCTTCTCCCCTCGGCCCAATCTGGAAAGCAGTCGAGACACATTCGTTACCCAGGAGACGCGGACATTCTGGGTCGCGTCACCGCAGTCACGATGCGCATTGCAGAGATGCGTGGGTAATTAGCCGTAATAGCACTTACGCTGGTATGCGAGTGGCCGCAGCCCAGGTTAATATGCGACTTGTGATACAAGGAAACCTATGAAAGACGAACCTCCGACTTCACAGCCCATTCCACCGTCCTCTCTGCTACCGGACGAAGTGATTAGGAGAATTACCGCAGAAGAGCTCCTTCGCTTCGAAGTCCAAGAGCGGTTGCGTAAAAAGGAGACAGATAGCTCTGATTCCAAAACAGTGAAATTTCTAAACTCACCATTTGGTCTGTTTCTGCTCAGTGCAATTTTTATTTCGGGATTGGGCGGGCTGTTCCAATTGCGGACCGAACAACTCAAACAAGCTGAAGCTCGACGAGAAGTCCAGGAGAAACTCTTATCAGAATATAGATGGCGTCTGAACAGTCTTGATAGGCTGATTGCGGAAACCGAGAAAGCCACTGATGTTGACACTAAGGGCGCTGATAGCATTTTGATTTATCGGATAGCGTACGGGGCTACCGAATTTCGAACATCGCTGCCCGAATTCCAGAACGAGTCTTGGGCTGGCATAATCACTCAACTAGACGAGTTTGGTATCTCCGAGAGCGCTGTTCAGGCAATCAATGCCACAAATGATTTGATGAGCGGGCCGTACGCAGGTCAAGACAGCATCAAACGTGGCTATTTCGCGCCAGGAATTCTTGAAGACCGTGCAAAAAGTCTCCATCTCTATTATGACAACGCGCGTAAGAGAATCTATGACACATCAGTCTGGCGTGTATTCGCCGCATAGTTCTAGAAACTTTCATTATGACTCGGAAGCTATGCGGTTGTTGGCGAAAAATCGACTTCTCACCAACAATCGAGATTCCGAGTGACATCGGCTGGTTGCCGAGATGTACGACCGGTGACGCTGTTGAGGAGTGCGGCTAAATGATTGGATCGGGCGATACTCAATAGCGACCCGTTTGCCGAGAGCCCATGGAATTGAACGTCGCCCCGACGCCAGCCTTTCCAGGGCCAAAATAAACAGTGATTACAACGACTTCGTGGCACGGGTGGCGCTAGAAGTTGTTGATAGTTAGTGGTGGAAACAGCAACTGCGGGTAAAAAGTGCGGGCAGCGGAAAACCTGCTTTGTCATCGAACAGACAGGGCATCGCGGTAGCCATTCCTCGCCTTCACGCGGTCTCCGTCTCAACCGCGTGTTTCCGCGGCCTCCCGCTCGTTTGAATAATGCACCGAATGAAGCTTCGGTGATGCTCCTCTCTGTCCTCGATGCTCTCCTGCAGCAGCTCAAGCGCCTGCTGTACGGAAATCTCCTCGCCGGCCCTGGCGGCCTCGCCGAGCAGATACGTGCTCGGCTTTTGGGATTCCAGCTCTATGGCATGCGAGGAAGCGCTGAGCTAGGTACACGCCATGCTGGTGACCGAGATCAGCATGCGGGGGATTGCGGAGGTCGAGGAGCGTGGAAGCGTTTGTGGACACCCTGGACGTCTCGCAGTTTGAAAAGGGTCGGCCGCTTATACATTCCCGAGCGTGGGCGCGTTCGATCTCTGTCCGGGATGGGATGAAACCCAGTTGCCGGTGCTGAAGGCTTTCCTTAGCGGCGTGCTGGAAGCGGTCGCGGCGGGCAATCCCTACCAGGAGGAGAAAGGTTTGTTTGAGTAGTTTTTTCTAGCAAGTGGATATGCTGGCTGACTTACTGTTGATACGCCGGTAGTGCCGCCGCCGGTGCCGCGGGAGGACGGGCAGAGCGCCAGCGTTCCACGGCGCTGCGGAGCGCAATAATTTTTCGTGCATCATTTCCCAGCAAAGGGAGCAACGCTCGGTCTTCGGCTCCCGCGAGTGCCTCGCGTTCCGTCATTCTGGCATCGCAAAGCCGTCTGTAGTCTGCCCGGTCGAGCGTGCGTTCGGCATAACGGGCAAGATCAACGACTGGCCCCTGAATTCCAAGGTCAAGCCTGAACAGAAGCCGCGCAACACGCTGTTCCAGATCTACTCCAGCGTGCAGCAGTTGCGCAGCGCGCGCGATCATAGGCAGCACGTCGCATGTGCGGCTGGTGACAGACCGAATCGGGCCGGACACCCCATCGAAAGCACCGCCAAACTGGCTCATCGCGCGTTCGATCTCCTCCATGCCCATGCCCGAAACATAGTACAGGCAGGCGACGGCCTTCTTGGCGCGGACAGTATCCTGTCCCGGCGCAGTGATGTTCCGTTGCAAATTGGCGAGCACTGTCTCGGAGAGACCTTGCGCGCGCAACTGTCCCATCCAGTGTTGTGGCTCTTTGTGTTTGCTGATCCTGTTGACCGGGAGGTAGATGGCATCGAGTTCAACGCTGGTCTGGGCAATGGCAATCAATGCCGGGTCGGTCACTTCCTCGGCGCGAAGAGCGCGCAGACAAGCGATGGCGCGGAGCAAAGTTTCGACTTCGACCGCGCTTTCTCCGGCAAGCCTGCCGAGAGCGGTGATGTGAAAGCGGCCCTGTTCATCGCGTTCAACCAGGCTATGGCGCGCAAGTTCATCGAGTGCTTGTTGAAGCCTGCGGCGATCCCAGCCGGCAGTATTGCCCGCCTGCTGCATCTGAAATACTCCAAAGCTCGCTTCGAGGAAATCTATGATCTCGTCTCCGGAGACTCCGCCGGGAACGCGACCGGCGGCGACAAGAACGCGGATAATCAGTGTGCGGGGGTCGGCCGCGAGGAAGCGGGAAGCCAGGTTTTCCGGCCGGGCAGATACGTAGCGTACCCAGTATTCATGCTCTTCGCGGGCGCTGGTTGCTATCAGGTAGGATGCGCCCCGCTCGGCATACCCGAGCCGGCCGGCACGTCCCACAAGATTCTTGTATTCGGCGACGCTATACGGTTGCGGGGGACGGCCCTGTGACCCCGGATGTTCAAGCCCAACTATAACTACAGCAGATGCTGGAGTATTGACTCCCATCGCAAGCGTGGTGGTCGCGACGATCACGCGCAATCGGGTATCACGTCGCCGGAAATGCTCTTCGATGACCCGCCGCTCTTCTCGATCAAGATGAGAGTTGTGGAAGGCAACGCCATGCGCAAGAACCTGGCGCAAGTGGGCTGAAGCCTGAGAAGGATCCCCGGCAGGAAGATCTTGCAAAGCTTCTGCTGCGGGGGGAAGTCTGAGCGCCTCGGCCATGTATTGGGCGCCATGGCGGGTCTCGCCGGTTGTTTCGCGAAAGATAATGACCTGCTTACCTTCGTTCACGAGACGCTGGACAAGCGGGATAACCCAATCTCGATGTTTACCCTCGCCGTGCAGGGGCCGAATGAATCTGTCTGTGGAACGGCTCTCTCCGGTGTCGCCGTCGAGATAGCGAAATCGCCCGTCATAGCAGATGATGCCCTCATCGAGCGGCACAGGGCGCTCGACGCGACGCAATAGGCGGCCGTTCAGCCAACGCTCAAGGCCGTTTGTGTCGCCGATCACGGCAGAGAGTGCTATGAGCTGCGGCTCAAGCCCGTCCCGGCGACGCATCCGGAGAAGCGTGAGAATGAACTCCAGGTTCGCCCCGCGGCCAGCATCCGCAATCATCTGCACCTCGTCGATCACGATGGTTCCGACCTGCTCAAGGACATGCGGGTTCGTCAACGCTATGGCGGAGAACTTTTCATAGGTAAGAAGGGCGATGTCGTACTGGCCCCGCAGCAGCGGAGTGATATCGTCCGTCTCGCCGGTGGCCTCAATGGTGCGGATGCCGAACGGGCCATAGACGCGATGGAATTGCCGGAGCTTATCGTTGACCAAAGCCTTCAATGGCATCAGGAAAAGCGCTCTGCGTCTATCAAGCGCGCCGCGCACGGCGGCAAGCTCGCCGAGCATGGTCTTGCCGGAGGAGGTCGGCGCGGAGGCGACGACGTGTTCGCCGCGAAGAATGCCGTAATCGTTAATGGCATCGAGCTGAAGCTGATTGAGCCGCGGGATCTCGCCTGCCCAGGCCTGGATGACGGCGGGAGGAAAGCCGAAACTCGCGAGGCTTGCAATGTCGGCAGTAGCGACAGGGTTCCCATATTCGGGAAATGCGGCACGGAAGATTGCGCCCGGCGCAAACACGGGCCAAGTGAATTCTCCGTCGATGGTCCCTCGCACCGCAGGATTCTGCTCGCGCCGAATTATTCGTGCGGTGTCAACGACGCGCCGGACGACATAATCCAGCAGACGCAGCACACCAACCCGATCGCCTTGGCGGACTTCTTCCGGCCCTTGGAGCGCTTCAAGGAAATGCAACGTGAGGAAACTATGCCCAAGACGAGGACTTTCCCATGCCTGCTCAGTCGGGCCGGAAGCGGTTAAAATCACACGGCCCTCGCCGCTAATCTGGTTCAGCTTGGCATCGACCGATTGGATATCGCGTGGCACACCCTCAACCTGGAGCGCCTTGGCGCCCATCGCGCCAGAAAAGCAGCAGTCGAGCACGATCAATAGTCGCCGAGCTTTAATGCGCGCGCACCAGTCGCCAAGCGTCGTCAGCGGTATTGCCGTGGTGGCGAGATCGTAGATGTCCGTTTCGCATGTAGCCAATTCATGGGTCTCGGTTCCGTGCCCCGAAAAGGCGATCACAACGACGTCATCCGGATCGCTCGTTGCGAGCACCTCGAATTGTTCGCGGATGGCCGCTACGGTAGCTTCTTCGTCCAGGAGTAACTTCGTCGTGCCGCCAAGAGTATCTGTAAAAAGGGCATGTAGCGCGGTTGCATCCCTGCTAGAGCAGGTGAGCCAATTGACCCCCGGCGAGGCATAGCGATCAATTCCAATGAATAACCCTTTAAAAGCCATGCTGAACTACACTCCGCGCTTCCCAGTTATAAGGGAGTGAACGCTTTTACCTCGCCTTTCGAAGATCCCGGCAGCACGATGCCCGAGCGGGTCCGTCGCCCGACATCCCGGATGAGAACCAGGGTCTGATGAGTTGTATAGAATGCTTCCACCATACAGATCCGCTCGTCACAATTGCGATCCATGAGGACGATCTCTCTTTCGTACGTCATGCGCCTTCTCTGGGCGGGCACGGCCGGTCCCAAGGGGTGAGAGGGGGTCACCGCGGTGCAAAGGATTTTGCCGTCATAGATCGCCTCGAAAGATTTGGACATCACGACGCGCCGAACTTCGGCTGTGAAGCCTCCATCGAAATCGTGGACCGATGGCTCAAGGGCAACAACGCAGCACGCGCGAGGGTTGGTGGTCACGTAGCGGCGGAACGCCGAGTAATTGGAAGCCCCGAATTTGCGGGCCAGCCCCATAGGCACCTTGATGCCGAAGGCCTGATCGTGCGCTTCCTGAGAGAACACTTCGCCCTGAAATAAAACTTCGGAGGCGAACACGTTTGCTTCCCTCTCGAAGAGATCGGTGATGTCGGGGTCGAGGGTCTTCTCGCAATCGTGTATCAGGCGATAGACCTTGCTCTGGTGCGGCAGCGTGCCATGACCAGCCTCATGCAGCTTGATAAAGGGCACCCGTGGCTTCGGCGCATGCTTGTCGATAACGACGAGCCTGTCCTGGGACTCGAAGAGGCCCAAGACCTTGCTCAAAGCGGATTTGATCGTCGCGATGCCGGCCTTTGCCTGGTTTATGAATTTCTGGAGCAGCCCCTCGTTCAAGACTTCGTCGTCAACCACGGTCAGCTTTGCCGCCGCCATCAGATCGTCGATTGGCGTGGGAAACCTTCCAAGCGCAGAGGCGTCCCGCAACAGCTTGTCAGCGTGGCGCTGGACCGTGCTGAGTTGATGCGAGTCGAGATGTGAGTCGTTGGGCCGGGTCACTTGCGTTTCTGTTTCCGTATGAATGCCAAATAATCGAGCAGAATTTGTTCCTCTTCTGGGGTTAACCCCTGGACGGCGAACGTTGCGGCCTTGGCCTGACGGCGGCCGGATGCGCCCGCATCCGAAGTGAAGTAACCAGCGCGTTTCATCAGGTCTTCATACGAGGCCTTATAAATTCGCGCAAGAGCATGCAGGATGTTCGGAGAAGGTTTTGCAATCTTATTATTTTCCAGTTGGCTGAGATACGCGTTGGAAACTTCCTTTTCCGTTGCATCTTCGACTTGGCGCAATGACAAGCCCGCAGCGGTACGTAACCGTGCAAGATGCGCGCCGAGTGACTCGTCAGATGCTCGCTGATCACCAACTTTTGCCATGAGTGCTCCTTGGGATTAGGGGTATTTATGACCATTTTGGGCGCTTTAGCTGCGCCCGTCAAGCACTGCTAATTAACTGCTTGATAACTTTAGCAACGCTGTGTATAATGGGCTTATGAACCTCGGAGAATCGAGGCAACATTGGCAAAAGGAGCTAGATATGGAAAACATTGACGAAGTGAAGCAGGCCGAGGTCCACCTGAAGCGGGCCGAGGCGGAACTGGGAATCGCGCAGCGCGACGAGCAGTCGGCACAGGCCGCTGAACAGGCCGCTGTGACAGACATTGATGCGGCGGTTCACGAACTCCGGGAGGCGGAGGCTCACCACCATGAGATCCACTTCACGGTGGACGGCGAGGAATACGAAACCCGTAAGCACAAGCTGACGCCTAACCAGATCATCAGCGAGTTTGGAAAGCAAGATCCGGCTATCAGCTATCTGGTGGAAATCCGGGGTACGCACAAGGTCAGCTACCAGGGCAAAGGCGACGAAGAGATTAAGCTTCACGACTGTGAACATTTTCAGATCGTTTCGACTGGCCCGAAGCCGGTATCGGATTGTGCCGGCGCGGCGGCATTCGCCGAAGGCCTGCGCACGCTCGGCTATGAACCTAACGCCCTGCCGAACTCCCCGGACCATGTCGTTTTCAACTATCCGGTGGAGGTGGGGCGCTTCGCCGGCCAGACGGTCCGGCTGGGCTTCGTCGTTCCGCCTGATTTCCCAAATATCACGCCCAGCGGCCCGCACGTTTCTCCCCACGTCCGGGCCATCCATCCGACGAACGATCTTCCGCATCCCGACGGTGGTGTGCACCAGTCGCAGTCGGAGGCTTTTCAGAAAGGAGCAGGCGGTGCGTGGCAGTATTGGTCCCGCCCCTGTGCCGATTGGGGCAAGAGCAAAAAGACGGTGACCGCTTACATGGCGCACATCTGGCGCCTCTGGGAAACACAATGAGCAGGGCCGCTTATAGCGTTGCGATGACAGAAGAGGTGGCCAGCGCAGCCAGCGCGCATCTGCTCCGGACCGACCGCCAGGAGGATCTGTGCTTTGCCCTCTGGCATCCAAGCCGGGGCCGGAGCCGGACAACGGCTCTGATTTACCGTTTGGTCCTGCCTGAATCTGGGGACCGCAACGTTCACGGGAATGCGAGTTTTGAGCCGGCATTCTTCGAACGGGCTATGTCTGCGGCGGCGGCGGCGGGTGCGGGTCTGGCCCTCATGCACAGCCATCCCCGCGGCATCGGATGGCAGGGGATGAGTCTTGACGATGTCAGAACCGAGCAGAGCAGTGCCGGCGCGGTTTTCGGCGCCACGCGGCAGCCATTTGTCGGCCTGACCATCGGCGGCGATGGCGCCTGGAGTGGCCGCTTCTGGATGCGAACCGCGCCGCAGACCTATGCCCGTCAAAACTGCGCTACGGTTCGCGTCGTGAGCGACCGTCTGAGGGTGACACACATGGACGAACTGGCTCCTCCGCCCCTGGCAAACGAGGAACAGATCCGCACGGTATCGGCATGGGGAGAGGATGCCCAGAGGGACCTCGCGCGCCTTCGGGTTGGATTAATAGGCGCTGGCAGTGTCGGTGGCCTTATCGGGGATGCCTTGGCACGCACCGGCTTTGAAGATGTGACGGTGATGGATTTTGATCGCATCAAAAGGCACAATCTGGACCGGCTCGCCTATGCGACGCGCGCTGACATCGGGCGACTGAAGGTCGAAGTGCAGGCCAGGCACCTAGCCGCGCGGGCGACTTCTGATCCTTTCAGGGTGGAGCCTGTCGTTGCGGCGGTCTATGAGGACGAAGGTTTTCGCGCGGCACTGGACTGTGATGTTCTGTTCGCATGCGTCGACCGGCCGTGGGGCCGGTATGTGCTCAATCTGATTGCCTATGCCCATCTGATCCCGGTTATCGACGGCGGCATCGGCGTGCGGAGCAACCGTCTCGGCAAGCTGGTGGCAGCAGACTGGAAAGCGCACACGGCGACCGTCGGGCGCCCTTGCTTGCAGTGCCTGGGGCAGTACGATCCTGGTCTGGTTCAGACGGAACGCGAAGGCCGTCTTGACGATCCTACCTATATAGCGGGTTTGCCCAAGGACCATCCGTTGAAGGCCCGCGAGAATGTCTTCGCTTTTTCGATGTCCTGTGCCAGTATGCAAATGCTTCAAATGCTGGCACTTGCTCTGGCACCGCTGGACCAGCCAAATCCAGGGGCGCAGCTCTATCACTTCGTCGGCAACATCACGGAACCGCCAGCGTACGGGAGTTGCCATCCTGTATGCCAGTTTCCCGGTATCACGGCCTTGGGCGATGATTGTGGTATTCCTGCCACCGGAATTCGCGCGAAGAACGCGGACGCGCTGGACGAACCCGCATAATTTCAACAAACGACATCGTTTCGGCTTCTGATCTGAGGCGGCCCACCTTGGCGTGAAGTGCGTTCCGCGCATCACCCCGCTCCGAGAACAGCTTCTCGGCTCTGGAATAGAGCGGCGCCGCGGCGGGCCCGTTATTTAAGAAGTAAAAGTGATCTGCAGCAGCGAGCAGCACCTGCGGGTCTGCCCACTCCTGTACATCCGTGGAATCAATGTGGAAGGCGCCATGGCGAGTCGGACTCGCCACTTGGTGGCGCAGGGTGAAGACGTAGTACGAGCAAGTAGCTAGAAAAACGAGAGCAAGGGCGATAGTAGATCCCGGCCGAATCCTCACGTGAGATTCCCTGGTGCAGAGTGCTTCTCAGAGAGCTGGGGTCAACCCGAATCCAGGACATCAGGCGTCGCGTCCGGGATGTCGGGTCCAGAAGGACGAGTGGTTGTCATCTTAGAACCCCGGCAGTTCTAAGAAGTTTCCCGAGGGCAAATAAAATGGAGTCCGTCGGCCCGAAAGGCGCTTCGGACATACTTTCTGCGGCATTGGTGCCCTTCAGACAACAGTGCGCTCTTTTATGGCCTTTCTGATTTGAGTGAGAGCCCGGAATACTTCCGGCATCAACCTCTTCGCGTCGTCGGTCACAGCGTAGTGGCAGAGATCCGGATTCCTCTTGCTGTCTTTGGCGACCGCCTCTGCAAATTGCATCATGTTCGCGATGAAGGGTTCCGAAAATGTGCGGAAGCACCTCATTCTGGATCAGAGCGTGCAAGAACTCAGGTCGTACACCTGCCAGTTGGGCGTCCCGATTGATTGCGTGCGCCACATACTGTTGAAGAAATCTCGGCGTGACGGCCGGTAGCGCAAGAACAAAGGCGAGATGTACCGATCCACCAATGGCTGCAACAAAGATCTCGTCTGCCTGATCGAGTTTATGCGCTGGATCGTGACAGGTGTACGCGAAACCAGACTTCTCGATTTGGATTGAGCAAGCCCGGCCACAAAGTTTATTAGCAAGGCCGTGACCTAGTTCATGAAGCACTAGCAGCAGAAAGAAGTCTAACCCGCGCACATCGTGTGCTCTTTTTGCAGCCGCGGTTTTATCGGGATCCACCTGCGGAAATACTCGGCGCGGACTCTTGGCCGGAGCGAAGGGAAACTTCTTTGGGGCTTCCATTGCCGTCTGGTTCGCTTTTCTTGGCGGACCCTTTTTGCGCTTAGTGCTCTTCTTTTTCATCGCTTAGTTGATCCTCGCCGTTCGCAGTACGCACTCTGAGTGTATCGTCGGCCAACCGGAAGTTCATCGACAAATGGGCCGGCCCCTTATATCAATCGCAGCTTCAATAGGTGTCGGTAAACAATTCGACCGGCAACACTCCTCTCATATATCTTGACTGCAGCAGGACGAGTGCTAAGAATGCATGCCTCAAATTCCTTATAGCGCGACCAACTTCTCCGGAGCATTCACGCACCTCAATGGGAACGGACAGATTTCTGTTGCGTGGGCTCAGCTCGTTTGGGCAGCTATAACCGTTGGAAAGGCAGCTGGTGATGAGTATGCCTACGGAATTTACTCTGCCCTTGAGCGATTGCATCGCGCATCGATGATGCGGGCGTATTTGCTTGAAGCAAGCTCTGGGCTACTTCTTCAAACGATGCCGTATGTGGCGTCAGATCCCTCTGAGAAGACTTCGATTTCGTTTTACATTGGGATGACGCTAGCAAAACTCTTTGCTGAAGCTTTGTTCAACGTGCCCCGCATGCTGCACTTCGCTGTATACGGACAAAACTATCAGATCGCCGCTGGGCAAGGCGCCTCCCGTCCAGACTTAATTGGACTCTCTGCCAGCGGAAATTGGTTTGTCTTCGAAGCAAAAGGGCGCTCCAACGGATTCGATAGCGGAGCATTGGTAACTGCGAAAGATCAAGCTGAACAAATTAACCTAATAGACAATGTCGCTCCTCTCTGCCGGATTGCAAGCCAATCGTTTTTCTCAACAAACGGACTTCGCTTCCGAATGGATGATCCCCAGCGCTCAAGGAGTAACCGACCGAGAACTTTGGACATTACTCGCAACGATTTCGAGCACGCTTACTATGATCCAATCCGTGCGATCGTTGAGTCTCGTGGTTCAATTACGCAACTTGCGGTCGCACGCAGAACCTTTCGCGGGGCACAGATTAAGGAACTGGATTGTTGGATCGCACTAGCAGAGCAAGACGTCTCGCTGACCGACCAGTCAGAACCAAATTCGCCCTTTTCGAGTGAATACATCGGCAATGATGGAGTACTGGTGCGACTGGGCTCGTCTTGGAGTGAGGCAAATATGAGGTTGCAGCCGCACCTGAGGTTAGTTTGAAATTTGATGCAACTTCCGGACGGGCAGCTTTGCAGACCGTTGACACTGCGGCGCGGGCCTCCTGCGCCGGGCCTCCCAGTAAGAACCGCGGAGTGCCCAGGGCACTCCGCTGGAAGACCCAAGCACTTGGTCTAAACCGTTGCTTTTTTGCTCTATCCGGCTTCGCCTTTGAATTTGCTCTACAACAGGAATGTCGCCGCGCCGCCTCAGCAAATGCGGCCGCTTACCAGTAGCTCCATCCGGCTCCAAGCGGGCGCGACGACTGGGTTATAAAATGGGATCGGAGCAAACAGTAACCTACGAATACCTCCCCTTGGGCTTCTCCCGGTCATCGTTTGCGCGAGGCGGCTGGAAGGATGTTAAGGAATACTCATTTTTGATCCGCCTAACCAAGAACCTACTCAGCATCTTTCAAAATTCTTCAAACGATCTACCATGGTGAAGTCACTAAGTGAACAAGGAGAACTGACAGTCGGATACGAAGCGTCCGCGCGCAGAAGGCAACGCCGGCGCGAACGTGTCGTTGACGGTTCGTGTCCGAGTCGGGACGATGACCAAACCCACCAAAATCCGTGAAATCGACCTGAAACCGTATCAGACGCATTTCTTGTTTCAGAGTGATAGTTTGCTGACTTCGAAGGGCATCGAAAAACTCCTTAAAGAACTCCCTAAAATCATCGATGACGGTCTCGAAGACGAAGACGACCGATGTGAAATTCTTGCGCAAGGTCCTCTCCGAGCAATTACCAAGGACGAGCAGATCGCATGGCTCGCTTACAGCAAGAGAGTCAAAGTGCGATGGGCTGCCGGACCGGATGCACCCAAGGACATCGAGCATCATCTCGTGGTTCTGACTGCGCGCTCTTCATTCCTTTCCGTTGTCGCCACGGACAAGTCCTTAGGGGCAAGACTTACGCGAGGGGGGAGCGGAAAAGAATGGAAGACACTGCATCGAGTGTCGTTCAGCCGGCTGGAGAGAGCATTGGTATCCGGCAATACCCGGACCCTGTGGCTGAGTGGCATTCATCGATCGGTGGCTACAAAAGCAGATAGCAAGGTGTTGATTGGACCGGATGTCGAGGCCAGCCTCGACGCCCTCGGGGACCAGAGTTATCAATACACCTCGACGAGGTGCGCAGGGCCCAAGGCTCTGCCGGCCTCGTTCGTCGGGGTGACGCCGCGCATGGCGAAAGCCTGGCTGGGGCCGAGTGCTGACTGGGAAGTATTCGTCGCAAATAGCCAGCGGTTGCTCCAGTTGATCGAATCTCCAGGCGCCAAGAAAGAGACTCCATATCCGGTGCTAGCTCGCGCAGAAGGTTCCCTTAAAGATGTAAAGGACGCCTTCGATGTGAGCCTGGCGCCGCCGGAGTATCTCTACGATGAGGACCCGGACCTGATTGCTGAACTTGAAAACCTGCTGCAACAAGCCACGTGGACTGTGCAAGCCGGAAGCGGAGCAGACTGCATCCTGGCACTGAAACTGGCGGATCGAGTACACAATTTCAAGATCGAGGTTCGGGCCGAGGGCGGTGGGATTCAGCATACCGTAACACCCAGCGAGAAAGAGCCCTCCCCAGAGGTGGAAAAGATCGCGGAGCTGTTCGGCAGGGCCGATCTGCTGAAAGTCTTTTACGATTCACTTCATACTTATTCAGACGGCCAGATTTTCGAAGTTAAGACGCGGCCGTTCCCGTTTCCAGTCAAGGACGAAGACTTTTCCAAGTTCGAAATCACACTGGAGAAACCTCGACCTGCGGGCAAAACCGAAGGACTGGACCTTTCCCGAATAGGCGTAGCTGGCGAACCGAGCCTGTTTACCTGGGTCTGGCAGCACTATAAGCAGGGATGGCTGTGGTGCGACGACGGAAGCGGAGAGATAGCTGATTTTATCCATCTCGATCCCGGCCATTCAACGTTATCGCTGATCCACGTCAAGGCCGCTAATTCCAGTTCGCCCAACAGAGGCATCTCGGTCTCCGCATACGAAGTCGTCTGTTCCCAGGCGTTGAAGAATCTGCGTTACACCGAACGCCGGGAACTGGAGCAGCCTTTGAAAGAGAAGATCGAGTCAGCGGATGCCAAGATCGTGCGCGGCTGGCACAACGGCAAAGCGCTGCCCCTCAAATCAACCGCGTTGTGGTCCGCGATTAATAAGGTTCGCTACAGCGACCTCACCCGCCGTGTGGTGATCGTACAGCCCCACGTTCGCAAATCGCTCCTGCCTGCGAATCTAGCGGCGAACACTTCGCCGGCCAGGCAAGCGCGCCTGCTCTACACTCTCCTGCACGGAGTCAAAGCCGATATTGACCGTTACGGTGCTGAATTCGAGGTCGTGGTAGATAAGTGAAACGGCCCAAGCACAAGGGGCCGGCGCCACCGCCTCGGTTCGTACGCGATGTTCGTAATCTTTCTCGCATGGCGAATCTGGGATTCCGCACTTATCAGGCTCATGCAGCATGGCAAGCCGTGCAACGCCTGGTACACGGCGGTCTCGTCCTTACCCTGCCGCAAGGGACCGGCAAGACATTTGTGTCG
>Ga0224558_1000919_pt1 | contig 33250 bp, 29 predicted proteins | sample 714S32024metaG_FD_180682 | JGI IMG/M metagenome (GOLD analysis project Ga0224558, IMG submission 180682) | Peat soil microbial communities from Stordalen Mire, Sweden - 717 S3 20-24 | ecosystem: Environmental > Terrestrial > Soil > Wetlands > Peat | place: Sweden: Norrbotten County, Stordalen... | reverse complement strand
ACTCCAAACTCAACTTTTCTGCGTCGTCCATGCGGATGTTCACATCCCAGCATGACCGCCCCTTCAGGCTCATCTTGTATTGGAATCAAAGTCGGCCTTCAGGCTCATCTTGTGTTGGACAAGAGTAAGGATGGAGCATCCGGCGAAAAAGGGCGTATCATGGTGGCACCTTCGAGTTCCAAAAGGAATCTCGATCCCAGAAAGAGAGGCACAACTCAAATGAAGAAGATTCATCGCTACTTTGCATTCGTCGTGTTCTCAGCAGGAATACTCTGGGCCGGTAATTCGCTCGCCCAGAGCCCGTATGACGGAACCTGGCGAACTGATCCTTCCAAAACCACACGTGAAACCAAGCCGGAAGTGTTTTACATCGCACAGGGCTGGTACCACTGTGAAAGCTGTGTGCCATCGTTTGCAGTCAAGGCCGACGGTACCGACCAGCCGGTCAGCGATCAGGCCATTGACACACTCAGCATCAAGGAAGTTGACGCCAAAACCATTACCTTCGTCGGGAAGAAAAATGGAAAAGTCGCGTACGAAGGGACCAGCACTGTGTCTGCAGACGGCAAGACCCTGGCCACAAAGGGCGTTGCCTATCCGCCCAACAGCGAAAAGCCCGTCAACTTTACTGAAACTTACAAGCGCATTGGCACACTGCCCTCTGGTGTTCACGCAGCCTCGGGCCAATGGCAGGATGTCAAGGGCGCAGCAAGCGAAAACGGCCTGGTGACCACCTATAAAACCAAGGGGGATGAACTGACCATGACGAGGCCAACCGGGGAGACCTACACAGCGAACTTCGACGGAAAAGAGTACCCGGTCAAGGGTTCCTATGTTTATGACACAGTCTCCCTCAAGCGCCTCGGGGAACGCGCTGTTGAAGAAACCGACAAACTGAAAGGCAAGATCATTGAAATCGACACGTGGACCGTTTCAAACGATGGCAGGACCTTGACCGTGGCTGCAGTCGAGAAGCCAAGCGATCGCAAGGATACCTATGTCCTGACCAGGGTGCCGGAAAAGAAGTGATTGAGCGCCGATGCCGGATGCCCCAGGTCCCTCGCATTTGGGGACCTGGGATACCTCGAATCAAGACCCTTCATTATCCTTCTCGTTCGTCTCCCATAATTCCTATTTATCGATTCTTCGCCACGTCAGGCGTCAGCACATTGGGCCGATCCAAACCTAGAATCCATCGGACCGCAAAGCGAGCTGCCTCGGTTCTGGACTTCACTCCAAGGACGCGCATCGCATCATCGGCAAGTTCCCGATCGACTCGCACTCGTGTCATTTTAACGGTCATAGCGTTTATATTATCGGCGCAATCGAGAGTTAGAGCAATGAGAGTCTATCCCAACTGGCTGCCTGCATCTGTTGGCTGCCGGGTGCCCCATCCATCGCGTACTTTGCGATGGGTGGGATACCACAAGCCCTATGCGAGCGAATAGCGAGCCACTGGCCGCACCGCAGGTGCTTGCAGATTATTTCCCCACTTTGTCGCACAATGATCCCAGAAGTCTTCCTTCCAATCCTCGTCCCGGCACGTCCTCTTCGTGCCGCCTTCCAGCCGGAAGCGGCCGGAAGAGGCCAAAAACGTCCCGTAACTCCTTATCCTGGACGACTTTGCATGGAACTCCTTTGTTTTGACGATTTTACAGCGCAACCCTGTCTGTAACCTCAACAAAACAACGACCTTGCGTCCAAAGTAGGGGTGGGGGTACCCGATGTTCCAGCTTTGCCGCCCTATCAAGACCAACGGAATACGAAGCCAATCTCCGGCTACGGGATCTCGGGATGGGGTGATTACGAACTCGGGTACGCTATAACTGGCTGACCTTCACCTGTAACTTATCGAACTCCACGGTGCCCAGGCCGCGCGCCGCGGCCATCTCCAGGTAGGGCATCTGCGCGGGATCCAGATTCCACCAAGCCTTGGCGGCATAAGCATCAAGAGCAACCGGATCGGTCCCGGCGACGATGGTCTTCTTCAGCGCCACGTCTTCCAGATTGCCGCCCGTTGGACCGTTGCGCAGCAGTACACGGTAGCAGTCCATGATGGTGAGCGTCGGCAGCATGAAGCTGGCCAGGTCTGCGAGGCTCTGGTGAATCTGCTGGTGCAGCCGGTTGCGCTCTCCGCCCAGAATGCCGTACCAGTTCTTCATGCCCAGCGTTGCGCCGGTGAGCACGTGGTGTTTGGCAATCGGCAGGTTGAAGATTTTGTCAGCCTCCAGAAACGGCGTGAAGACAGGCCATGTTTTCAGCACCACGCCGCCCATGTCCACTTCGCGAAATAACTCTGGATCGGGCAGGATGACCTCGGCGTGCTCGGCCAGCGCGGCGGCCTGAATGCCGGAGCGATGGAAGCAGCGGCGCGGCTCGTTGCAACTTACATCGGTGACAATGACCCGCTTCGCTCCCGCTTGCCAGCACTGCCGCACCACTTCGGCAACGACATCGGGGTTGGTGTTGGCGGCCTGCTCCGGCGTGCGGTCCCACGCAATGTTGGGCTTGAGAACCACCACATCCTGGCGGCTGACGAAGCGGCCAATGCCGCCCAGATTTTCCAGAGCCTTGGCAACCAGCTCGCGCGGCTCTCCGTTTTGCACCACGGTCATCGCCGGCCATTGCGCGTCTTGAGAATTGGACGCAATGCGATGGTCCCTCCGCGCATCTTCAGCCTTCGCCGGAACCGGACGGAAGCTGTGTTCGCTGAGCCACGCGGCCACGCCCGCCGCGCCCGCCGCTGCTCCGCCGAGTCGCAGCAACTGCAGCATCGCCTCGCGCCGCGTCATGCCCTGCGCGCCGCCCGCTGTCTCCTCCAGCTTCTGATCGGTTTCACCGGCCATGATTTTTCTCCCGCTCAAATTTCCATGAGATGAATGCGCTGCGGATCGTTGGTGCCCAGGTTGTGCTTTGCATCGGCGGCGGTAACCAGAAATGTAGTCGGGCGTCCCGTGGACTCGAGCGTTGGCATTCCCATCTCAGCGCGCTTGCGTTCCACGATCTTCCACCCCGTGTAATCGATAGCCACTGGATCATGTCCCACAATGAGCGCATTGGGATACCAAAGATGCTCAGGATGAAATTGCGGTCCACCCTCATAGATGGAGGCTGTGGCGTCGCCGATGGTGAAGCGGAACTTGTCGCGCAGCGCCGGAATGCAATTCAAATCGGCGATGCCAGGGTTGCAAGCGCTGCCGTGAAGTTCCGCCGGCCGCTGAATCGCGCCATAAAAATTCTTCAGTGAAAAAGTAACTCCCGCCAGATCATGATCCTTGAGTACGGGAAGGTTGATGACAAAGTCGCACTCGCGGGTAAGTATCTTTGTAAAATTCACGCGCACCGAGCCGAAAGCAGCGGGCTGCTCCTCAAAGCCAAAGCCATCCATATCCGTGCCGATGCAGCGAATGCGGCTGCGGTCGGTCGAAATCGTGTAACCGGCGCGCTCCAGATCGCTGTGACGGCACTCCCACACCACAATCTCGCTTGGTTTCACGCCTGCTTGTTGCAACCGCTCGCAGACGGCCAGCGTCAGCGCCAGATGTGTTGCGATAGGCTTGCCGCCCAGGCCGTTGATCTTCAGGCCGATCACCTTGCCCACAGGCACAATGCGCTTCCAAGCCTCAATCGGCTTGTCGCGGCCTGTATAAGTGGCGATGGCGCGGTCCAGCAGATCAGCCACACGCTTTTCGTCCAGGTGGCCTCCTGCAGTGTGCAGCTCCGCATCGCGAGCGACAACGACCTTGGATTTTTGCTGGTCGAGCAGTTCAGCCAGCCCCAGCTTGCTTTGCGTGCCAAGCAACATAGCTCCCGTCGCGGCGGTCTTCAAAAATTCCCTGCGGCTGTTCATGGCAATCCTCGTATTCCGGCACGGTCTGCGCTCCGGCCTGCTGCTTTACAATTTCGCTTCCACGCCGTGCGCCAACGCAAGCAGAGCCTGCGGTGTGTCCGGCGTGGACTCATAGGCAACGATGCGCACCAGCGAAACGCCTTTGCGGAAGATGATGCTTTGCGCATAGGCAACGCCCGCGTCGCCCAGTTGAATAGGCTTGGCGTCTTTGGTCCCGGTTTCCAGAATCTTGCGCGCGCCATCCGCGCTCGCCATCGTGTGCACATCCACCGTCGCCTCCAACTGCCCCTGAAATTTGTAGTCGGAGGTCGAGGTGGAGACAACGCCTGCGGAGATGTACTGTTCGGCGTCTCCGTCAATGTATTGGTAGAGGTCTTTAGCGGCAAAGACTCGCGTCTCGCTGGTTTTTTCCCAGCCCGCAACCACGCCCGACTTGGGGAACGAGTCAGCAACTTTCTTCTTGCATCCTGTACCGACTGCTGTGACGGCAAGAATAATTGCCGCAAAGGCCAACAACGATTTCATTGAACAAGTTTTCACTGAGCGTTCTCCTTATTTTCTGTTGAGCAAAATCTGGCTGCTCGGCGAGCGGCTTTCGCCGATGCTGGTCACGTATACGGCGGGACGATCCTGCAACGGACAAGCATACTCGCAAGCGCCGCAGCCCACGCAGCGGCTGGGATCGACGCGCGGCTGCTTCAGCGTCTTGGTGTTGCCCGCCGAGTCAATCACCTGCGCCTCCTCGACATAAATCGCTTTGGGCGAAACCGGGCACCACTCTTCGCAAACGATGCAGTCGATAGCCATGGCCCACGGCAAACAGCGTCCGCGATCATAAAACGCCGTCCCCAGCCGAATCGGCTGGCTCTGCTGGCCCACGCCGACCACCCAGCCTTTTCCCTTTGGCGTAATCTGCCAGATGGCGCCGGTGGGACAAACCTCCGAGCACATCACGCAACTCGGCTCGCAGTATCCGATGCGCGGCACCAGCGTCGGCGTCCACAATCCTTCCAGTCCTGCCTGATCGAGTGTGGGATGCAGTGCAATGTTGGGGCAGACCTTCATGCACTCGCCGCAGCGAATGCAGCGCGAAAGAAATTCGCTTTCGTCCAGCGAGCCCGGCGGTCTCAGCAATCTCTCATTGCGGCTCTTGCCCAGCCCGGTGTTCGCGCGCATCAGCGGAACAATCGCCGCGCCGGCCGCAAGCCCGGTGATCGCCCTGCGCCGGCCCAGATTGGGCGACGCAACCTCATTCTCCTTGCGGAAAAATCGGAAGGCCAGTCCGTCATGCGGACAAGCACCCACGCAGTTCATGCACATATGGCACTCGGCCTTGTGCCACGGTACACCGCCGACAGGATCGTCGCCGCCCTGGCAATAAAGCATGCAGCGATTGCAGTTGTCGCAGCTCGATTCGTCCTTGTGCAGCCCCAGCACACTCCAGCGCGAGACCGCGCCCAGCAGCGCGCCCAGCGGGCAAATCGCCCTGCACCACAGCCGCGTTACGCGCAAACTGGCCGCAAGAATCGCAATAAACAGAATCCCAAGCACCAGCCCTTGGTGGTAGTGCGCCTGGCGAAGGTCGAGCACCGTGTAGTGCAGAATCGTATGCAGCGTCGTGCCGGTCACTTTGATTGCCGCCACGTGGCTGTGCTCCAGTGGCGTCAGCACGGCGCGCGCGGCCGCGTTGATCGCCGGCAAAATCGACAGCCCAAATGACCGCACCAGCAAACTGAAAGGATCAATCCATCCGATAGCAGCCGAGCCGAAGAAGGCCGCCACCAGTCCGGCAATCAGCACAACATATTTAATGGTCTGCCATCGCTTGTAGCGATTCGCCTCGATGCGCTGCTTGCCGCGCTTCGCCTCCGAGGGCATATTGCCCACGAAGTGTTGCAGCGTGCCCATGGGACAAATCCATCCGCAAAAAAAGCGGCCCAGGAAAAGCGTCGGCAGCAGAATCAGCAAACTCCAGATCAGCCCGCGATAGAGCGCGTGCCCCGCCAGCGCATTGACCAGCGCCACCAGCGGATCCCACTCGAAGAAGAGGCGCACCGGCGCGCGCAAATGAATCTCCGTCGCGCCCCCGGGAAAGACGCTCAATGAGGTGAACAGCAGCAGCGCAAAAAACAGCAGCAGAAAAAATACCTGCGAAATCCTGCGCAACCGCGGCAATCTGGACCGGTTCACTTGTTGTCTCCTCGCGCTGGAGAGCTACTCTTGCTTGCTCCATAATTGATGCTCAGGCAACCGCCAGACTGTGATCTGCATCACCGATTGGGAGCTTGGAGCGCAAATATCCAAGGTCTCGATGTCGATCCAGTCGGATTTGCACCTTTTGCGAAATTGCAGGGCTTTTTTAAAGTCGATTGATGAGCGAAGCGATGCACGCCGCGCCGAAGCCGTTGTCGATGTTGACCACGGAAACGTTGGGTGAGCAGGTGTTCAACATTCCCAGCAGCGCCGCAATGCCGCCAAAGGAGGCTCCGTAACCAACGCTGGTAGGCACGGCAATAACCGGCGCATTCACCAACCCGCCGACGACGGTTGGCAGCGCGCCTTCCATTCCGGCGCAGACAATCAGCACGCGCGCCGACTGTAACGAAGTCTTTTGCGCCAGCAACCGATGAATGCCTGCCACGCCGACATCGGCAATCAGCTCGACGATGTTGCCCATCAGCCGCGCGGTCACAACAGCTTCTTCGGCCACCGGCAAATCGCTAGTGCCGGCGCAGACCACGGCGATGCTTCCCTTGCCCGGAGTTGCAGGAGCCTGCGTCAGCGTGATGGCGCGTGCCGTCTCATGAAACTCGGCGCGCGGCTCGACTGCATGAACGGCTTCAAACATTTCACGCGTCGCGCGAGTGGCCAGCACGTTGCCTCCGGCCTGCGTCATGCGGGCAAAGATAGTGGCAACCTGTGCGGTTGTTTTCCCCGCGGCAAAGATCACCTCCGGCATTCCGGTGCGCAATGCGCGGTGATGGTCGAGCTTGGCAAAGCCAATGTCCTCGAAGGGCAGATCCTTCAAACGGTCAACCGCATCGGCAACCGCCATGCGTCCCTCGCGGACTTCGTTAAGCAGAGCTTCGATATGAGCGCGATCCATCGATAACCTTTCTTCAAGAAAGTGAGGATAAGTTGAAATTAACTCCGCAGTAATCGCCAGTTACAAAACTGAATTACTTGGGCGCCTCGCCAAGGCTGCATTTCAGAGAATCCTTGCGCTTCCAATCGGTCACCTTCACCGCGATGCCTTGCATACAATAAGTTACTCCCTCAAACGGCACGCCAGTGAATTCGATGCCGTCACCGATGTTAGGTCGCGGTTCCTTGACGAGCAGGTTATACAGCTTGCCGCTCTTCATGTCCTTCAGCACCAGGCAGCGCATTTCTACGCCCGCTTCCACGCAGCCTTCCGCGCGCATCTGTTTGGGTTCCGGCGCGGGGCCGGCGCTCGACGCGCCCGCGGCTACTGCAAGCATCATTGCCGCTACTGCAAATGAAACTCGTTTCATGCGCGTTCTCCTTTGTGGATTTTCGCGTAGGCTTGCATGGCTTCCTCCATCACCTGTTTGAGAGGAACAGAATGTTCTACGGCAATCTTGCGGCAATCCTCATACTCCGGCGCGGCGTTGGCAATGACTCCAGAGTGTAAGCGTGCAATCTTGATGCGTACGTTGCCCATTCGTATTTTGACTTCAACAAACTCGCGCGCCAAAGCAACCTTGTTCTCCAGCCTCCAGCGCATTCCAATGGTAGTGGTCTCACGGAAGATCAGCTCTTGCAGCGCGGGCACGAGATCAGGCCTGCACAGAACGGTCACCTGCACGCCCGCGCGTCCCTTCTTCATTTGCACCGAGGCTCGATAAACGTCCCACGCGCCGGCGGCCAGCAATAACTCGCTGACATAACTCAATAATTGCGGGTTGCAGTCGTCAATCACTGTCTCAATCACTGCAATCGCTTCGGCTGCGACAATTTCGGAAGTCTCATCCTCGCCCACCAGCAATCGCAGCAAATTTGGTTGGCCATGCGTCTCGCGCCCGCCTGCTCCGTAGCCCGTTTTCAGGATGCGCATCGGCGGCAGTGACGCGTATTGCACATCGAGCATCCGCAACAGCGCCGCGCCGGTCGGCGTCACGCGCTCCATCGGCTCGCCGGCCGCGTAGACCGGAGCATCACCCAGCAAAGCCAGCGTTGCCGGCGCGGGAACGGGAAGTGTGCCGTGCTGGCAGACAACAGTTCCGCTGCCGACGTTGAGCGGCGACGAAAGCCAGCGGTCTACGCCGAGCGCCTCCGCACCCGCGGCGGCGCAAACTATATCGACGATGGTGTCCACTGCGCCAACTTCATGGAAATGCACCTGCTCGACGGGAATGGAATGTATAGCGGCTTCGGCCTCACCCAGTAATTGGAAGGCGCGAATCGAGCGTTGTTTTACTGCGTCCGTGAGCGGCGCCGAGCGAATGATTTCGAGAATCGCCGACAACGCGCGGTGAGGCGTGTGAGTGTGCGTGTGCGGTTCATGTTCGTGATGCGCGTGCGCCGGATGATCGTGGTGAGCAGTTGCAGCCTCGGCCGCCGGAGTGTCAGGCGTGAAAACGTCCACCTTGATCGCAGCCAGGCCTCCGCGGCTCACCTTGCGCATCTCCAGGCGCGCGCCCACATTCAGCGCGGCTGTCGTCTCCTCAAGGCAAGCGAAAGGAACGCCCGCATCCACCAAGGCGCCCAGCAGCATGTCACCGCTGATGCCGGAAAAGCACTCCAGATAGCCAGTACGCATCGCAAGATGATTCTAAACCGTCGGCTATGCTCTGCGCCGCGCCAGCACTTCCATGGGCAAGATGGCATTCATCGATCCGGATCGAAAGCCCGCGCAATCGAGCGTCACGTATTGAAAGCCGGCCAGCTTGAGAGCGGCGGTAATAGCGTCCAGCATCTCCATCGTGAGGGCGCGCGGCATCTCGGCGCGAGCCAGTTCCACGCGGGCCAGTTCGCCATGATGACGAACGCGCAACTCGCGAAACCCCAACCGCCGCAGGCTCTCCTCGGCCTTTTCCACCTGTTCGAGAACCTCGCGGGTTACAGTGCGGCCATACTCGACGCGCGAGGACAGGCAAGGCGATGCCGGGCGGTCCCATAGAGCGTAGCCGGCGGCGCGGGCCAGCGCGCGAATTTCATTTTTGGTTAACCCCGCCTCGGCCAGCGGCGCCAGCACGGCGTGCTCCGCGGCCGCGCGTTGTCCGGGACGATAATCCCTGGTGTCGTCGGCGTTCATGCCATAGGCGATGTGCTTGAACCCCAGGCTGGGGCCCAGCGCTTCCATAACCGCGAAGAGCTCGTCCTTGCAGTGGAAGCAGCGATTCGCGTCGTTGCGCTGATACTCCGGCCGGTCTAGTTCCTCGGTTGCGATGATGTGCAGCGGAATCCCTTGCGCGCGTGCAAAATCGCAAGCCTGCTCGAAGTCTCGGCGGGCCAGGCTGGGTGAGTCGGCCAGCACGGCAATCATTCGGCTGCCGAGAACGCGATGCGCCGTGGCTGCCAGGAACGCGGAGTCCACGCCGCCGGAATATGCCACCATCAGGCTGCCTAACTGCGACAGGCGCTCTTCCAGCGCGCGCTGCTTCAGCGCCGCCGCTTCTCCGCTACTTGTCTCGCTGTCCGCGTTTCCGGCCGGCGGAATCATTGTTTGCGCATGCGCCATCATGGTCCGATTATACGATGCTGACGATTTGAAGACCGAGGGCATCCGGGACCAGAACGCCATTGACTCCATTCCGGATCTTTTCACGCGGCCCGTTGGGACAATCGAAACTGATGCAAGGGCATTTTGCCGCGGAAATGATATAGCTTACACACCACCTCTCAAGCCGCAAAGTGTCGTTCGAAGCACACTCAATTGGCTTATTTCAGGCTTTGGATTGCGGGAAACGTGCGCATATAAGGATATGTATTTCGGTTATGCGGAGCTATTTTTTACTCAAAAAACACGTTTTCTCCATGTTTTCTCTATGTTTTCGCCTAAATCGCTCTATATTATTTTATATGAATAGGTTAAGGAGGATTATTTGCAGAAGATTTCGAGGACTTGACCTAGTCATGACCTAGTCGAGTTGAGGGACAGGGACAGGGACAGGGACAAGGGACAAGGAACAAGGAACAAGGAACAGGGAACAGGGAATAGGGAACAGGGAACAGGGAATAGGGAATAGGGAATTGCCACCCCAGTGAGCAAAGATCTCTCGCTGGGGACCCCGGCAAATCCCGCCTCCCACCGGAAAAACTTCCCGCAGGGGCTAAAGCCCGATCTATTATTTTTGACATTTACGGCAGTCAGGGTTAAAACCCTGACCTACCAGCCGTGCCCTGACACATAGCATGGTTGATTTAAGGTTTGTGGAATCCCACCATAGTGCTAAGACCGTGTGTTTGGTCATTGTGCATGGATATGCGCGGGCGAGGACGCCCGCACGACAGCCGGCCATGAGGCCGGCGCTACACCAGGAGACGCTATATTTGCGCTGCGTTTGTGGATTGAGCTTTATGCGCGGATGATGCGGATTTATTTGTGGGTTGAGCTTCATGCGCGGATGATGCGGATGCCTTGGCGCTCGAAGGGGGCGAGGACTTCGGGTGGCGCGCTGGTGTCGGTGATGAGGATGTTGATCTCGCTTGCCTGGCAGATGAATGCGGGGCTCACCTTTCCGAGCTTGCTGGCATCGGCTACTACGATGACCTGCTTGGATTGCTTGAGCATTTTTTGATAGACGAGGGCCTCGTCGGCCTCGAGGGTGGTGGCTCCGCGCTCGGCGTCGATGCCGGTGACGCTGAGGAAGACTTTGTCCATGTAGACGTTGTCGAGGAAGGTGAGGGCGGCGTTGCCGGTGAGCGAGAAGGACCAGGCCCAGGGCACCACGCCGCCGGTGAGATAGGTGCGGATGCCCGGCTGATTGCACAGCTCCATGCCGATATTGATGGCGTTGGTGACGACCTGAATTTTGTCGCGGTGGCGGATGCTGCGGCCGATGTGGGTGGTGGTGGTTCCGGCGGTGAGGCCGATGGTCTCGTTGGGCAGGACGAGCTCGGCGGCGGCCAGGCCGATGCGGCGCTTTTCCTCGGCGAAGCGCTGCTCGCGGGCCAGGAAGGAGCTGTCGTAGCGGAAAGGCTCGTAGAGGAGCGGCTCGACGAGCGTGGCTCCGCCGTGGGTGCGGCGAATGAGGCCGCGGCTTTCCAGCTTGGCCAGGTCGCGGCGGATGCTGGGCGCCGAGGAGCCGGCTTCGGCGAGAATCTCTTCGACGGTGGCGGTTCCGGTGCGGAGGAGGAATTTGATGATGAGTTCACAGCGGCGATTGAGGGTGTCGGCCATACCGCACCGATTCTAACCTTTCGGAGAGGTAAAAAGGAAGGCCTGAGCGAGGTTTTTTTGAGCGAACTGCGAATTACTTTGTGAATTCGGTCACGGTGATGACCAACTTCATCGTATATGATCGAATTTTGGGTCTAATTGGGTTTCTGAAGGTTCTGTGAGGAAATGAACGATTCGAAGAGTTTTGCCCACGAGATGTTGCGCGAAATCTATGAACAGCCGGCTGCCCTGCGGCGCACGCTGGCTTTGTATCTGCAGGACGGCGGGCTGCGCGGGGAGGTGGCGGAGCGGTTGGCGGGGTGGGAAAACCCGGCGGGCGAGGTGCTGATTGCCGCGTCGGGGTCCAGCCGGCACTCGGGGCTGGCGGGCGAGATTCTGCTGGAGGATTTGTGCGGGCTGGCGGTGGATGTGGAGTACGCGAGCGAGTACAGTTGCCGGGGCGGAAGCGATGCGCGGCGGCCGGCGGTGATTGTGATTTCGCAGTCGGGCGAGACTTCGGACACGCTGGCGGCGCTGCGCGAGGTGAGCCAGAAAGGCGAAAATACGCTGGCGATTACCAACGCGGATTTGTCGACCATGGCGCAGGAGGCGGGCGTCTCGATGCCGCTGGCGGCGGGCGTGGAGAAGGCGATTCCGGCGACGAAGAGCTTCACCTGCCAGTTGGCTGTGCTGTTTCTGCTGGCTCTGTATGAGGCGCGGCGGCTGGGACGGATGGATGCGCCGGAGCTGGAGGCAAACATTGCGCGGTTGCAGGCACTGCCTGCTGCAATCGAAGAGCAGCTTGACGGCTGGCGCGAGCAGATGGCCGCGCTGGCGCACAAGTACAACCCTGCACAGACGTTTCTCTTTCTGGGACGCGGCATTCATTACGCCATTGCGCGCGAGGGAGCGTTGAAGCTGAAGGAGGCTTCGTACGTTCATGCCGAAGGCTATCCGGCGGGCGAGCTGAAGCACGGGCCGAATGCGTTGGTGAGCGACCGCGTGCCGCTGGTGGTGCTGGCCACGGTGGACCGCGCGTTGGAAGCGTCGGTTGTTCGCTACGAAAAAACGCTTCAACTGCTGCGCGAGATGAAAACGCAAGGCGCAAAGGTGATTGCGCTGGCCAACGCCGGCGACCGCGATGTGGCGGAGCTGGTGACGGATTGCGTTCCGGTGCAGCCGGCGAGCGAGTATTTGCTGCCCATCGCCGAGGTTGTTCCGCTGCAACTTTTCGCGTACTTCATGGCCATTGAGCGCGGCGTGGATGTGGACCGGCCAAGAAACCTCTCCAAGGCGGTTGTGGAGCGGTAGAGCTGGGCGCGAAGGCACCTGCGGTGCGGCCAGCGGCTCGATCTTCGCTCGCGCGCCATTTGATTTATGGATTCCCAGGTTCCAAGAGCGGGACTGGGTCACCTGCCTCCATCTTTTCCAAGGTTCTCTAAGTGTTGTGAGTCAGAAGTTTCTTGAAGAACAACCACAGATCCTTCGACTCACCACCCCCAGGCTGAAGAGTACGCCTGGGGCCCCGTTCGCTCAGGATGACAGCAGTTTTTGTGCTGCGTATTTCTGTATCAGGACACTAGTTCATGAACAACAAGGCTGCACTGGCTGCTGGAACCCGTATGCGCGGAGTCCCATTGCTTACCTCAAGCGGCTCAGCTGCATGCGGGCTCCATTGCCCCTCCTGAATCTCCGCGCCGGCCAGGGTTACACCATCGGTCGAGTCAAGCGCCGGAGCCTGCAACCTCCACGCAGTTGCGGACTGAACGCGGTGCGGCGTGTGGATCGACAACTCGACCGCTTGCGACTCGTCCTTGTTGAAGATGGCTACCTTGAAGCCGGATTTCTGCCTTGCGGCGTAGGCTGTGACGTTGGCGCCCTCGATCTTCCCGTCCACATGAAGCAGGACACCGCCCGCAAGCTGGTTTGCCAGCAACATTCCATAAAAGATGGGCATGGCCTTCACGGGGCTGTCCGGCTCGCTGAAAATCGGCGTGTAAAATCCGCTGTGCATGGCTTGAGGAATCTTGGCCACTTCCATCCCCGGCGTATGATCGCCCAGCCCGGCGGAGAGAAACCCACTGCGGCCCCCGTGCAGATTGACGCCGGCGCAGCCCAGGCTGGCCAGCAGCAGCATGTAGTCTCCCGCCCAGAGCGCGGCCGCGAAGGCATTGCTCATCCCGGGCTTGCCGCCGCGATAGCAGGAGTTGCCTTCGGTCATGCGATAGACGACCTGCCCATGCGCCCGCGCGACGGCTTCGATTCGCTGCATCTCGCCGGCAATCTTGGGATTCCCCGCGAGCAGCCGCTGGGTGGTTACGCGCGGGTCATTGGGCGGCCCTTCGGCATAGTAGTGCCCGGTGAGGGCCGTCAAGCGGGGCCGAATAGTTGCCGGCAACTCCTCGCCAAACCGCGTAACCCAATCGGAGGAAGCGCCCACGTCCGGTCCGCCGAAGCGCGCTGCGGGAACACGAGCCGCGATGGCCTCGGCAAAGCTCGTCCACTCTTTCAAATAGTCGGCAAAGTCCCATCCGGCAGGACGCGTACCGTTGATGGCGTCGTGATAGAAGTCCGGTTCATTGCCGATCTGGAAATACTCCAGATGCCGGCCCACGGCGCGCGCCACATAGGCTGCCTCCTCTGCGGCTTTCTCCGGCGTGCTGTTGCCGAAGTTGAGGCCGTAGATCAGCCGCCAGCCCGTTGCGTCGAGGAATCCGGCCAGTGCATAGATGGCTTCCGGCTTGATTGCAAACAGGCGGTGCGGCATCCAGTTCTCTTCCAACTTGCCCAGCGGAACCCTCAACTTCGGCGCCACGGTGGAAGCATCGGCCTGGAACCAGCAAAACTCGCTGGTGTTGCCGCCGATGCGGAGAATTCCATGCGGGCTCAGTAGCCGGAAGTGGGCGACCAGATCGCGATTAGAGGCGGAGAAGAAGGTGGGATCGGTCAACTGGGCCAGTTCATAGCTCAGGCCGGTGTAGGTGAGCGGAATCAGCGGTGATCCCGGCTCTTCACGCAGCGTTAACTCCGCGGAAACGGCAGATGCATCCTGTGCAGCCGCGCGATGGGAGCAGGTTGTCGCGGCAACTACGGCACTGGCCTGGAATAAGAAACTTCTGCGATCCATGGAAAAACTCCTCCGCTTGATCTTATATCTTTTGATGCTCAAACAATATTGATCAGGGGAGCCTCCTCAGGGAAAAATCTTGCCGTGTGCCCTCTATGGTTGCGCCTGCTGGAACATTCGTTTGTCGAAGACAAAGGGCTGAGGCGGATCAATCAACAACTCGCTGATGCGAGGATGGAGTGGATTAAGGAGGATGTTCCACTCCGCGCGAATGGGAACCGAGGGAACCAACAAGGCCAGCGAGGAGTGGGCGGCAGGCTGGGTTCGTATCCAGGCGTCGCCCAGATCGCGGGTTGTGGCTGCCGCAGCGTCCGTCCACCATGCGGGCGGCAACTCGGCTGGCTGGAGGGTGCGCGCCGGTTCTCTTTCCGGCAGAACTGCGGAGATGTAAACCAAGTCGCCGGGCGCCTGGCCGGGCTCGAGGTGAACAAAGAGTTCGATGGCGGCCAGCGCCAGCGAGGTGGATGCATAAACCATCGGCACGCCGCGCGAGTTCCAACGGCCGCCAAAGCGCCGCGCTCCCTCGCCGCTGAAGGCCGCGTAGGGTTCCCGGCAAATTCTCCAGATGCGCATCAGCTATAAACGCCGTAGGAGATGCGGCCAAGAATGTCTTCGACTTCGCGCACGCCGGGATCGGTGTCCAACTGGTCCAGCGGGCAGCCGCCGCGCAGGGCGCGATTGGGCGTCTTGAGCCATTGCGCGGCCTTTTCTTCAGTGCCCAGCGTCTCGGCCGCTGTGGCAAAGACCTGAGCCAACCGGACTGTCCGGTCGGATTCGGCTGCGGTCAGGCGCGTGTTGCGGGTGAGCCGCCGGGTGAGAGTGCGCTGGGGGATTCCGATCTTGGAGGAGATTTCGGCCTGAGTCAGATTAAGGCGCTTGGCCAGCAGAAAGAGCGCCTCTGCGGGCAGGCCTTCGCGGACCAGCTCGGCCAGTGCGCCGCCTTGATCCGCCGGTTTGCCGAGAACAACTTCACCGCCAAGAACGGCGGGTACGGTCAACGTGGCCATGATCTGCCTCCGAATTCAGTATACGCCATTTGGCTAATCCGAAAGCGCCATTTTTACGTGATCACCGCAACCTTGGCTCGCTTGCCGAGACGGACTACTATTCGTGCCGGCAACCCGTCGATCAAGATCGGTGCACTACCTGCTAAGTCCCCATCCAGCTTGACGGCCTTCTCGGCTATCTTTCGGTTTGCTTCGGTTCCCGATGCGGCGAGACCCAGATGAACAAGCAGTTTCGGAAGGCGTATCTGAACAGCCCCATCCCTGCTTGCGCCAGCAGAGGTGGCCACATCGGCGAAAGCGACTGCTACCTCTTCGAGGTCTTCGGCGGTCTCTTTCTGCTGGAACATGCGCGCCCAGTTTTCGTCGGCGCTCTGGGCTGCGGCTTCGCTGTGGAAGCCGGCGGTGATGGTGCGGGCGAGGCGCTTCTTCACTTCCATCGGATGGGCTGATCCCGTGGCGACCGAAGCCTGGAGCGCGTCCACTTCCGACTGCTTGAGATCGGTCAACAACACCCAATACTTCCACATCAACTCGTCGGAGATGCTCATCAGCTTGCCGTACATCTCGGAGGGCGGCTCGTTGATGCCGATGGCGTTGCCCAGCGATTTGGACATTTTCTGCACGCCGTCCAGGCCTTCGAGGATGGGGGTCATGAGGACGATCTGCGGCTTCTGGCCGTAGTCGCGCTGGAGCTCGCGGCCCATCAAGAGGTTGAATTTCTGGTCAGTGCCACCGAGTTCGACATCACTGTTCAAGGCGACGGAGTCGTAGCCTTGCGCGAGCGGATAGAGGAGCTCGTGGAGACTTATGTCCTGTTCGGCGCGGAAGCGGGTCAGAAACTCCTTGCGGTCAAGCATCTGGGAGAGCGTGACCTTGGCGGAGAGGCCGATTAAGCCCGCATAACCGAGCTGATCGAGCCACTCGGAGTTGTAGCGGACCTCGGTGAGTTTTTCGTCGAGGATTTTGAAGACCTGGGCCTTGTAGGTCTCGGCGTTGGCGTCAATTTGCTCCCGTGTCAGAGGCTTGCGGGTGACGTTGCGGCCCGTGGGATCGCCAATAAGCGCGGTGGAGTCGCCGATGAGGAAGATGACGGTGTGGCCCAGCTGCTGAAAGTGGCGGAGCTTGCGCATGAGCACGGTGTGGCCGAGGTGCAGGTCGGGCGCCGTGGGATCGAAGCCGGCTTTAATTCGCAAAGGCAGTCCGGATTTGCGGCTATCCTCGAGGCGCTCTCTCAGGTCGGCGACGCGGATGATCTCCGCCGCGCCTTTCTGGAGCAGGTCCATCTGTTCGTCTACGGGAAGAAACGTGCTCATGATGTCTTTCAGTATAAAGTCGCGGGCGGGGTGGGGTTGAATTCGTAGATGCTGTAGGGGATGCCTTGCTGGACGGATTCGCCGACCTTGCGGTAGCCGGGATTAAGACTCTTGAGGTAGACGAAATCGGTGGAGGCGAGCATGACGGTGGAAAATTCGCCGCGTTGCAACATGCCTTCAATGCCGCCATTCTGTTCGTGCGAGCGCGCGGCCTCCTGAAAGTTGGGATCGAGGACAATGGCGGGTGCGCCGTTTTCGGTGGAGTTCCAGGGCAGGGCGAAAACTCCATCGGTGGTGAAGAGGGGCTTTTTTAGTTCAGCCAGGCGATTGCGCAGCGCGACGGCGTCGCGGTACTCGGATGCCGTGGCGATGGGGACCATGTCCTTTTTGCCGGGATGATGGTAGCCGATGGCAACGCCCACGAGCTGGGTTGCGGGCTGGATGCAGCCGAAGAGAACCAGAGCGGTCACCAGCCTTCCCGGTAGCGTGAAGACGGCCAGTTGCAGCAGAGTGGAGCCGGCGGCGAAGGCCTCGAAGAGATAGTTGGAGGTTCCACCGACTTTTCCCATGCCGGCGAGGCCGATGATCAGGGCGATGGCGAAGATGGTGAAAAGTGGGCTATTGAATCTCTGCGCAAGTCCTTCGCGCAAAGGAGAGATTTCCTCAGGGGCTATAGCCCAACGTTTATTTTGCTGCTCTTGCGGCAATCGGGGCTGAAGCCCCGACCTACCAGTCGTGCCCTGATACAAAACAGATTGCAGTGGAGATTTCTTAACTCCTGTGTATGTTTTCTTCGCGCCGCCTGATGCGCGCAGCAAAACGAAAGGCGCGGCTACCCAGTAGAGATTCAGGCCTACGGCGGTTAGCCCCGTGCCGAGAGCGCGCAGAATCCAGGGAATCGAGAAGGTGAATCCGCGAACCATTTGCGGGGCGATGAGAATACTGAAGCGGTATTCGGGTGTGCCGAGGAGAAGCGTGGCGCAAACCAGCGCGGCAAAGACCGTGGCCAGGAGAGTGAGATCGCGCCAGCGTTTGTTGAGAAGCAACCAGAGGCAGAGACCGGCGAAGGTGAGGACCACCGATTGCTTGAAGGTCCAGGCGAGATAAAGCAGGAGGCCCGCCCAGGCAAAGCAAAACCTCAATTGAGGCTGGGGTTGGGACTGGGGCTTGCGGACGACGACCCAGAGAGCGATCATCACCAGCGCGGCGGCGGCCATGTCGGGGCGAATGCTGAGCGCCCAATACTTGACCAGCGAAGTGCAAAGCCAGAGGCCGATGGCGAGCGCAAGAGAGAGCGCGCTGGCGAGGCCGCGCAGATTAAGCAGAGAGCGCACCAGCCTCCACTGTGCGAATGCTCCAACAAGCGCAAAGAGCAGCGTGAACTGGCGTCCCCAGGTGAGGATGCCGGCATCCACAGCGCCCATCAAGCGGAGGGCGCCGGCATACACGTAATAAAAAAGATAGTTGTACAGCGAAAGAGAAAATGGAAATGCGAGGGGCCACTGATAGACGGACCGGTGGTTCATGCATCTCCATACGGAGTCGATCATGGGCGACTCGACGGCAGTGGAGCAGAAGAACGCGCCATAGCGCCAGACGCTGAAGATGCGGATGAGATAGACGGCGAGGTTCAGGGTGAAAAACGCCAAGACCGCGGCGATCCGGCTGCGCGACGGGTTGCAGGCGGAATCGCGGGTGAGTGGCTTCATGGGCGGCCTGCTCCTTTTCGAACCAGCAATCGCTCGATTTCCACCCTTTCCGCAGAAAAAAACGGAAAGGATGGGGCACGGGGTTGCTAGATTGACTACCGGATCAATCGATCGAGCAAAGGCTAGGGTAGCATGGCATTTCCAGTTCCCGGTCAAGCCCGTCATGACCCTGTTCATTGCGTTAATGCATCTCCACCACGTCCATTCCCGCGCCGGGCTTGTTCTTGCTCAGCAGGAAGGCCAGCACCACCAGCCCCACCGACATCCACGACAGCTCCATGTACACGTCCTGGTAGCCCTGCAACTGCGCCTGCTGGTTGAGCTGGTTGTAGATGGAGGCTAGCGCCATCGCCTTGCCGTTGGGCGAACCGAAGCTGCCGTCAAAGAAGCCGGTGAGCGCCTGCGTGTGCTGCTGAAAGGCGATGCTGGCCGAGGTCATGGCGCTTTGCAGGTGCTGTTGATGCCACATGGTGCGGCTGGTCACCTGGGCGTTGGTGACGGCGATCAGTATGCTGCCGCCGATGTTGCGCACAAAGTTGATGAGGCCCGCGACCTGGTTGCTCTGCTCTTTGGGCATGCCCACGTAAGCCGCCGTGGTGATGGAGATGAAGCAGAAGGGGATGGGCATCATCTGGACGACGCGCAGCCAGGAGGCCGCAGAGAAGCTCATCTGAAGCGTGGTCACATCGGCCGCGTAGCGAAAGGTAAGCACGAAAAGCATGAAGCCGGCCATTGCCAGGTAGCGGGCGGCGACCTTGCCGGTGGCGTATCCGGCCATGGGCATGACAAAAAGCAGAACGACACCGCCCGCGGTCAGCGCCATGCCGGCGGTGGTGGCGGTCCAGCCCAGCAGTTGCTGCATGAACTGCGGCTGCAAGACGGTGTTGGCGTTCAGCACGCCGCCCACCAGAGCCATGAGAAAACAGCAGATGGCGAAGTTCTTGAAGCGGAAGAGCCTGAGGTTGATAAGCGGATTCTTGTGGCGCAACTCCCACCAGACGAGGGCGGCGATGCCGCCGACAAAGAGGAAGGCGAACAAGCAGATGAAGCCCGATGCAAACCAATCGTTCTCCTCGCCTTTATCGAGCATGATCTGCAGGCCGCCCATGGCGAGGGTGAGAAAGCTCAGGCCGAGGTAGTCGATCTGCCTGAGGCGGGAGCGGTCGGCCTTGATCCACGGCGGGTCCTCTACCAGCCGGGTGACCAGGAAGAAGGTCAGAATACCGACCGGAATGTTGATGAAGAAGATCCAGCGCCAGGAGAAGTTGTCGGTGATCCAGCCGCCGAGCGTGGGTCCGATGGAGGGCGCGAGGACGGCGACCAGGCCATAGAGGGCGAATGCCTGGCCGCGTTTCTGCGGCTCGAAGCTGTCGGCCATGATGGCCTGGGCCATGGGCTGCATTCCGCCGCCGCCGGCGCCTTGCAGTACGCGAAAGACGAGCAGCATGGGCAGCGAGGGAGCCACGCCGCAAAGAAAGCTGGAGACGGTAAAAATCACGATGCAGAGCACGAAAAAATTACGCCGGCCCATCACGCTCGAGGCCCAGGCGCCGATGGGCAGCACGATGGCGTTCGAGACCAGGTAGCTGGTCAGCACCCAGGTGCCCTGATCGGTGGAAGCGCCGAGCGAGCCGGCGATGTGGGGCAGGGCCACGTTTGCGATGGAGGTGTCCAGCACCTCCATGAACGCGGCCAGCGCCACGGTGGCGGCGATGATCCAGGGATTGACCCTGGGTTTCCAGACCGCGCTGGAGCCTTCCTGAATCATGATGGGCCGGGGCGCTGCCGCGGGACCGGTTTTTCCTGGCGATGCGGGCGCGAAATCAGACAAAAATATGCTCCTTGACTGCTTTATTCTTCTCTTTTGCAAGCCGGGAAGGGCGGCGTTCTTGAGGGTTGATATGGGTCGAAAGCCTCACTGGGAAGAAGGCCCCGGAGAATCTCACAATATGTCTGCCTAATGAATTGATTCGTCTTACCGCTGTTGGGGTTCATCGATCTCCGGGCAGCGGCAAAGCGGGGACGTGCTGCCCCGGATAAGTTTTCCCTCTACGCGGCTTTGGGCGCGCGCCAGCCTATGAGCGCGATGGCCAGCGCGATGGCCTGCATGGCGAAGATGAAGGCGACACAGGCCGGCCACTTGCCCAGCGCCCAGAAGGCTCCGGGAACAACCCCAGCGGCTGTGCCTCCGATGTAATAGCAGGTGATGTAGAGTCCGGCGGCGGTGACGCGCGACTCGGGCGGCGAGACCACGCGCAGATGGCTTTGCGAGGCGGTCTGAGAGATAAAGGTGCCGGAGGAGACCAGAGCCAGTCCAAGGATGATGACGGGAAGCGAGGGCGCCAGGGTGAGCAGGACGCCGGCCATGCAGCAAACGATGGCGCCGCCAATGCCCTTGCGCAGGCCCACGTGGGTGATGATGTAACCGGCCGCGGGGGTGGTCACGAGGCCGATGAGATAGACGAAAAAAAGCGAGCTGAGCGCGGCGGTGGAGAGCCGGAAGGGCGCGGCGCTGAGGTGGAAGGTGATCCAGGTGAAAACGGCCACCAGGGTGAAGAGGACGTTGCAGCCGACCGCATAGGTGGCTACCAAACGGCGGTTGCGAAAGAGCGTCCCCACCTGAGACCAGAGTTGAGGAAAGAACGAGACCTGTGGGCCGGAGAGCGGGGGCAGCGGCGGGCGGCGGCGTCCGTGCGGGAGCCATGCGGCCACGGCTCCGGCTCCTGCCAGAGCAATGATCCCGACGACGAGAAAGCTCACCCGCCAATTGAACCAATCGGCCAGCATACCGGCCGAGACGCGGCCCAGAAATCCGCCTAGCGCGGTTCCGCTGACGTAAAAACTCATGACGAGTGCCACGCGGTTGGGCGGCCACTCCTCGCCGATGTAGGTGACCACCACGGCCACGATTCCGGGCACCATGATGCCCTGCAAAAAGCGCCAGAAGATGAGCTGGGCGAGCGAGGTGGAGGTGGCGGCCAGCAGCGTGGGCAGGGCGAGGCCGGCCAGGCAGGCGACTATGACTCGCTTGCGCGGCAACCGCTCGACTAGAGAGCCAAAGATGGGAGCCGACAAAGCCGCGCCCAGCGTGGCGGCCGAGACGGTGAGGCTGACGCCGGTTTTGGAGGCATGAAAGAGGCGCGTGAGCAAAGGCAGCAGCGGCTGGGTGGAATAGAGTTCCAGGAAGGCGCAGACACCGCAGAGCGCAACCGCGGCCACGGCCAGCTTGCTGGGCGGCGTGCGATCCGGTTGTGCGTCAGGCTCCATGCATCAGGATAATCGATGGTGGAGCGGGCGATGGCGCGGGACCGGGCGCCTCCGGTCTCGATTTTGAGACCTGGGAGAGCGCGACACAAGCGCCCAAAGAGCAGAATGCTGGGTTTGCAGTACCCGCTATTGTTTGATATGGCCGTACCGGTCGATCCGGCTGCCTTTAAAAAAGCGGTGATGCACCATGCTTTGGCCAAGGAGAAAAAAGGCGGCTATCAAGACGATAACAAACACAATCAGTCCAATTTGGCCCCAGCGCGACCTTTCTCGTGCAGGGGCTGCTTTAGTCATAGTTGCACAATACCTCTCCTGCTTGCGAAAGAACTAACGCGAAGGCTCAAACGGCATGGCATTTTAGCGGTGGCAAAGTGTTTCTAACTGCCGGTGGGCGAGCCCTCCGGTGCAGTTGTGGGCTGACTGTGCTGCGGTATCCTGGGATCCTCATCTCTTAGAGCCCATTGGTTCAACGATCGCCTCCGATTATCTCCCAGGGTCGTTTGCCTGCGCCCGTTCATCGATGACGGTATTGTGCCCTTCCGCGATCAACCAAGACCCTCCGCGATGCACAAATGTCTCCGTCAATACGTTTCGGCTTGGTGGCACCTTGAACCCATCGGGTGTCGTATACCCGTCCGCAGGAATGATCTGCGTAACCACTATGACGTCAGGCGCGATCCCTCGCATGGTGAGGGTTTCAGGTTCATGGAGATCTCGATCTTTGAACATACCCTTATGCATGTTGTCATGAGCCTTAAACACCTGCGGCTTTCCACGCCACCACATTCCAACTACATTGACCCACTCCACGTCGTCCGTCATGTAAATGCAGAATGCCTTCATATCGTGATGGTTCCAAGCTGTCTGCATCGAGTTGAGTACGGCCTTTATCTCCGCGGCATCCTTTGCCGACACACTTGCGGTTTGTGCTTCAGTCATCGTCACTGCTCCGATCAAAATGGTTATCAAAGCTGCCGCCATCCAACGTTGTGCGTGCTTCATTACAACCTCCCTGGTGGAACTAAGTGTTGTGTGCGCAGGCGTCATTTTACACCTGCTTCCGATACTTGAAACGTAGTTGTCCGCCCGCATACGTTAACGGGAGAGTTCGAGTTCGCTGTCATGTGAGCTACCTATCCGCCAAGTCAGACGACTGCCATGGAATTTGCCTTGAATGACTTACCATCATGCTGATGGTAGCTTGACATTCATTTAAAAAACGCCGGCCAGACAGAGTTCGGAGGTACGCGGATGTTCCTCAATGGCGCCGCACTCAGCCAGCACGATAGGCGAGAGCGTGATGACGGGGCATTGCGCGTAGGCCAGCACCTTGTAGAAGATGCTGGCGCGGGAGACGGCGGCAAAGTGAGAGACGCTCTGCGCGCCCAGCACGATCAGGCTGGCGTTCTGCGCTCTGCCCTGATAGAGCAACTCCTCGGTGGGGTCGCCGAGCACGGCTCTAGTTCGCACACCGACCTTGTGCTGCAATCGGGGTGGAACCAGGGAGGGCAGTTCGGCCTCGATCTGGCCGAGAGTGCGTCCGGCGAGGATTTCATCGCGTTCCTGGTGGGGGATGACATGCTGCAGGATCAGGCTGGCCTTGTGATGGGCGGCCAGCTCTGCGGCAAACTGCGCCACCACACGGCTGGACTCGTGCGCGCCAACGGAGCACAGGATGGTGCGGGCGGAAAAGTGACGATAGGCGCCCTCAACCACGTTGGGACCGACGATGTCGACCGGCACGGGAGAATTGCGCAAGACCTCCTCAGCCACGGAACCAACCAGCAGCTTGCCAATGGGGCCGGGAGAATGAGTGCCCATGACGACGTGATCAATCTTCCGCTCGCGCAGGAAGGCCAGGATTTGTTCGGCGGCCAATCCATAGCGAACCACGGTTGTGCAATGGACGCCGAGATTCCCGGAGCGTTGGACGAAAGGCTCAAAACGCTGCTTCCTGTCGCGGATCTGGGCGTAGTTGTCAGGAGGGGTCGCGGAGTCCTCCTGCGCGGCAATGTCTACACTGTCATAAACATGAAAGATAACGAGATCCGAGCCGAACTCGGCGGCCTGGGCCAAGGCAAAGGCAAAGGCCTTCTCATTGGCGGGAAACTCAGAGGCGAAGAGGATGGTGGAGGGCTTGCTCCACCCAGGCTTGATGGTGGTCATAGGAAACTCCTGAGATGGGTCTTCTGTGGTAAAGCGCCTGACTCGACTTCAAAAAGTAAATCCGGGCAGTAACGAACGGCATTCCCGAACAATCCAACGCGCTGGCCCCGAAGGCTTGGGAAGTTCAACGCAGGGCTGGGCGCCCTTTAGGCAGCACGGAGGCTCAAGCCTCCATTTCATTCTTTTTGAATTTTTCGGAATACATCGCGGATCGTGCTTATTTGGGAGTATCGATAAAGGCGCTGTGGAAAAGAAGTGCAAAATTGCACATGTACAGAAAAATCATTGTGAATATTCTGTGATTGCCGTCAAAGTTTCGCGTACCACATGCGATCTATCTTCTTTCATCGCGATGCTGCTCCGCCGGCGGCCATTTGATTCCACGGAGAAACTGCCTGCAAGGCACTGCAAGAGCGCACGTTACAAGGCAGCTCAGTAGCCGGCAGCCTTGCCGTAGTGGCTGCGGTGATCCTGACCGGCTTCAAGCTCTCTGGTCGCGGGGTCCACGGCGATACACTCGCCGTTCGACCAATGGCTGTGACTGATGCTGAGGTCGTAGCCTAGGGCGCGCAGGGCGGTCAGGGTCGCGGGCGGGAAGCCCGGCTCGAGATAAAGCTTGTCGGGCAGGTACTGGTGGTGGAAGCGGGGCGCATCGACCGCCTGCTGAATATTGAGGCCGCCCACCGAGGCGGAGAGAAAGATGTTGGCGACGGTGGAGATGATGCGCGCGCCGCCGGGTGAGCCGAGGACGTAGCGAAGCTTGCCGTTCTCCAAAATAATGGTAGGGGTCATGGCGCTCAGGGGGCGCTTGCCGGGGGCAATGGCGTTGGCCGAGCCCTGAATCAGGCCGAACATGTTGGGCGTGCCGAGCTTGACCGTAAAATCGTCCATCTCGTCGTTGAGCAGAAAGCCCAATGAGCCGGAGGTGACGTGGGAGCCGAAGGAGTTGTTGAGGGTGGTGGTGACGGCAACGGCGTTGCCCTGGCTATCGACCACCGAATAGTGGGTGGTGTCGGGCGATTCGGCGCGGCGGCCGGCGGTTTTGGGCGCGGGAGGCAAAAAGCCTCCGGGGCGGCGGAGCGTGGCGCTGGGCGTGGCCGCGTGGGGATCGATGGAGGCGCGCCAGGCGGCGGCGTAGTTTTTGCTGGTCAGCTCGGCGGCGGGAATCGCGTTGTAGTCGGGGTCGCCGAGGTATTCGGCGCGGTCCATGTAGGCGCGGCGGAAGGCCTCGACGATCAGGTGCATGGACGCGGGGCTGCGGTCGCCGAGCTTGGCCAGGTCGTCGCCTTCGAGAATGTTGAGGGAGCTGAGCAGCACGATTCCGCCGGAAGAGGGCGGCGGGGCGCTGATAACGGTGTACTCGTGGAAGCTGCCGGTGATGGGCGCGCGTTCGACGACGGTGTAGGCGGCGAGGTCTTCGAGGGTGAGCAGCGCGCCGCCCTTGCGCACATCTGCGACCAGTTCACGAGCCATTTTTCCGTGGTAGAAGTCCTCGGGATTTGCGGCGATGCGGCGGAGTGTGCGGGCCAGCTCGGGCTGACGGAAGGTCTCGCCCTCTTTGTAGAGTTGCCCGTCAAGCTGGAAGATGCGTTTCGAGTCAGGGAAGAGAGCCAGGTCGGGGTCGCTGAGTTCATGAGCCTCTTCGGCGGTCAGTTGAAAGCCTTCAGTGGCTAGCCGGATAGCCGGGGCGATGACGCGCCGTAAGCCGAGCTTGCCGTACTTGCGTTCGGCGTAGACCAGGCCGGCAACCGAGCCGGGAGTGGCGATGGAACGGTAGCCGAGGACGCTGGAGTCAGGGATGACGTTGCCGCTGGCGTCCTGGTACATGGTTTCGGTGGCCTGGTGCGGGGCCTTCTCGCGGAAGTCGATGAAGGTGGTTTTGCCGTCGTGTGTGCGCAGAAGCAGAAAGCCTCCGCCGCCCAGGTTTCCGGCCGCCGGATGCACCACGGCCAGGGCAAAGCCGGTGGCCACGGCAGCGTCCATGGCGTTGCCGCCCGCGCGCAACGTTTCAAGGCCGGCGTCGGAGGCCAGATGGTGCACGCTGACCACCATGCCGTGGCGAGCGCGCACGGGCTGTTCGTCGCGATAGGGAAGCGGCGCGTCCTGCTGGGCGAAGGCGAGGGCGGGGATGAAGAGCGAGGCGCCGAGCAAGGCTGTCAGAATGGGGAGAAACGGCCGTCGAATCATGTGGTGACAGGATAACGCGACAGGCGAGCGTACTGAGGTTGGCTACCACTTGCCGTTGTCACAAACGCAAGCCTGGCAAGCATAAAGCGATTACTACGGCTATTCTCTGACAGTCTCTAGAAAAACAGCTCCGGTGAGACCTTGAAGCGGGCGCTCAGGCGGCGAATGTGCTCTTTGCTCAGCTCTCGCTTGCTGTTCAGCACCTCCGAGACAATGCTGGGAGTGCCGAAGACATCGATTAGATCTTTTTGCTTCAACCCGTGTTGATCCATCAGGAACTGAAGCATTTCCAGAGGGGAAGACTTCGGCAACTGGTAGTGCTTCTCCTCATAGTTTTCTATCAGGAGGGTGAGCAGGTCGGCGAGTTCAGCCTCTTCGGGAGTCCAAGAATTTTGGTTTTGTTCGAGTTCGTAAAGGGCCTGAATATAGCCTTCGTTTTGCTCCTCGGAACGGATGACACGAGGGGGGAACTTGACCAGCAGTGCGGAATAGGCGGGGCTGACTGCGAGTGAGTTCATGATTTCCATCCTCCCTTGTCGTAAGCGGCATGAGTGAGAACAGGACGGACGTAGATTCGGCCGGTTTTGTAGTTGATCTCCACGATCAGCCGGAAGGTGTTTCCTTTGATGTTGAACACGGTATATTTTCCCACCCCATCCGCAGAGGGGAAGACTTCCCTGACGTTCTCAAGCGAATGCCATTGGGCTCTTTTCGCGATCCGGTACCACGCATCCAACGGAGCTGAGAGATTGTCCTGCCGGGCCGTCGCTTCCAACAGCCTCTTTCGGCTTATGACATGCACAAATGCCTCTGGATAATCTTGTTCGCATAATGCGAATTTGTCAAGATACAGTTCGCGGATTGCGATATTCTATTGAAATTGCACGAAGCGTCAGGGCACGACTTCAGTCGTGCCGCAAATGGCCAACCTAGATTCCGGCTTTAGCCGCTGCGGAATTGCAAATGCCTGAAAACAAAAAACGCAGGGGCTAAAGCCCAACATCATTTTGTTGCTCTTTCGGCATGACTGAAGTCGTGCCCTGACACATTTTGCCTTCGCGATGTAATTTTGCAAGAGGCACTAGAGGCTTGAGCGATTTCCAAGTGGTATGGACCGGGAGAGTGCTTCGCGTTCGTGTCATGGCCCATGCGGTTGCTGTGTTACCGTTGCAGTACGGCGTCCCTGCGCCGGGCCGGTGAACGTGCCTGTGCCGAGTGCCCGCGACGGGGCTGGAATCGGGGGCGGTGTGCGAACTTTACGAATGTCCCAGCAGCCGGAATTGACCTCGCCTCAACGTGCCGTGAACCCGGGCGCCAAGCCTGAGCCCAAGCTTGTGTCCGCGCCCCCAGCTGAGCCTTCGTTGGACAAACACGCGCCACAGCGGATTCCGCCCTGGCTGGAGCGCGCCGAGTTGTTTTTGCGGGTGCTGCTGAGAATGTACATCGGCTTGGCAGTCTGCTATGTACCGTGGTCGCGGATGTTCTGGGACCAGAACCCCTTGTTTGTGCAGTTCCCCACGCTTGGCGTCTACGCAGCCAACGGCGCGGTGCGCGGCCTGGTGTCGGGGCTGGGGCTTTTGAATCTGTGGATTGCGTTTAACGACGCGCTCCGCCATCGGGATGGATAAAGTATGAGGGAACAGGGAACAGGGAACAAAGAACAGGGAACAGGGAACAGGGAACAGGGAACAGCCGACGCTGCCGTTCCATCTGCGGTGATTCCGTGCAACGATGCGCCGCCACCTCTTGAATCCGCGCCGCTGGCCTATGAAAATCTGAGCTTTCTGAACAGCGCCGACGGGCGGCTGCTCCGGATTGTCTCCGAGTATATGGAGCCGCTGGCACGCTTCCGGCGGGAGCAAATACAGGACACGGTGGTGTTTTTCGGCTCGGCAAGGTTTCGCGGGCGCGAGGAGGCCGATCACGCCCTGGAGTTGCTGGAAAACACCGGCTCCACGCAACCGGCGCCCAGCCATGAGCAGCCGGCCAAAGCGCCGGAGATTGCTGCCGGCAAGGCAACGGATTTGCAGCTCAAGCGCGCCGAGGCGGCGGTGAAGATGGCCCGCTACTACGAGGACGCGCGGCGGCTGGCGCATATGCTGACCAATTGGGCCATGCAAATTCCCTCGCGGCGGGCGCGGTTTGTAGTTACCTCAGGCGGCGGGCCGGGCATCATGGAGGCGGCCAATCGCGGCGCTCACGAGGCCTGCGGCAAAACCATCGGGATGAACATCCGGCTGCCCTTCGAGCAGGCGCCCAACCCCTACATCACGCCCTCGCTCAACTTTGAGTTCCACTACTTTTTCATGCGCAAGCTGTGGTTCGCATACCTGGCCAAGGCGCTGGTGGTTTTTCCCGGTGGCTTCGGAACGCTGGATGAGATGTTCGAGATTCTTACCCTGGCGCAAACTCACAAGCTGGGCAACAAGATTACCGTGGTGATCTACGGTTCGGAGTACTGGAAGAAGGTCTTCAACCTGGACGTGCTGGTGGAGACCGGGGCCATCTCGCCCAAGGACATCAACCTGTTCCAGTTTGCCGATACGCCGGAGCAGGCCTTCGAGATGCTGCGCAAAGGGCTGACGGAGAACTACCTGGTGGCCGAAGCTGCCGCGGGCACGCTCGCCGAGAGCCAGGAGATGACGCCCGGCGAGGATCTGATGGCCGGTTGGACGGTGGAGGATTTCTTAGGGCCGGAGATGGCCAAGACGAGCAAATAGGCAGGCAGGCGACCCGCCCATCAACCTCGAAGAATCAACATAAGTCATGAGAAGCTGCACAAAAGAAGCTGTACAAGAGAAAAGAGAAGCTGTGCCCCGTTCATCGCGGCTTTATCGCGATGAGCGGGCGGATGGCTTGAGGTCAGAACGTGGCCGGATTATGATAGCTCCATGCCGTACGGTCTGAAACGGTTCCAGAAAGCAGAAGCTCTCCACTTCATCACTTTCAGTTGCTTTCAACGTCTCCCTTTTCTCGAATCGTCGGACCCCAAGAACACAGTTGAGGCCATACTGGAACTGACTCGCGCGCGGCATCAGGCGAGGATATACGCCTACGTCCTGATGCCTGAGCACGTCCATTTGCTCATCAACGAGCCGCCATCGATCCTCTTGGCCCAGTTTCTCAAAGCCGTAAAGCAGATCACGTCGCGCAAACTGAGAGGTCAGCGCGAGAAGTTCTGGGAGCAACGCTACTTTGACAGCAATGTCCAAGGTGAAGATGCTCGCTCCGAAGTGATCCGCTACATTCATCGCAACCCGGTGAAGCGCGGATTGGTTGCATCTCCCGGCGACTACCAATGGAGCAGCTTCAACCACTACGCAACCGGCGTTCGAGGAGCGGTTGAAATCGAATCAGAGTGGACGGCAAGACTTCGCGGCCCACTCATCGCGATAAAGCCGCGATGAATGGGGCACAGCCTTCTATCTTGGCTAAGGATCGAAGGAAGTAGAATCTATGCTTGGGCCACCTGCCGACGATCCTCTCAGGATTCGATTCAGTCCGGCCTCCCATCGCATCAAGGTCTGCAGATGTCAGACTCCGGGGCAGGTGGCCCGTTCATTAGCCCCGAAGAATCACCATGAGCCATGAGAAGCTGTGCCCCGTTCATCGCGGTCTTATCGCGATGAGCGGGCGGTGCTCCAAGTCTAGTTTTGAGATCTGGGAACCACGAACCTCAACCGGCTTCGCTTTAAGCCACGAATCTCAAACGGTGTGTTTTTCAGATCTCTGACCCCTGATCTCTGTTTTGCAGATTATTTCCCCACTTCATGCACAATGATCCTAAATAGTCTTCCTTAATCATTGTCCCGGTACGCCCTCTTCGCGCCGCCATTCAGTCGGAAGAGGCCCAAACGTCCCGTAACTCCTTATCCTGGACGACTTTGCAGGGAACTCCTTTGTTTTGACGATGTTACAGCGCAACCCCGTCTGTAACCTCAAGAAAACAACGACTTTGCGTCCAAAGTAGGGGTGGGGGGTACCACGAAACTTTAGCGAAAGGATAGTGAGCGACTGGCCCCCCGGCAGGTGGCCCGATCATCAGCCCCGAAGAATCACCCTGAGCTATGAAAAACTGTGCCCCGTTCATCGGGGCCAACTCATCGCGATAGAGCCGCGATGAATGGGGCACAGCCTTCTATCTTGGCTAATGATCGAAGGAGGCGTGATCGATGTCTGGGCCACTTGCCATGGTATCCCGGTAACATTCTTGGTTCCTTCGCCAATTCAAGCGACATTCGCACTCCATTAACTCTCTGTTGATGGTCGGCAATCGATACTGGCTCCAGCAGTTCCACCTTCCCCGTGGAATTGAGGAGCAGAAATGGGCCATTCAACTATCTCGTACCTGTGGCGCGACAAGCTGGCGCCGCAGGGTTTCCGGTCAGGAGTATCGCTGCACAGCCACACCAACCAGTCCCACGAAACGCTGGATTTTCTGGCCAACTTCGGCAACCAGTACCCGGTGATGCGCCCGCTGCTGGCGCGGCTGGAGCGGCGTTCGGAGCGGATGCACGGGTTGCGCATCGACTACGCGGCCAGCTACTGGACGCCGCCGATGACGCCCAGGCTGGCCTTTGACCTGGAAAGCCGCCAGATCGAGAAGCTGGATCTGGAGCCGATGGTCTCCATTACCGACCACGACAACATCACTGCGCCGATGTTGCTGCGCACGATCGCGAGCGCGCGGCGGATTCCGGTTTCTGTGGAGTGGAGCGCTCCCTATGGCGAGCAGTCGTTTCACCTCGGCGTGCACAACCTGCCCAGCGCCAGGGCCACGGAGTGGATGGAAACGCTGGCCGACTATACGGCCCATCCCAGCGACAAGCGATTTACCGAGATTCTGCGCGCGCTGCATGAGGATGCCAATGTGCTGGTGATCTTCAACCACCCTTTGTGGGACCTCTACCTGATTGGCAAGGAAAAACATCAGTTCCTGGTCAACGAGTTCCTGCAGAAGAACGGCAATTATCTGCATGCGCTGGAGCTGAATGGGCTGCGCAACTGGGATGAGAACCGGGCGGTGCGGCAACTGGCCGAGCAGTGGAATATGCTTCTGATCTCCGGCGGCGACCGGCACGGCGTGGAGCCAAACGCCAACCTCAACCTGACCAACGCGGCCAATTTTACTGAATTCGTGCATGAAATTCGGCGGGAGAAGAAGAGCGATGTGCTGTTCATGCCGCAGTACGCCGAGCCGTGGAAGCACCGCCTGCTGCAATCGACCATCGACGCCATCCGGCATTACCCGGAGTTTCCGCAAGGCTCGCGCACCTGGGACGAGCGCGTCTATCACCCGGACGCGAACGGCGTGGCGCGGCCGCTGAGCGAGCTGTGGCCCAACGGCCAGCCGCCGCGCGTGATGAGCTTTCTGCTCGGCGCCGTGCAGTTGATGGGCGCCGCTCCGGTTTCCGGCGGTCTGCGCATGGCCTGGAGCGAGTCGCGCCAGTTGCGCGTGGCTCTGGACCACAATCTGCTCTAGTTTGCTCCGCTCCCCAAGGGTGTGTTAACCTTGACATCTGTGCCGTGGTACGTGCATAGGGTTAGTGTGCCCGTGCGGATTTACGGTCTCCGGGGCGTTTTCCGGGTGGGAAGGGCTGGCGTAGCTCAGCTGGTAGAGCATCTGATTTGTAATCAGAGGGTCGGGGGTTCAAATCCCTTCGCCAGCTCCATTTATGAAAGCGGAAAACGGGGACTGAAGCGGCAAAAGGTTTAGCCGGCGCTTGAAATTTTTGGCGCCGGGCCTGTCCTCCGCGGTGATTCCACTGAGGTGCAAGCTCCGATGAGCCGGAGATTTTCCGGGCGGGGCTGGATGCGCTGAATTGACGCGCTGAAGTGGGTTGAATCGGGGAGTGCAGGGCGATTGTACCGGGGTCCCCACGGACAGGTCTTCGTCCGTGGGGTGGTTGGGCACAGGTGGCCGAGTGGTTAATGGCAGCAGACTGTAAATCTGCCGGTCTTTGGACCTACGGAGGTTCGAACCCTCCCCTGTGCACCATGAATTTGCGGGGTTGGGATGCGCGAAGAACCGCAGCAGGGTGAGCGCAAGGGTTTGAAGAGCACCGGTTCTGATTTGGACCGGAAATTTTGGATGGCTCTGACGTTGTTCGCGGTTTTGGCGGCGCTGGCTTGGTTTACCGTGGGACCAGAGAAGGTTCTGATTCAGGGCTATTCGGACGAATATAGCTTCTTCGGTCATTCGTTTGCTCTGAATATACCGGGCCATTGGGTCGAAATTAGGCTTTTACCGGTGATCGTTCTTGGCGGTTTTGCTTTGCGCGTAGTTTTAGCCCGCCAGGCGGAGAAGATTCGCCGCGGCGGGGATAGGGGCGGCGGTACGGGCTCCTAATTAAGAGGGCTGATGTAGCTCAGTTGGTAGAGCACTCCCTTGGTAAGGGAGAGGTCACCAGTTCAATCCTGGTCATCAGCTCCAGAAGTTCAGCTATTAGCTATTAGCTTCTAGCCTCTAGCTTGTGCGGTGGTAGATCGGGCCGATGCGGTTCACGCCAACAAGATGGAGCTAGAAGCTAGTAGCTAGCAGCTAAAGGCTGTTTTGCGGGAGTAACTCAGTGGTAGAGTCACAGCCTTCCAAGCTGTTGGTCGCGGGTCCGAATCCCGTCTCCCGCTCCAGGAGTGCAGCTGTCAGCTTTTAGCTTTCAGCTTGCGCGGCGGCAGAATCAGCCGATGTGGCAGGCGCGAGCAGGATGGAACTGAAAGTTGACGGCTGAAAGCTGTAGTCTGAGGCAGTAAATGAAGTTTGAGCAGGCAGCGATCGCCGTGCAGGATGAGCAGGGATACGCGCAACTACAAGCGCGCATCAACGCGGCCTTCGACTCGCGGGACGTGGAAGTATTTCTGAGCCGCATGGGCCGGTCGAAGCTGCGGATTCGCGACTTCGAGGGCGCTTTGCAGCGCGGCCTCATAGGCAAGGAAGCCGCGGAGCTTTACCGGGCTCTGCCGGTCTCGGACCAGGCTCTGACCCGCGAGCGCTACCTGCAGCAGGTGGAAGCGGTGCCGCCGGAACTAAGGCAGCGGTATCTCAAGGTGTACGCCTACTATTGAGGCGCGCAGCACAAGCAGTTGCGCTTTCTTCATTGAGGGGCGCAACAGAAAAAAGTTTAACGGAAGGGACTGAAGGCCATGGGCAAGGAAAAATTTGATCGCACGAAGCCGCACGTGAACGTGGGAACGATTGGTCACATCGATCACGGCAAGACAACGTTGACGGCGGCCATCACCAAGGTGTTGCAGAAGCACAACCCGAAGAACGTCTTCCGTT
>Ga0224558_1000918_pt1 | contig 33288 bp, 29 predicted proteins | sample 714S32024metaG_FD_180682 | JGI IMG/M metagenome (GOLD analysis project Ga0224558, IMG submission 180682) | Peat soil microbial communities from Stordalen Mire, Sweden - 717 S3 20-24 | ecosystem: Environmental > Terrestrial > Soil > Wetlands > Peat | place: Sweden: Norrbotten County, Stordalen... | reverse complement strand
ATCAAAGGATTGGTCAATATGTTTGGACGCTTGCAAATCATCTGGGCCGACGGCGGCTATCTCGGAGCCTTGGTGCGATGGGTCAAACAACTTCGTCCCTATGGCAAGCTGAAACTGGAAATCGTGCGGCGTTGCGATCGTGTCAAAGGTTTTAAAGTGCTGCCCAAACGCTGGATTGTAGAACGAACCTTTGGTTGGTTCTTCAAATCGCGGCGGCTGTGTCGCGACTACGAAGTCCGCATCGACCATAGCGAGGCGATGCTGCGGATTTGCATGATCCGCCTGATGGTTAAACGCTTGGCGTCGATATGAAAATGGCATTTTCAAAACACGCTCTTAGCGAACAAGCCGACGATGATTCCAGGTCGCCAAAGGGTCGGTCCTAGAACTGTGACAATTTTCATATTTCATTCAATCTCACTCATCCAACTGCATCTGCTTTTATTTCAGTTTCTCCAGCTTCCGGTCGGGCCTTCGAGCCATCCGGCTGGCCGCTTTGCTCAACCGGCTGTAATGCCCCATCTCCCCATTTTGTCTCCCATCAAACAGGAGCTTCGACGACATCGCGTCGCCCAAGGCGTTTTCGACGATGGGATCGGTTGGCGAGTTAATCATGGTTGCTTGCCCTCGATGCGCTTGATCTCCCGGTCAAAGTCCGAGATGTATTCAGCGTCCTGTCGCTGGCGGTAAACCTCGTATTCACCTTCCGCCTTGAGCTTGGCCTGCAGTGCCCTGATCTTGCCCTTGTCTAGGAGAATGGGGTAGTTCGCCAACTCCAGGAAGCTGTGCAGGAATTTTACCCAGTCCGCCATTTTCATCAGGATGCCGCGTGCGGCCCGATTTTCCGCAAGGTCCAGATAGGCGGATACGATGCGGTTCAATTCCTTCACATGCGCCTCGCTCAAGTAATTTTTTGCCACGGTGACATCTGACTTCAAAATCTTCCCCCGCGGCGCGCGCTTCCACGTTGTCAAACCCATATAAATCTTCGTCGCATCCGCGGAGGCGTAAATCAGTTCGGCCGCCGTCTGGCCGGTGATGGCCCAGTGCAGCTTGTTCTGCACCGTGGCAAAAAATTCCTTGGTCATGGGCGCGTCCGCGCTGTAATCCACCGAGAGCGCGTAAAGGTCGGTGATTTTCTGATAAAACCGCCGCTCGCTGGCCCTGATTTCCCGGATGCGCTCCAGCAGCTCGTCGAAGTAATCCTTGCCGAAGACCTGTTTGCCCTGTTTCAGCCGCTGGTCGTCCATGACGAAACCCTTGATGACGAACTCCCGCAGCGTTTTGGTGGCCCAGATGCGGAACTGCGTAGCCTGGTAACTGTTCACCCGGTAGCCCACGGCGATGATGGCGTCGAGGTTGTAGTATTTTGCCGCGTAAGTCTTCCTGTCCCCGGCAGTATGTTCCATAATGGAACATACTGAATCCTCCGCCAACTCTCTGGTGGAGAAGATGTTCCGCAAGTGCTTCGTGATGGCCGGGCGTTTGACCCCGAACAGTTCCGCCAGCGCTTTCTGTGTCAGCCACACCGTCTCGCCCTTGAAAAACACGTCCACCTTCACGGCCCCGTCCGGCGCAGTGTAGAGCAGAAACTGGTTCTGGCCGCTCAAAGGCTCGTCACGCATGCGCGTCGAAGGGGGCGGTACCTAGCATGTCAACCTTTTGTTTGATTCTGTTCATAGAGTCTTTGATTGACGGATTTCCAGGAACCCATGGCCAGCCGGTCGCAAATCCATTTGAGCGGCATGGTCGATTCCTGCCGCAACCGCCGCCAAGGGCCAAAGGGGCACCTGGAATTGTGACAATTTTCATGTTTCGTTCAATCTCACCGATCCAATTGCATCAGCTTTTCTTTCAGTTTCTCCAGCTTCCGTCCGGGCCTTCGAGCCATCCGGCTGACGGCTTTGCTCTCCCGACTGAAATGCTCCATCTCTAATCGCCAGCTTACCTACCGCGCAAGACATTGGGTTCGGCTCTAAACATTCGACATTTTTGGTTCCTTTCGGCAGCACTGGAGCGCCGCGGATGGCGCCGGTATCTTCGCGGCACGCCCATCCAAACGCCGGACTGCTGCGATCATGGAGTCCATTCCCCCGGCCGCTCCAAGCATAAGGGTCTGTTCATGGGGGGCATTTTGCCCCTCGTGCTCTCTCCCAGTCAACGCCCAATGTCGAATGTTCCGATGAGCCTGTGAGTGGATTTTAGATTAAGACTTTTTGCCCGCAGAACACGCAGAATGAAGCAGAAAAAAGAGTCTGGCGCTTTTTCTCCCCTTTCAGCGTGTTCTGCGGGAGTTCTGCCCGTTTGCTTCGTTTGCTTCTGTTCAAGCTCTTTGTTGGTGCCATCTCAAAGTCCTCATCTTCAGCGGGATACTTCTCGGCGTCTTTGCGGCTTTGCGTGAGGAAATCCCCGGGGCAATGGGATTTTGAATCCGTGTTAGTCCGTGTCCCTCCGTGGTAAAAAATATACTTGCATAATGCAATTTCTGTGGTATTGTGGCGGCAGTGGCTGAAAAGCCCGCTGTTCTTTGAAAGGCCGCGGATCGGGGCGTTTGGGCGGTGAACCCGTCTGAACCACGCCATGCCCCGGTTGTCGCGGCTGTTTATCCTCCTTCGCGCGGCGCGCTGGCCCCGTTTCCGGCCTGCCGGGGTAAAAAAGGGAGTTGACCACGGATTTCACGGATTAACACGGATAAAGAAAGATGTGCATTCCCATCCGTGTCCGTCCGTGAAATCCGTGGTTAAAGGTCTTCCTCTGCGCCCTCTGCGACTCTGCGCGAGGAAACTCGGTTTCCCTTGGGCTGGTGTTCCGGGGTTTCACCCTCTGGCAAGCTCTGGCAATTTAAAAAATCCGGGGTTTTTGCCGGCTGGTTGCGCCTATTCGCACCTATTCGCACCTTGAATTGACGGCGGTGAGGGTTTCCCCTACGGGGCGGAGATCGCTGGTTACGGAAATTACGGTAAATTACGGTAAATTACGGTAGTTTTGTTGCGGCGCCAGCGAGTTTGAGAGCGCGGAACCGCCCCGGGCGGAGGACACAATTCAGCGGGGATCGCCCTCATCCTAACCTTCTCCCCCGGGGAGAAGGGACAGATGTCGGACGGTTCTGGTGTTGCGAGGGAGCGTCCGGCAAATCCAGTCGCGTGCTTTTCCGGCCCGCGGCGCGGAGATTTGGGCGGTTTATGCAGGCTTATGCACCCTTGTGCATGATAAAAAGCGCGGGGGCTGGGGCGCTTCCGCAGGCCAGGCAAGCTTGAGATCGTTGATAATCAAGGACATGCAACTCAGAATTCGGAAGTTTTTGAGGGATGCCAGGAAAATGGCCCGGCAGGAGCGGTTTTTGGGGAAAAGGGGGCGGCTCCGCAGGAGCGTTCCTACCATCGCAGTAGGGTTGCCACGAAGGACAGGCGCCCTACCGGGGCGTTTATTGCAGCGAGGCTCCTGTCGGGCCGGTCGAGACCAAAAACTGAGATGCGATCCTCCGGGAAAGAATTGCGCTTTTTATTTCCGCTTAAGCGGAGTTTAATGATGGAATGAACAAGCGTCAGGCCACCCTTCATCGCGCCACCCGCGAGACCCGCATTGCGTTGACTCTGCTCCTGGATGGCGCGGGCAAAGCATCGGTAAAGACCGGGATTGCCTTCTTCGACCACATGCTCACGCTCTTTGCCAAGCACGCGACAATGGACCTCCGCCTGCGCTGTCAGGGAGACTTGGAAGTCGATGCCCACCACACGGTGGAGGACTGCGGACTGGCGCTGGGAGCGGCCTTCCTCCAGGCGCTGGGCGACAAGCGGGGCCTGCGGCGTTACGGCGCGGGGTTTGATCCGCGCAACCCCTTCACAGGCGAGGCTTACGTGCCGATGGACGAATGCCTGGCGCGCTGCGTGCTGGATTTCGGCGGGCGTCCACACCTGGTTTGGCGTGGGATGCAGGCGGCTGCCCACAAAAAAATCACGGTGGAAGAGAAGACGCAGGATGCTTCGTCGGCTTTCCGGTTCGGCCTGGCGCGGGAGTTTTTCCAGGCCTTCGCCAACGAAGGGCGATGCAACCTGCACTTGGAACTGCTCTACGGCGAGGAGCCGCACCATATCGTGGAGGCGCTTTTCAAGGCGTTCGCCCGTGCGGCAGACGTTGCCTGCCAACGGGATGCGCGCATTGCCGGCCTCCTGCCCAGCACCAAAGGAAGGCTTTGAGTTTCCCTGAATAGTTTGGGCTGCGCCCCGTCCAATTGTATGTCAATGGAACCCAATACGGCGGCCATGACAGAGGCGGAATTGGTGAAGTTGGCCCAAGAAGGCAAAATGGCGGCCTTTGAGGAGTTGGTTGCGCGGCATCGGGACAAGATTTACGCTCGTGCCTACAGCATGATGCGTCATGATGATGAAGCGCTGGATCTTTCTCAAGACGCGTGGATAAAAGGGTGGCAGCGGCTGGCGCAATTCCAGGGCGAATCCAGTTTCGTGACCTGGATGACGCGCATTACCATCAACCTTTGCCTGGACCAGTTGCGGAAACAAAAGCGGCAGAGGGCCGAGTCGATTGAGGCGATGGCTGAGGAATCCGGCGGCGTGGAACGCCAGATGCCCGTCGTAACGCCCAACCCGACCGAAGGGTTGGAACGGCTCGAATTGCGGGAGCGCATTGACCGCGCTTTGGCGCAATTGTCGCATGAACATCGCACTGTCCTTGTCTTGCATGAATTTGAGGAATTGGAGTACAAAGAGATTGCCAGGCGGATGAGTTGTTCGATTGGCACCGTGATGTCGCGCTTGTTTTATGCGCGCCGCCGCATGGCGTCATTATTGGCTGGTTTGAAACGAGATAAGTTGGAATGAAGCACGATCTGGAATTAAAGCTGCAAGCATGGCTGGACGGCGAACTGCCGCAGGACCAAGCCGCCCCTCTGGGCCAGTGGATCGCCCGCGACTCCGAAGCCTCCGCCCTTGTGGCCGAATTGCGCGCCGTCAAGGAAACTCTCCCCGGCAACGAAACCCCCAGAGCCGTGCCCGACACCCGCGAGTTTTACTGGAGCCAAATCCAGCGGCGCATCGAGCGCGAAACCCCCGCCCTCCGCCCTGAGCGCGCGCCTCGGTTCGGGCGCTGGCAGCGGTACTTCCTCGCGCTGGCCGGCGTGGCCGCCGCCGCCTGCACGCTGGTGATAACCTTGCGCCATGCCGCCCCCCCGATCTTTGACGAGATTTCCTCCACAAGCGATTCCATGGAAGCTGTCACCTTTCACGATCAATCCGGCCAAATGACAGTCGTCTGGCTCCAGGACAACTCCCCCCAAGCGACGCCCAAACAGCCCCTCCTAAAGACTCAGGGCGCAAACCAGGACGAAGGCAGTCCAAATGTTGAAATCCAATAGCCGCCAGTTGGACCCATTCAGGATGCAAACCAATTTAACCCGTCTCCTTGCCCTCTTGTTTCTGTGCGCGGCCGCCGCCGCCCACGCCGGCGACCTCAACTTGCAAGCCAAGCTGGTCTGGGGAACCGATGACGACAAGGACGACGCCACCCGCAAACCGGTGGACAGCGAACTGGCCTCCAAACTCCACGGCACGTTCAAGTGGAAGAATTACTACGAGATCACCAACCAGACCGCCTCCATTCCGCTCAACCAATCTTGCGACCTCAAAATGAGCGACCGTTGCACGCTTCAGATCAAGAACCTGGGCGGCTCCCGCATTGAGATCAACTGCATTGGCCAGGGCAAGACCGTCTGCAAAGGCGCCTCCACCCTCGTCCCCCCGCAGTGGCTGATCTTGGGCGGCGACGCCACCAACAATACCGCCTGGTTCGTCGGCCTCCGCGAGATCGACTCCAAGCCTGCCGAAGCGAAGAAGCCCTGATTCTTTCTGCGCGCGTCCCTTTTTGGGGTGTTACGACACAGTCAAAGGACGAGTCTCAGTGCGGCGACGGAAAATGACCAATGACGAAGAATGGTCGCGCGCAGCCGGTTTAGTCATTCGAGGTTCGTCATTCTTTCGTCATTGGTGCTTAGACCTTAGTCATTTTCAGCTTGGGTTTCTGGATGGAGAGACAGCCCGTTTTGAAAAATCTTGCCGAAATTGCCTGATTCCGGCGGGCGGCCCTGTCATGATTGCCCGCGGATGACGGCTCTGATCAATCTGAGCTTCACGCTCCATGCCTGGCACCTGGCGGTGGCGGGCCTCGCATTGGTGCTCGCCGTGGCGGCCTGCGGTCACGCGGTCTTGTTCAAGAGGGATTCGCGCTCTTGCATCGCGTGGGTCGGTTTCATCTGGCTGGTTCCGCTGGCCGGCTCGGTGCTCTATTTCGTTTTCGGCGTCAACCGCCTCCGCCGCCACGCCGCCTTGCTCCGCGGCGGCGTGGAACGCTACCGCGCCGAACCGCCTCAAAACGAATGTTTGCCCGACGAACTTCACCACCACCTCCAAGACCACACCGGACACCTTAGCATGTTGGCGCGCGTCGTGGGCGGCGTCGTGCAACGCCCCTTGCTGCCGGGCAATCAGGTTGAACCGCTCTTCAACGGCGACGAAGCATACCCGGCCATGATCGCCGCCATCCAGCAGGCGCGCGAATCCCTTTCCCTCCAGACCTACATTTTCGACAGCAGCCGGCACGGCCTGGCTTTTGCCCGCGCCCTGGGCGACGCCGTGCGCCGCGGCGTGCAGGTCCGCGTGCTTATCGACGGGGCGGGTCTGCGCTATTCCTGGCCCAGCATCCTCCATGCCCTGCGCCGGGAAGGCGTCACCTGCGCGCGCTTTCTCCCCTCGCTGGCTCCCTGGCGCGCGACCACCCTTAACCTTCGCAGTCATCGCAAAATCCTCGTGGCTGACGGCCGCGTCGGTTTTACGGGCGGGATGAACATTCGCGCCGGCCATTGCCTCAAGGACGCTCCCAGGCATCCCGTGCAGGACATCCATTTTCGACTGCGCGGCCCGGTCGTCACCCAGTTGCAGGAAGCCTTTGCCGACGACTGGCTCTTCACCACCGGGGAGGCGCTGCGCGGCGCCGCCTGGTTTGCGGAACCGGAGCGCGCCGGCACGGTCCTGGCGCGCGGCATCATGGACGGTCCGGACGAGGATTTCGAAAAACTGCGCTGGACCATCCTGGGCGCCCTGAACATCGCACGCCGCTCCGTGCGCATCATGACTCCCTATTTCCTGCCCGACACCGCCATCGTGTCCGCGCTGAACCTCGCCGCCTTGCGCGGCGTGCAAGTCGATATCCTGCTCCCCTCAAAAAACAACCTGCCCGTCGTGCAATGGGCCTCGCGCGCCTTATGGTGGCAAGTCCTTGAACACGGCTGCCGCATCTGGCTGACCCCGCCGCCCTTCGACCACTCCAAAGTGATGTTGGTGGACGATTGCTGGGCCTTGGTGGGTTCGGCCAATTGGGACGCCCGCAGCCTCCGCCTCAACTTCGAATTCGACGTCGAATGTTATGACGGGACATTGGCCCGCCAACTCGAGGCCGTTCTGGAGAAAAAGCGCGCCGCCGCCCATCAAGTCACTCTGGCCGAAGTCGATGCCCGTTCCCTCCCCACCCGTCTTCGGGACGGCGTCGCCCGCCTGCTCACGCCCTATTTGTAGGAGGGCGTCGTCCGAGGGTTGCACATCTTATTTTGAGCGATGCCAGGCAAACGGCTCCCCGGGAGCCTCGCCATCCGCCATAAACGCCTCGGTAGGGCGCCTGTCCTCCGTGGCAGCACTATTGCGGATGGAGGAAGGCTTCTGCCGAGCCGGGCGTGTTCAGGGACTGATTTTAACACCTTCTTCAAGGCACTTTTCCGCTCCTGTCAACGTCTTTGTCAAACCCAAGACTGTCATAATTCCAGTACCCCTTTATGAACCCTTTACGGAAGCCAGCAGGGAGAGAATGACAACGGCGGCACTCACCAGAGTGCCGCCACATCCGCGTAGCGGCGAACTGGCGTTCGCCGCATTTTTTAGCAGTGACCTGGTTATCGGGAGCCGCTCTCGTTCGCGGTTCGCTTGGCTATTGAAGTTCATATTCTCATCTTTCATTGCAGAAACCAATTCAGCCAGATGTAGGCGTTCGATTCAAGGTCGTTTAATCCGGCCCTCATCGCCTGACCTTCGTTCTGGGGAGGCCAGGGGGGCCTTGGAATCAAGGCAAAGCATGACCTGCTCACGCCAAGCGGAGTGAACAGATTGTTGGCTGCAGAAGTGAATAAATCATCTTTATCTTGTTTTTATGATAAATCTGATTTATCCTGTTTACATGATATGATGGACTACCCGATCAAAACGCCGCGACAGCTTGGAACTGTGCTCCAAGGGTATCGGAAGGAGCAGAGACTGACCCAACGCGCGGTCGGAGCCAAAGTGGGGCTCGCGCAAAACGCGGTTTCGCAAATTGAAGCCGAACCAGGGCGGGCGGGTTTGGCGCGAATCTTCAAGTTATTGGCGGCCTTGGATCTTGAGCTTGTCGTGCGACCTAGGAAAGCAACCGGCCGCCAAGCAGATTGGTGACGCATGGGGCGGCGTCGAAAGTCCCGCACACTCTCCGTGTGGATGAACGGGGAGAAGGTTGGTGATTGGCGTCTGGCGGCCACCGGGCAGGAATTCCTGTATGCCGAGACATGGCTTTCTTCGCCTGCCGCCAGACCCATTTCGCTGTCGCTGCCGTTGCGCCCTTCCCGGGAACCGTATCGCGCTGGCGTCGAAGCTTTCTTCGATAATTTGCTGCCGGATAATCGTCAAATCCGCGAGAGAATCCAGCGCCGGTTCAACACCGGGTCGATTGGGGCGTTCGACCTGTTGCAAGAAATCGGGAGGGATTGTGTTGGCGCGCTGCAATTGATGCCCGAAGGCGAGACGCCGCCAAGCATACGGCAAATCACAGGCGAGCGTTTGACACCAACCGGAGTCGAACAACTTCTTTCCGGGACCTTGGGATCGACTTTCCATCAGGGAGAAGCGAACGAGGACGCCTTCCGGATTTCGTTGGCGGGAGCGCAAGAAAAGACGGCGCTGATGCTGCACAAAGGCGCCTGGCTCCGGCCGACCCATGCGACCCCCACAACGCACATTCTCAAGCTTCCGATGGGCGTCAACACCCAGGGAATTGATCTTTCGACATCGGTGGAAAACGAATGGCTGTGTGCGCGGATCGCGCAGCAATATGGCATCGAAGTGGCGAACTGCCGGATGGCAACGTTCGGCCCCTACAAAACACTGGTCGTGGAGCGATTTGATCGAAGGCTGGCCCCTGGGCAAACGTGGTATCTGCGATTACCCCAGGAGGACCTCTGTCAGGCCACCGCGACGCCTCCCGCCTTCAAATACGAGAGTGAAGGCGGCCCGGGAATCGGTGCGATCATGGACCTGTTGCTGGGTTCAGAACGAGCGGCTGAAGATCGCCGGGATTTTATGCGCACCCAATTGGTTTTCTGGATGCTGGCGGCGATCGACGGCCACGCCAAAAACTTCAGCGTGTTTCTTCTGCCTGGCGGGGCGTATCGCCTGACCCCGCGGTATGATATTTTGTCCGCCTATCCAATTCTGGGGCACGGCCGCGCCAAGCTGGCCCCGGAGAAGACCCGAATGGCCATGGCTGTCACGGGAAAAAGCCGTCATTATCGATGGAAAGAAATTCACGCCCGACATTGGATCGAAACGGCGAGGCGCCAGGGACTTGGTGATATGGAGCAAATTATGTCGGATGTGATCGCACAGACACCGGCGGCACTAAATCGGCTGCGTAACTTGGTGCCGACGGAGTTTCCAATGCGGATTGCCGATGCCATCATCAGCGGAATTGAAACATGTGTGGAACAGCTTAAAAGGGAGTTGTCCGGCAAAGCATCTTGAATCGCGCTGAAGGCCTTTTGGACAATCGTGAATGAAAGGGTCCTGGGAAATTGGTATTGCCGCAGTCGCCGCGATTCCGGAGAGAGTGAGGCGGGCAAAACCCTGTCCTGATTATCCGTGGCATCAGATGGAACAACAGATCGGCTGCCGCCTTGCGCCGGTCGCGCCATCCGTGGTAAAACATTTACTTGCATAATGCAAGTTCTGTGGTATTGTGGCGACAGTGGCTGAGGGCGGTTCGTTCTTTGAAATGCCGCGGATCGGGGCGTTTGGGCGGTGAACCCGTTTGAACCACGCCATGCCCCGGTTGTCGCGGCTGTTTATCCGCCTTTGCGCGGAGCGCTGGCCCCGTTTCCGGCTCTGGTGTCAAGGTCAGTCAAGCTCTGGGAAGTTATCAAGGAGGGTTCTCCTCCGGGTCAGGGGGCAATGAACAAATTATTGGGCGGACGCTTGCGCGTGGGGCGTTGCGGACTACCCGACCATAAGCAAATGATTTGTTTATGAAATCACCTTTCTGACCCCCTTTTTCTGACTATGTCTTATTTGTCCGGGGTTTTGGCCGGCTGGTTGCGCCTATTTGCACCTATTTGCGGCTTAAATTGACGGCTGTGAGGGTTTCCCCTACAGGGCAGAGTTCATCGGTTACGAAAATTACGGTAAATTACGCCAAATTACGCCAAATTACGGTAGTTTTGATGCGGCGCAAGCGAGTTTGCGGGCGCGGAACCGCCCCCTGGGTTTCGTGAAAATGCGCGGGCTTATGCACCCTTATGCACCCTTGTGCATGATAAAAAGCGCGGGAGCTGGAGTTCTCCCGCGGGCCAGGCGAGCTTGAGTGCGTTGATAATCAATGACATGCGAAATGGGCGCTTGGAAGCTTTTGTAGCGAGCCTGGCGCCGAGATGCGCCCGTCCGACAGTTTTTCGCTGCTTTGAACCGGAAACGCGTGTAATCTCACCTCCATGTTGACATGTCTGATGTTGGAATTGCCGCCATGTTAAGCACGTTGCGCATCAAGAATCTGGCCCTGGTTTCCGATCTCACTCTCTCTTTGCCCGCGGGCTTCAACGTCATCACCGGCGAAACCGGCGCGGGCAAATCCATCATCGTCGGCGCCCTCAACCTCCTGTTGGGCGAACGCGCCGACCGCACCCTGCTCCGCGCCGGATGCGACAGTTGCTCCGTCGAGGCGGTCTTCGAACTGGGGCCGGGCCGCGGCGTCGTGGAAAAGCTTCTGGAGCAAAACGGCCTGGAGCCGTGCGCGGACAAGCAACTCATTCTCAAGCGCGTCTTCACCAGCGCCGGCGCCAACCGCCAGTTCGCCAACGGTTCCCCCACCACCCTCCAGGTCCTGGCCGCCATCGGGCAGGAACTGGTCGATATGCACGGCCCCCACGAGCATCAATCCCTGCTCCAACCCGCCCGCCAGTTGAGCATTCTGGACGCCTTCGCCGGACTCAAGCCGGCGCGGGAGAAGTTCGCCTCCCTCCTCCGCCAATCGCACGAGTTGGAGGCGCAAAAGGCCGCCCTCGTCGTCGATGAGCGCGATTACGCCCGCCAATTGGATTTGCTCCGCTTCCAGGTCAACGATATTTCCAGCGCGAAGCTCCAGCCCGCCGGGGAGGAAGAGGTCGAGCGGGAATTCAAACGCGCCGGCAACGCCGCCCGCCTCCTGGAACTCTGCCAGGCCGCCCTCAATCTGCTCTCCGACCAGGACGATTCCCTTCTGCGCCAGGCCGGTGAATTGGGCCGCACCCTGCAAGCCTTGCAACGGCTCGACCCCGCCGCCGCCCCGCTCTGCGCCGCCCACGAACAGGCCGCCGCCGCCTGGACCGAATTGCAATCCGCCTTGCGTCGTTACGCCGACTCCGTCGAAGTCGATCCCGCCCGCCTGCGGCAATTGGAAGAGCGCGTCAATCTGCTCCTGGCCCTCCGCCGCAAATACGGCCCCACCCTCGACGAGGTCATCGCCTTTGGCGCCGACGCCCAAGCCAAATTGCGCAACCTCGAAGGCCGCGACGCCGAACTGGCCCGTCTCAATGGCGAATTGGAAAAACTGCGCCAGTATCTGCTTGACTCAGCGCGGGAGCTCACCTCGCAACGCCGCCAGGCCATCCCCCGCCTGGCCAAGGCCGCCATGCAACAACTGCGGGGCCTTGGCTTTCAGCAGTCCCTTTTTGAAATCAACCTCCGCACCGGCCCGTATTTCACCTTGACAGGCCTGGACGAAATTGAGTTCCAATTCGCTCCCAACGCCGGCGAGCCGCCACGCCCCTTGCGCTCCATCGCTTCTTCCGGCGAAATGTCGCGCGTCATGCTCGCCTTGAAAACTGTTCTGGCCGCCGAAGACGAAATCCCCGTGCTGATCTTCGATGAAATCGACTCCAACGTCGGCGGGGAAACCGCCGCGGTCGTGGGCGGGAAGATGGCGGAAATCGCCCGCAGGCGCCAGGTGCTCTGCATCACTCATTTGCCGGCGGTCGCCGCGGTCGCCGGCTCCCATTTTGTCGTCACCAAACGCACCGAAGCCGGCCGCACCCTGTCTGAAATCACGCCCCTGGACCGGGCGCAGCGCGTTCACGAGATCACCCGCATGTTGGGCGGCCAGACCGCCGCCGCCCGCCGTCACGCCGAAGACCTACTGGAACGCGCGAGCCAGTGATTATGGCACGGCCCCGTTTGGCGTGTGAAAGGGCGTCGGGGGAATTTTTCGGACCAGCTTCCGCGCTTGGGCCGCCGTGGTCACTTCTTTGGGCAGCCGGATCAAGACCCACTTTTCAGGGAACGTGTAGTCCCGACCGGGCGCAATCTCCACTTCCGGGCTGAGCGGAGACAGCTCGACGGCGCGCTGGTCAAAATAGACTTCCACCGAATTGCCGCCGTCGCCGTAGCGGCCGCGGGCGAACCATGGGAAATACTTGACAAATAGCAGTTTGCCTCGCGCGTAGGCGATCCAGCCCGCCGGGCTGTCGGCGCCAATTCGCGTCACCGCTCCCACGGCCTCCGCCACCAGCACGCCCTCGATCACTTGCGTTTGGACGGAAGCCGGATGCTCTCCGTCGTAGGCGCTCCCGGCTTCCTGGCTGCGGCGCTGCGACCACCCGGCGTGGAAGCGGCTCTTCTGGTTCAACGGAAAGAACACAAAGCCGCCCCCTTTGCAAATCGTCCGGTCCCACACGCAACACGAGATCGCCGCGCCCGATTGGTTGCGGATTCTTTGCGTCAGGCCCAGATCGCCCGTGTCGGGCGCGAGTACGAAGTCCTTTTCGATGGCGATGTCGGCACGCGGGTCCAGCGGGCCGGCCACATGGACGGAGAAATCTCCGTTGAACTTCCACCGCGCCCGCCCCTGGGTCAATTGCGGATGAGCCGGCCAGCCGCGCGATTCCGGCCCCAGATCGCATTGATACCCGCCCAGCCACAGGGGGGCGCCGCCCTCGGTGAAGGTCTGGCCCAACGTGGCGGCGTTTTCAAAAAGGACGTTCTCGCCGTCGAGGCTGAAATGCGCGACGCGTCCGCCAGTTGCCGGCACGATGACCACCTGCACGGCCGTTTCGGTCGCGTTGAGAAAAATGCTGCTGTCCCAGCCCTCGTAGGATCGCTTCTCGATGCCAGCGGGAAGGTCGTCGGCGTTCTGCGCGCCGACTCCCGCTGCCGCCAGACAGACCGGGAGCAGGAGGCGCGCGAACGCGCTTGCTGGCAGGCGCGGGCTTTTGCATTCCATGCGAATTGAGCGTGAAAGTGTTGAGGATCGCGCGGCGGCGCCGTCGGGCTGTTGGTCCGGCCTTACGTTGGCGCGGCCGCGGCTTCCGGCTCCCGCACCGCGACCAGCGCCCTGCGCAGCGGCTGGCCCTGGAAAGTGTAGCCGGTGGCGAGGGTCTCCGCGATCACCGCGTTCGCGGCCGGAACGACGTCGTCCTTGAGCTGATGGGCCTTCGGATCGAACGGCTCGCCCGCCGGCGCCAGGGTGGGAACCAATCCCACGCGCCGCGCCGCGTCGCGACAACTGTTCTGGAAGAGGCTGATCTGCTCGAGCAGAGCGGGCTGGCCCGAACGCCGCGCCGCCTGAAACAGCGCGAAAACATGGTCCAGCAAATAAACCAGAACCTGCAGCCATTCCTGCTCCGCGCGGCGCAGCTTTTCGGTTTCCAGACGCAAGTGCGCCTTTTCGCCATCATTCATTTTTTGCAGGAATTCGCCAACGGCTTTGACTTCGACGGACATGGCGTCGGCCACCGCTTTGGCGCCAGCGGCGGTCTGGGCGGTTTGCTCCTGGTATTCGCGCCATTGGTTGGTCGCGGTGGTGATGTAGGCGGCCAGCGGCTCGAGTTTTTGCAGTTGACCCATCGCGTCGGCCAGAAGCCGCGCCTGGGCCAGGGATTGCGCGTCGCTGTCGCGGCGCAAAAACGGGGCCACCATGCTCCCCGCCGCTCCCGCCACGCAGGCGGCCATCAACGAGGCTTCCCACCATAGCAAAGGCCTGTGCCCCAGGCACAAAAGCAGCCCCCCGGCCGTCAATAAAACCGCGTCCGCCGCCAGAAACGGCCACAACGGCAAACTGGACTCTGTATCGGTCATTCCCACTAGCTTAGTTTCAAATTCGCCGGAGCAAAGCTCAAATGTCACCGGCCCGGCTTCCGCCGGAAAATCAAAACGGACGTCGGCGTGTTCAAATGCCGCGCCATCCCCTCCGCATCCCAGAAATAGGCGCTGCTGGTTGGGTAAACCGCCGCCAAGCCGGCCAAGTCATAGAACTCGCCCGGATACCCCTTGACCCAATCCACAAAGGGCAGCGCCTCCTGCGACCATTTCATCCATGAAAAGTCCGCGTTCACCAGGACCAGGTACCGCGGCCGGCGCCTTTCGACATCCTCCCTGAATTCCCGCCGCATCTCCGACGCGTAAGGCTGGTCCCTTACCAAATCATACATGTAGATGTAGCCATCGACGGAGTGCCTTTGCGCGTAAAAGTAAATCTCCGGTTCCGACCCAAGCACCGCAACTTCGTCCTCTGGCGCCGAATGTTCGCGGATATACTTTCCCACCTCCTGCGCTTCCATAAACACTTCCGGTGGGTAAATCGCCTTGTTGGCCGCCGCCGTCGGCAGCTCAAACCACACGGCCCGGTTCTGCCAGATCAGGCAGCCGCCCGCCGCCACGAACAGCCCCGCCCCCGCCGCGCGCGCCCACCGCCCCCGCGTCCCTTCCAGCCACGCCGCCGCGTCCCCGATCAGCAGGCATGCCGCCGGCAGCATGAGTATGAAATAGTGCGGCCGAAAATACAGCCCCGCCGCCGTCGCCAGAAATGAACATCCATACAGAGCCGCGAAAAAAAACTGCCGCTCCGCCCCGCTCTTCCTCCAGACCATCCCCAGCAACGCCAGCGCTCCCGCCAGGTAATACCATCGGTCGATTCCCGCCCCGAAAAACTCGTTCAACCGCTCCAGCCCGTCGGGCAGCGACTGAAAGCCGCCATAAACCCGCGCGTATTCGACCGTCCAAAACCAAAAGCGCGCGAACACGCCCGCCCGCCAGAGAATCAGGCCCGTCAGCGCCAGCGGCACAACCAGGCCCAGGCTGAACCAGGCGAGATTCCGGGCGCACAACCGCCAGGAAACCGATCGCGCGGCGAACGCGTCGCGCACCAGTAACGCGGCGCCAAAGACGCCAAAAAACAGACCCGGTTGTTTGCACAAAAACGCCAGGCCAAAAAGCAGCCCGCTCAGAAACAGCGCCGCCGCTTTCCCCGTGCGCCGGGCGCGCAGCAACAGCAACAAGCCGCCCAGCGCGTGGATCACCACCAGATGCGTCGCGTGGCCCTCGAGTCCCAAAACCGCCGGGCTGAGCGAGAGCAAAACATACGTGGCGCAACAGACCGGGACCGCCACCCCCTCCAGCAGCTGGCGGGCCAGCAGGAACAGCAGCCAGATCGTTCCCAGGTTGACAAACAAAAAACCCAGATGAAGCCCCGTCGCGCTCTGGCCAAACACCGCCATCAGAACCGCGTAATCCGCGTACGTTCCGGGCATCTTCATGTTGAAGGCCAGTTTGTACGGCGCGATTCCTTGCAGGATCAATTGGCCGGCGTAGGCGAACTCCCCTTCATCCCGTTCCAAGGGCAGTGCCAGCAGGCGGAGGCGGACGACCACCGCCAGCACGACCAGCAGGATCAGGCCTGCGTACCACAGATTGCGCGACTTCACAAAGAAAAGTCGGGCTGGTATATCACTTGCAAGGCGCGCCGTCAAACCGCCGGGGGAAAATGACGAAGGTCATTCCGACCACACCCCTCAGGCCAACGCGCGTTCAAGCAACCGCCTCTCCCTCGCGCTCATCGGCAACTCCAGCGCCCGTTCGCGCGCCGCCGGGGTCATCTTTTGCCAGACCTTTTTCGTCGCGTTGATCATTTTCCCCTCATCCGTCCGCCCGGCCAGGTCTGCGAATTGAAATTCCAGGAAAACCAGGCAGAGCGCGTCTTCCAAAACCCGGCTCTCCGCGTCCGCCGGAAAATTCTTCTTGAGATTCAAGTCCCCCACCCGGCCAATCATCTCCTCGCCATAACCCACCGCCCGCAGAATCTCACCGGAACGGCGCGCGTGAAACTCCTTCAACTCGGCGCGCCAGCGCAAGTAGCCGGCCCGCGTCATCGGCTGGGATTCCCGCGGAATCATCCAGCGGCAGAGGTGCTGGCAGCGCGCCGCCAGCCGCAGGCTCTCGGACGCTTCCGGCTCCAGCTTCAGCACCCATGCTGTCAGCCGCCGCGCGTAAAGCAATTCGCGCGGATGACCCGCGCCGCCGGCAATCTCCACGTTCGGATCACGCGCGTTCTCGGAATCAAATCGATCCAGAGCCTGTTGCAACCGGTCCATCACGGAAAGTAATCCTTCCGCGCCCGATTGCAAACGCCCCGGCCGGCCCCGGATCGCATCTCATTTAGTTGAGGCGCGCCCCCAGCCCCGGCTACGAGGCGGCGGGCGGAATGTGTGTCAAGTATTGCAACGTCACAACCGACGTCAGAAAGCAAAGCACGGCGCAGATCATGTAGGGCAGCGGGGCCGTCTGGAAAAACAAGGTCGCCGCGAAAATCGGGCCGACGATTCGCGCCAGACTGCCCACGCCCTGCGCCACCCCCAGCGTCGCCCCTTGCTCGTTCGCGGGCGTCAGCATGGAGATCATCCCGAAGACCGGCGGACGCGTCAGGCTGGAGCCGATGGAAAAAACGGCCAAACCCGCCAGCAGCCACCCCCACGAGCGCAAATAGGGAATGATGCCGATGCCGATGGAGGCGAGAAACAGACTCAGGGCGATCAATTTCGGCTCGCCCATCATCTTGACAAGCCGTCCTATGGCGCCCCCCTGCACCGCCGCGCCCACCACTCCGCAGTAGGCGATCAGCCAGGACGCCGTGCCAAGGGCCGCCTTTTTATCAATATGAAAATTCTGGATGACCAGCAGCCCGACGGTTGTTTCAAAGCAGGTGAAACAAAAGGTCGCCAGAAAGAAAATGCCGATGAGCAAATTGAGCCGCGGCGCGCGCAGGATGTGAAGCCACTGCTCAACATGGGGCCGTTGCGTGAGCGAGTGCTCCGACGGCCGCCAGCTTTCCACCAAAATCACATACGCCAAAATAAAGTTCAGCCCGGACAACACGGCGGCCGTCCAACCCGGCGCCTGCGGTCCGATGTATTTGCTGCTCAACCCGCCAAGCACGGGTCCGAGGATGAAGCCCAGGCCAAAGGCCATGCCGATCAATCCCATCCGGGCCGACCGTTTCTCCGGAGGCGTGATGTCGGCAATGTAGGCCTGGGCGACAGTAATGTTGGCCCCGCATATCCCGGCGAAGAGCCGGGATAAGAGAATCACCAGCAGCGCGGCGTGTCCCGACATCCCGGAGCCAACGGCAAGAATCACGTACGATAGACAGGCGCACGCCGTGCTCCCCAGCAAAATGGGACGCCGCCCCACCCGGTCCGAAAGCCGCCCCCAAATGGGCGAGAAGATAAACTGCATCAAGGAGTAAGACCCCATGATCACCCCAATCATCCAGCCCGGCGCGTGGAGACTGTCGCTGTAAATGGGCAGCAGGGGCAGGATCAGCCCAAACCCCACCAGGTCCATCAAGACCGTGAGAAAAATGATCGCAATCGATGGTTTCTTCATTGTTCCGCGGCTACACGCAACCGCGCGGCCTCAATATGCCGCATCCCCTGCCGCCAGCGCAACTGTCAGCCTGCTAATTCCACGCCTCCAGACGCCCCCTGCCCTCACGCGGCCGTCCGCGAGTGTGAGACGCGGGTTGGCAAACCCGTGCCACCAGCGGAGACTCCGCGCATCAAGCGGCGAGGCTTTCGCCCACCTGGAAGCGCGCGAAACGGCGGACGACAATCTCATCGCCCAGTTGCTTGGCAATGCCGCCGATGTGTTCCTTGACGGACACTTCGGAATTCCGTTTGACAAACCCCTGGTCCACCAGGCAGACGCCCTGAAAAAACTTCTCCAGCTTGCCTTCGACGATCTTGGCGATGGCTTGCGGCGGCTTGTTTTTGACTTGTTCAGCCGCGATTTCCCTTTCCTTCGCCACGGTCGCGGGCGGCACCTGCTCGCGGGAAATGACCGAGGGGTTGCCCGCGGCGATTTGCAGCGTGATGTCGCGCACCAATTGCTTGAACTCCTCGCTGGCGACCGTCGCCTCTTTGCCGGCGCCCACTTCCACCAGCACTCCCACCTTGGCCCCCGTGTGGATGTAGGCCGCGACAATCCCCTGCCCGCTCACTTCAAAGCGCGTAAAACGCGGCAATTGAATGTTCTCGCCGATCCGTGCCACAGCCGCGACCCGCTCCGCTTCCAACCCCTGGAGTGTCGCGCCGCCGGTGAGCTTGCGCGCCAAGTCGTCGCAAAATGCGCGGAAGCTCTCGTTCCGGGCGACAAAATCGGTTTCGCAGTTGATCTCCACGAGCACGCCCGCCCGCGCTCCGGGCGCGATGTATTGAGCGATGACGCCCTCCTTGGTGGCGCGCGAGGCCTTCTTGGCGGCCGAGGCGCTGCCCCGTTTGCGCAGGATATCGACGGCGGCATCGAAGCCGCCTTTGGATTCCAGCAATGCTTTTTTGCAGTCCATCAAGCCCGCGCCGGTCGCTTCGCGCAACCGGGCAACATCCGCGGCGGTAAAATCAGCCATGATTCAAATAATAAATTGTTGAAGGTTTAGAGAGTTGCGGGAGCGACCGCTGGTGTAGGGATTGGGACGGCGCCGGACGGCGCCGGGGTGGCCAGCGTGCTGACCAGAGCGGGGTCCGCCGGGGCCGGAGCGGCGGCGGCAGCCTGGGCTTCCTCGCCTTGTTCGGCCTTGCGCCGTCCGTATTTGGCTTCGTATTCGGCCCGCGCCTGCGTGATGGTCTGTACCACCGTCTGCAAGATCAGGCGCACTGAGCGGATGGCGTCATCGTTGCCGGCAATGGGAAAATCGACCAGCTCGGGATCGCAGTTGGTATCGACGATGGCGACCATGGGAATTTTCAAGCGGCGGCCTTCGGCGACGGCGTTGTGCTCGCGCTTGATATCGACGACAAACAGCGCGGCGGGATACTTGTCCATCGAGCGGATGCCATCCAGGTTCTTGAAGAGGCGGGGCGCCTCGCGGCGGTACATCGACTGCTCCTGTTTGACGTAATTGCCCATGGTGCCGTCGGTCTCCCACTTCTCGATTTGTTTGAGGCGGGCGATGGAACGCTTGATGGTGTTGAAATTCGTCAGGGTCCCGCCCAGCCAGCGTTCGGTGACGTAGAGTTGCCCGCAGGCCTTTGCAGATTCCTTGACCGCTTCCTGGGCCTGTTTCTTGGTCCCCACGAACAGGACGTTGCCGCCTTTGCTGACGACACCGCGAAGAAAGTCGCAAGCCGTCTCCAGTTGGACAAGGCTCTTGCTCAGGTCGATGATGTGGATGCCGTTGCGGGCGTCGAAGATGAAGGGCTTCATCTTGGGGTTCCAACGCCTGGTCTGGTGCCCGAAATGGACGCCGGCGTCCAGTAATTCCTTAATGCCTATGCTGATCACTCTTTTTCCTTTTGTTAGAAGTCCGATCCGCGTCGCGGAGCGAACCATCCCGCGGAACACGGGATTACGTTCAGTGTTATTATGGCCGCCCGCGCCGACTCAGGCGCGGATTTGAGGCCGTTGCCCCCCGGCGATGGACGCCGAGAGGGATTGGAACCTACCAGACCCCCGCCCAAACGCAAACTGTTTTTTGGAAATGCATTACGGGCCATAGAGGCATCGGACGATGAGTGCGGCATTGGTATGACGTCGTTGAGTCGAGGTCCAAAGTGGAGGTTAATCCACAGGGTTCGTGACGCTCTTGGAGAACAAAGTGCTGCGCGGCGCGTTAGCCTCGGCTACCATTTCCGCGGATGTTTGCGGGCGCAAATTACACCCGGCGCAGGTCCAGGGTGAAGGGGGATTGGGGGTTTGGTTCCGGCCGGCGCGGCTCCATCGGACCGGGGGTGTGGCCCTGGCGGAAGAAGCGTGCCAGGCGGCGGCTCTCGGCCTCGTAGGCGTTGACGGGGAACGTCGTGTGGCTCAGGCCGCCCGGATGGGAGACGTGATAGGTACAGCCTCCCACGCTGCGCTGGTTCCATGTATCGACCACGTCGAAGACCAGCGGGGCGTGAACCTTGATGGTCGGATGCAGCGCGTTGGGCGGCTGCCAGGCGCGATAGCGCAAGCCGCAGACATATTCGCCGTTGACGCCCGTGGGGTGCAGCGGCAGCGCCCAGCCGCCGGCGGTAATGACATGGCGCGTGTCGGTCAGTCCCCGCGCCTTGATTTGGACGCGTTCAAGGGAGGAATCGACGTAGCGGACCGTGCCGCCGGGGCCGGCTTCCTCGCCCAAAACGTGCCACGGTTCGAGCGCGTGGCGGATTTCCACATGCATGTCGCGAACGTCCAGGTCGCCGTACTGCGGAAAACGGAACTCGAAATGCGGGCCGAACCAATCCGGTTCCAGCGAGTAGCCGTGATGGCGCAGGTCTTCGAGGACGTCGCGGAAGTCGCCCCAGACGAAATGCGGCAGCATCCACCGGTCATGGATGTCGGCGCCCCAGTGGACCAGGGTCTGGGCGTAAGGCTTGCGCCAGAATCGGGAGACCAGGGAGCGGAGCAACAGTTGCTGGGCCAGGCTCATGCGGGGATGGGGCGGCATTTCAAAATTGCGCAATTCCAGCAGGCCCAGCCGCGCGCCGCCGGTTTCGGGCGGGTAAAGTTTGTCAATACTGAATTCGGCCCGGTGCGTGTTGCCGCTGGCGTCCACCAGCAGGTTGCGGAACAGGCGGTCTCCCAGCCAGAACGGGAGTTCCCCGGCGGCTCCCTGGGGCAATTGCCGGAAGGCGACTTCCAATTCGGAAAGCGAATCGTTGCGCGCTTCGTCCACGCGCGGGCTTTGGCTGGTCGGGCCAATGAAGAGGCCGCTGAAAAGAAAGGAGAGCGAGGGGTGGTTCTGCCAGTAATTCAGCAGCGAGCGCAGCAGATCGGGCCGCCGCAACAGAGGCGAATCCTCCGCCGTCGGGCCGCCCAGCACCAGGTGATTGCCCCCGCCCGTGCCCGAATGGCGTCCGTCGAGCATGAATTTCTCGGTGCTCAACCGCGCCTGGCGCGCTTCCTCGTAAAGGCCCTCGGTTTGATCCACCAATTCGTCCCAAGACGACGCCGGATGCAGATTGACCTCGATGACACCGGGGTCCGGCGTTACGCGCAGAACGTCCAGCCGGTGATCGCGTGGCGGCGTGTAGCCTTCGATGACGACCGGCATATCCAGTTCCTGGGCGGTGTCTTCGACGGCGGCGATGCAGTCCAGATAATCTTCCAGGGCGCGGGCCGGGGGCATGAAGACGTGCAGGCGGCCTTGCCGGCTTTCCACGCACAAGGCGGTGCGGGCGATCCACCAGGCGGATTCCCCCTGGGCGGGCGCGCGCAACGGGTCCGCCCCCGGCTTGCGCGGTGGTCCTTGCTCGCGAACGCCTTGGGCCATGCGCCGCATTTCATCCGTCTGCCGGCGCGAGTCGCTCCAGGGAGGGGCCGCGATGCGCTGCAAATCCTTTGCCGTCCGCGGCGGCAGTGGCGCGCGGTGGGCAAAAGGGTCCACCTCAAAGATATGCGGAAAATCCCCGGGGCTGACGGCGGGCATGGAGTCAAGCGGGAGCCGGAAGCCGATGGGTGAATCTCCGGGAATCAAATAGCATCGTTCGGGCCGCAGAAACCACGGTCCGCTGATCCAGCAGGGCGGCTGGCCGGCCGGGGCGCGTTGCAGGGGCAGCACGTAACCAACGACTTTGTCCAGGCCCTGCTCGAAGACTTTGGCCAGGCGCGCGCGGTCTTCCGGATTCTTGAGATTGGATTTGAACGGGTCCGAGTTGACGGGCAGGCGGCGCTCTTTCCACAAATAATACCATGCATCCTCGAAAGCGGGCATGATCCATTGGGCGCCGCAGCCAAGGCGGCGGGCCAGAGTTTGGATGAACACCTCGGCCTGCTTTTCGCCGTGGCCGTAGTTTTTGGTTTCCAGCGCGAACAATTCTTCGTTGACCCAGAGCGGCTGGCCGTCCTTGCGCCAATAGGCCGCAAAGGCCCAGCGCGGCAGGGATTCGCCGGGATACCATTTGCCCTGACCATAGTGCAGGAGGGCGCCTTTGCTGAAGCGCTTCTTGAGCCGGCGCATGAGGTCGTCGGCCAGTTTGCGCTTCGACGGGCCCAGGGCGGCGGTGTTCCATTCCTCGCCCTCGCGGTCGTCGCTGGAGACGAACGTCGGCTCGCCGCCCATCGTCAGCCGGCAATCGTGGCGTTTCAAATCGGCATCGACCTGGCGGCCCAGTTTATCCATCGCCGCCCATTGTTCGTCCGAGTAAGGCTTGGTGACGCGGGGCGATTCGAAGATACGCGTGACCTTCATCTCGAAGGCGAGTTTGCATTCGCACTCGTCCACCTGGCCGGTGATGGGCGCGGCGCTTTGCGGATCGGGCGTGGCCGCCAGCGGAATGTGCCCCTCCCCCGCCAGCAGGCCGGAAGTCGGGTCCAGACCGATCCAGCCCGCGCCGGGCAAATAAACTTCGCACCATGCGTGGAGGTCGGTGAAATCGGCCGAGGCGCCGACGGGGCCGTCGAGGGCCTTGACGTCGGGAGTCAATTGAATAAGGTAGCCGCTGACAAACCGTGTGGCCAGGCCGGAGTGGCGGAACAATTGCGCCAGCAGCCAGGCCGAGTCGCGGCACGAACCGCTGGCCTTGGCGAGGGTTTCCTCCGGCGCCTGCACGCCCGGCTCCAGGCGGATGAGGTACTTGATGTCCCGGCAGAGGCGCTGGTTGACGCCGACCAAAAAATCAATCGTGCGCGGGCGTGCGTCCCCTTGCTTGCCGCGCAAATCCGCCATGATCTCCTCGTGGAGGGCCTGGAAGCGCGGGGTCAACGCGCATTTGAGGCGGAACGGCTCCAGTTCGTGATCCAGCGCGGCCGCGTAAGCGAAGGGCATTCGCTCGGCCTCGGGTTCGAGGAAAAAATCGAATGGGTTGAAGACGGCCATTTCGGCCACGAGATCGACTTCGATTTCGAATTGACTGGTCTTTTCGGGGAAAACCAGGCGGGCCAGGTAATTGGCCTGGGGGTCCTGCTGCCAATTGATGAAATGCTGGGCGGGCAGCGCGCGCAGCGAGTAACTCAAAATGCGCGTGCGCGAATGCGGGGCGGGCCGAAGCCGCACCACCTGCGGGCCGAGGTTGACGGGCCGGTCATAGAGGTAGGCGGTGCGATGATGGAGGGCGACATGAATGGACATGATTTGGCTTTCAAGACGCTTCTTTGCGCTGTTGTTGCTGTTCTTCCTGTTGAATCATCATTTCGGCGCCTTCGTTGGAAAACTCCTGGAAGATGTAGGCGTCAAAGAGCGCGTTGCCGACGTTGTTGAGTCTGGTTTGAAATTGGTCCAGATAGCCGTGCAGACCCTGCTCGAAAATTTCATCCACAGTGCTGAATTGCAGCTCGGCTTCCAGGCGGCCGGCGAGTTTTTCGGCGTCGTTGCAAAAGCGCCCGCTGGGCACGCCGGAGATGTGGCGCAGAGCCGCGTTCAATTCCCCCACGCAAAAACGCGCCGAGCGGGGAAAATCCTCGTTGAAGAGGAGGAAATCCGCCACCAGCCGCGGATGCACTTCGGCCCCATGCAGCGATTTGTACGCGTCCCACGCGCTGCACGACCGCAGGATCGCCTGCCAGCCCAGCGCTTCGGTTTGGCTGACGCTCTTGGGCACGCCCCGTTCCGGGAGGCTCTCGTAGCGCACGTCCAGGATGCGCGAGGTCTTGTCCGCCCGCTCGATGAACTTGCCGGCCTGGGAAAACCACCAACCCTCGTTGTGGAGGATCGTCGCGTAGCCGATGCCCACCAGGTGGAGCGACGCCTCCTTGATCTGCTGGAAGAATTCGCTGGGGCTTTGCCGCCACACTTTGCGCGCTTCAGGTGAACGGACAAACAAATAGAGCCGGTTGAGTTCCTCCCAATACTCCATCGTGATCTGGTCCCGCACCATGCGCGCGTTCTCACGCGCCTGGACAATTGAGGAGACAATCGAATTGGGGTTCTCCAACTGAAAGACCAGAAACTCCGTCACGGTCCGGCCGGTGGCTTTCTTGTGGAGCCGCAGGAAGGCCTCCTCCTCGCCGTTACTCTGCACGACGGGCATCCAATGGTCCAAGAGGCTCTCGTCGTTGAGATCGCGATAGTCCAGCAGCAACTGGAGGTTGACATCCACCATGCGGGCGATGTTCTCCGCGCGCTCGATATAGCGCGACATCCAGTAAAGACAATTGGCAACGCGGCTCAACATATTGTTCATTGTAAAGACAATTGGCAACGCACCTCAACACATTATTCGTCTCCGTAAAGCACCCAGGTGTCCTTGCTGCCGCCGCCCTGCGAGGAATTGACCACCAGCGAACCCGCCCGCAGCGCCACGCGCGTCAGGCCGCCCGGAACAATGGTCGTCTTCTCCCCGCAGATGATATAGGGGCGCAGGTCGATGTGACGTCCCTCGAACAGGTCGCTTTCAACATGGGTCGGATGGCGGGAAAGCGCGATCATGGGCTGGGCGATGTAATTGCGCGGGTCGGCCTGGATGCGTTCGCGGAAAAACTCGATCTCCTTGGCCGAGGCCTTTGGCCCCATCAACATGCCGTAGCCGCCCGATTCGTTGGCGGCCTTGACCACCAGTTTGGGGAGATTCTCCAGGATGTACTTCTTGTCCGACTCTTCGCTGGCCAGGTAAGTCGGCACATTGGCCAGGATCGGCTCCTCCCCCAGGTAATACTTGATCATCCGCGGCACGAAATAATACATCACCTTGTCGTCCGCAATGCCCGTCCCAATGGAATTGGCCAGCGAGACGTGCCCCGCGCGATACGCGTGAACCAGGCCCGGCACTCCCAGCATCGAGTCCGCCCGGAAAACAGTCGGGTCGAGAAAATCATCGTCGATCCGCCGGTAGATCACATGCACCGCCTGCAAGCCCTTGGTCGTGCGCATATAGACCCGGCTGTCGGTCACCACCAAATCCCGCCCCTCGACAATTTCGATGCCCATCTGGCGGGCCAGGTAAGTATGCTCGAAATAGGCGCTGTTGGCGGCGCCAGGAGTCAACAATACAATCGTCGGGTTCGGCACGCCCGCCGGCGCGATATATTGCAGCATCTTCAACAGTTCCGCCGGATACTGGTCAACCGGCCTCACGCCGATCCTCTCGAACAAGTCCGGGAAACTGCGCTTCATCGCCCGGCGGTTCTCCAGCACATAGCTCACGCCGCTGGGACATCGCCCGTTGTCCTCCAGCACCATGTAGGCCCCATCCGCCCCGCGAATCAGGTCCGTCCCGCACACATGGATGTAGATGTCCTTGGGAACGTTGAAATTGGCGAACTCGCGCCGAAAATGCTTGCCGGAAAGAACGTAGAACGGCGGGATGACGCCGTCCTTGACGATTTTCTGGTCGTGATAAATATCGCGCAGAAAAAGGTTGAGAGCGGTGATGCGTTGCACCAGGCCGCGCTCGAGGTGTTCCCATTCGCGGGCGGGGATGATGCGCGGAATGAGGTCGAAGGGGAAAATCCGCTCCATCCCCTGCGAATCGCCATAGACGTTGAAGGTGATGCCCTGGCGCAGAAAGGCCAGATCGACAGAGCGGCGCTTGTCCTCGAACTCATCGCGCTTGAGGGTTTCAAACAAAGCGCCAAACTGGCGGTAATGGGGGCGAATCTCGCCCTCCGCATCCATCATTTCATCAAAGAAACCGTCGTGATTATATTTTCGCAACATGAGATCGCCAGCTTCGTTTTGCGCACCCTGTCCAAATCTAACCTGACAACGCCAATTCCAGACACGTCAACCATACCCGCCCGGAAGGCTGAAATCCAGCCCAATCCCGCGGTTCCAAGCTCCCGAGTGTGAGGCGGAATTCTTCGGGGCTCGACCTCACCCCTGCCCTCTCCTTCCGCCGTCGCCTGGCGGCTATGGCGGGACAAGCCACCAGAGGGAGAATCATTCACCGTCCAACCGCAAAAGGACGCGACTGGATTTGCCGGACGCTCCTTCGCAACGCCAGAACCGCGCGCCTGCTTTTCCTTCTCCCAGGGGGAGAAGGTTAGGATGAAGGCGAGCCCCGAATAGTTCCATCTCACGTCCAAGGCTTTCGTTCCGTTGGGATGACAACAACGCATTCGCACTCATTAAGCAATTCTCTTGCCGCGCCGCGGGCAAGCCGCATTTTTTGTGCGACTGGCGAGCCAGCGCCGCTTCTGGGACCGCCTGCCCCAATCGAAGTCGCCGCGCCAAACCAGCCAACTTGTCATTCACCGGTGTGGATGACAACTACAGTCGCGGCGAATCGGCTTGCGAATGTGGCGAAGTCTGCCAAAATGAGGGTTGCTGGGTTTGAGAAATCCTTCAGCCAGTTTAGCTCAGTGGCAGAGCAACGGTTTTGTAATTCTAACCCAACCCTTTGCCTTCTTTGGCAACGCTTGATTTCACCTGTGTTTACGAGGGTATTCCCGAATTCGCGATTGCTATGGCTGGCTCCGTTTTGCCCCAAAAACCCCAACCCGTATCCAAAAGCGATATACAAATTTCTGACGATCTTAAAACAGCGTCTCAAATCCAGCCGCCCGGAAGTGCCCATCATTGGTAAATCCCTTGGATATTCCCAGCCGCCGCATGATCGTGAACGAAACCTGGTCCACAATGCCAGCGCTGTCAGCCTCACCACGCTCGTAGGCCAACCACGCGGCATTCCAGTCCTCGACGGTCGGCACGATTAGATGATGCCCTGGCTCCATCTGCTTGCGCAATCGGCTGACTGTGGAGCGGTATGGCCTGCGCGCGGCAGCGTTGCCGCATTCGAGCAGGACGAAGCTGCTTGTGACCAAATCCACCCGAGCCCCCAACAATTCCGAAAAACACGCCTGCGCCCTACGATGCCATTGATCGCTCTCATCCCAGACGGCCAAGAGACCAACCGTGTCCAAAAACACGGTCATGGCTGGTGCTCATTATGGCGGGCGGCCACATCGTGTTCGCCGGATTGGTAACGCTCGCCCAATATGGCGTAAATGCCGTCAAGACGGCCATTGCGGTCTTCCGGTTGCGCAACCGGTCGCGGCTCAAACTCCACTTCGGTGCGCTCTGGCAGTTCGACCGCTTCCAGGGGTCGGAACACGCCGCTTTCATAGACTGCATGGATCGTCTTCATGCTCTTCTTTTACCACGTAGTTGGCCGCGATGCCAGTTTCTTCTGTATGCCAAGTGAGCGGCCATAATATGAGTTTTGGGGTATGACACTTACCCCGCCTCGTGCCGGTGACGACTCTGCTTGAAGCCTGGCGCAATGGCTGCTCGACGGAAAAACCGTGACGCGAAGCAAACGGTGTTCGCGCAAATGCCGGTCAAATTGTTCGAAACCGGGCGCGCAGATGCGCTGCAAGAGAAACCCATAAAACAGAAGGGACGCCCTACCTCTAACGTACGTTAGCAGTTGGTCAATGATCCTCGCCGCAGGCTTCGACGATATTTTGCCGCAAGACCGCCGCAGCCACCAACGAATGTTGCCGCAAAAGCAGCGCAGGCTTGAACGACTTTTACCGCAGCAATGCCGCATCCACGAACGACCACCGCCGCAGAATCGCCGCAATGGCCAACGATATTTCAACGAAACGGCCAACGATAAATCCGGGCAGCAAAAGCTGTAATGGGTGCAGGCACCGCCTGCCTTCGTGTTTGCCGCTGCCATTGTACGGCTGCGCTGCGCTTGTCAAGGTAGTGCCCCCTCCTCCCGCCGCCTCCACCTTGACAATGCTCGCTCCGCCGGGAACTGTGGCGCTTAGGAAACACGAAGCGAATCCTTGAAGCCTGTCGGCTCTGGAGGAATCCATGCGCGTGATGCGGCGTGAAAGTGGGGCGCTACCGCTTGCACTTCCATCAGACTTGCAACACGGGAAAACAGGAATATCATACGGTCATCTTTTGAGTAATTCGCACACGAAAACTGGACTTGGCAGCACGGCGCTAATCGCCTTGTGCGCACGCGTGCTGTGTGGATGTTCCACCCTGAATTACGGGCTGAGACCAGCGCCCGCATCCATCCAATCCTCCTCCACAATCGGCGATACCGAATATATAAACGCGACCGCTAGTTTAGCAAACCTATCGGTGGCTGCGGAAGTGGATGATTTTTTCAAATCTAAATACATCGTTGTGGTTCTTTTGATCTCCAACACGTCGAGCACCACACTTGACGTTGGCTACAATTCTTTCGACGTGCAATACTGCAACGTGAATTCTGAGCGAGGGATGTCCCCCATTGAACCCAATGCACTGATTGCGAAATTTTCAAAGGAGAGGCGTTCAGGTGAATCTGGGAGGGGTTGGGCAACTTTCTTCCAGGCATTAGCCGCAGCACACCACGATCCGGGCGCGAACGTTGACTATGGTAAGGTGTCGCAAACAGTAAGCTCTGGAACGGCCGCGAACCAATCGCAGACACAGGACGAAACCCGAATGATACGGACACTTGACAGATTTTTAATAAGGAGGGGGAAGGTTCCGCCGGGCGGGAAGGGGGTGGCCCTTGTCTTTTTTCCATTCTCGCAAGCCGAATCTTACAAAGTGCGCGTTCGAGTTGGTGAAGAGACCCACGAATTTTTGTTCCGGCTACGCAGTTATTAGACAAAATGTAAGATTGTGAACAAACACATCTCAGGTGAGTTCGATCCGTTCCGGGTTGTTATGACTTTCGCCTCGGAGACGACCAACGCCGACTTGTTCGTCGAGACGTTTAACGGAGTCGGTCTTATGTTCGATATTGGACTCAGCGGCAAGGACGATTATTCGCACAGCACCCGCATCCGTGCTCTGTCTCCCCGTGTGCTAAAATCATACGACGGGTTGTCGCCAGCCGCTAAACTGGCAGCCGCGAATGCGGCCACCGGGAAATTCCTATCACGCATCCAGCAATTACAGAAGGTGCCTGACTACAAAGGGCTTCCTGAGCGGATGTTAAATGCGCTTCGGAAGATTGGGTGGGGATTCCAAGATGACCGGTTGGTCGCATTGGATCCAGAGGTCAGAGAGATGTTTTTCCCGAAAGGCTCGCAATGGGATGCGTTTGTCGCCATCCGCGAGGTGATTGATAAAGCACAAAGTAATTTGATGTTCGTTGACCCTTATTGCGACGGCGCTTTTTTCGGCATTCTTCAGTCATCAACGGCACGGCCAAAGGCCATCCAGTTGCTGTGCCGAAATAATCCGACGGCTCTCAAAGCCGAGGCAGCAACCTTTGGCGCTCAACATAAATTAAATATCGAATTGCGAACTTCATCGGACTTTCACGACCGGTTTCTCATTGTGGACCAAAAAACGTGCGTCCATCTTGGTGCTTCAGTCAATCACGCGGGATCGAGAGCCTTTATGATACGTGTCGTCGAGGACAAGCGAAATCGAGACGCGCTTATTCAGGCGCTGGATGAGGCTTGGAAGACAGGAGGCCGGGTCCCGTAAACGAGACATGAGTGATTTGCCACACATCCGAGTTTTATGAGGTACAGGCGCAGCAATCGCTCGCGGCGTAATAGTGGTGACTCGTACTTTACCAATTGCAATATGTGCGGCCAGCTCATCCATATGCGGGAGATGCCGCACGGACAATGGCTCGCTTTCGGTGGGCCGAATTCAATCCACGATTGCGATGAACCAACCGAGTATGAGCGGGAGCAGAGTACGTCTTCCAATCTTCCAAGTTCGCGAGGACGAAGTACAGGCGCAGAACCGGCTCCAAGGTCAGGAATTCCGCCCGTAAAGAAAGAAGATGCGTGGCCAGCTTGGGTCTGGTGGCTGATTGTCTTTGCCATCCTGTATTTTGTGTTCAAAAACTGATGAACACTCATCGAACGGGGGAAAATGTGGCGCTAAAATGTAACTTTCTTGGCTTCGTTGGCGCTGTGCTCGTCCCGTAGGTGTCCATAGGTTTTCATGCAAAGTGCGCCCCCGTCCTGATGTCCGAGCCAGCGTGACACCGTCGGAACATCCACTCCGGCCTCGATACAGCGCGTGGCGAACAAATGACGCAGATCGTGGTGCGTGATGCGTTTCACACCAGCCAGCGTGGCGGCACGGTCTATTGATTTTTGGCACTCGAAAACTTGCATCACGGCTTTGTCGGGCGAATCTTCAGGCCGCTCCGTGCGCATTTTTTCCAGCAATTGCCGCAGGCTGCTGTTCAGTGGAATCCACCGGGCCTTGCTGTTTTTGGTGACGCGGACGAGAAGCAGTCCCTTCTCGAAATCCACGTCGCTCCAAAGGACGTGCCGGGCTTCATCAATCCGCACGCCGGAGAAGGCCAGGAATCGAAACAGGTTGGCGCAATCTTTCGCCTGCCCCGCGCCCGATGTTTCAATGTGCGTGGCCATCTCCTGAAATTGCACCTGGGACGGCAGATGCAATTCCTTCGGCTTCACCCGCCGACGGTCCACGAACTTGGCCGGGTTGTCCACCCGGTAGCCATGTTCCACCGCAATGTCGAAAATTCGGCGCACGATGCCCAATGCGCCGTTGAACCGGGTTGGACTATAGTCTTTGCCGTGGCGGGCGGCCCAATCGTTGCAGTCCTTTTGTGAAATCCGGGCGATTTCACTCGAATACAATTCCGGCCAGGTCTTTTTCAGGGCGATCAGGACTTCCCGCTTGTAGAGCTTGGTGCGCGGCTGGTTGTTGGCGTCGTCCTCGATCTCCTTCCTGAAAAGCTCAATGATGACCTCGCCCTTGACCGATTCGCCTTTGTTGATGGCCAGCCGCCGGTAATCTTGCAGGAAATCGGACAGCTTGACCTTGGCCACGCTCAACACATGTGTTTCGAGGGAGCGGCGAATCAACTTGCCATTGACCCGGACTCTGCCAAAATATGTTCCGCTGGGTCTGTATCGGATGAGATTGGGATACGGTGTTTTGAGCCAGTCAGCATCGGCTTTGGATTTGCGCTCGGTGAGCGGTGGTAATGTCGTTTTCATGGCAGAAAAAACATACCATATACAAATTGAGTATGCAAATAGAAAATAGGCTCAAAAAGTGTGGTTGTAAGTAGTTTATGTTAAGACTTTTAGCCAGTTTAGCTCAGTGGTAGAGCAACGGTTTTGTAAACCGTAGGTCGTCGGTTCGACCCCGACAACTGGCTCCAACCTACGAATTCGTGATGGCGGGGCAAGGAGAACGAGGTTCCGCGCAATGACTCTATTTACGACTCCTTACCACGCCCGGCCGTACTGAATCGGAGCCGGCACGGCGTCTTTTTTCCCCAAGATTTTGGCGGCGAGGCGCGGCCAGTACGGCTCGCGCAAGAATTCCCGCGCCAGCAGCACGATGTCCGCCCGGCCGTTGCGGATGATTTCGTCCGCGTGGGTCGGTTCGGTGATGCAGCCGACGGCGGCGGTCGGCAGGCCCGCTTCGCGCCGAATCCGTTCGGCAAAGGGGGCTTGATAACCCGGCCCCACGGGGATCTTCGCGTCCGGCACCGTCCCGCCCGAACTGCAATCGATCAGGTCCACTCCCTCCGCCTTCAATCGCCGCGCCAGTTCGATGCTTTGCTCGATGTCCCAGCCGTTGTCCACCCAATCCGTGCAGGAAAGGCGCGCCGCCAAGGGAAGTCGCTCCGGCCAGACGGCGCGGACGGCGCGGGTGGTTTCGAGCAGGAAACGAATGCGGTTGTCGAAGCTGCCGCCGTAACGATCTGTGCGCCGGTTGGTCAGGGGCGAGAGGAATTCATGGATCAAGTAACCGTGCGCGGCGTGCAATTCCAGAAGTTCGCAGCCCGCGGCCAGCGCCCTCCCGGCAGCCGCGGCAAATTCACTTTGCACCAATGCGATGTCCGCCTCGGTCATGGCCCGCGGGATCTTTGGCAATTCGCCCCCGAACGCCAGCGGGCTGGGTGCAATAGTTTCCCAGCCGCCGTCGGCGTCCGCCAGGTGCGCGCCTCCGTCCCAAGGCCGCGCGGCGGAGGCTTTGCGGCCGGCGTGTGCGATCTGAATTCCGGGCACGGCGCCGTGTTCCTTAAGGAAGCGACTGATACGCGAGATCGGTTCGACGTGTTTGTCCGCCCAGATGCCGGCGTCGCCGGGGGTGATGCGGCCCTGGGCCGAAACAGCGGTGGCTTCCGCCATGACCAGGCCCGCTCCGCCCACGGCGCGGGAACCCAAATGCACCAGATGCCAATCGGTCGCCACTCCGTCGTTGGACGAATACTCGCACATTGGAGAGACGCCGATGCGATTGCGCAAGGTGATCGACTTGAGGGTCAGCGGTTGAAACAGATGCGCCGGGCTGCTGGAATGAATGTTCATGGCGGGGCCATTGTGCCATCACCGCCGTCGTTGAGCGAAGCCAAAATTCTTCACGGTGCCGGGGCGCGCAGGCGCCAGATCATCAGCGCGCCCGCTGTGGACAAGATCGCGCTGTAACCAAAGGCCACCCCTGTTCCAAAGACCGTCCACAAGGCGCCGACGATGATGCTGGAGGTGAAATCGCCCAGGCCGTTGACCGTGGCGAGCGCGCCGAAGGCCAGGCCGCGATGTTCTTCGGGGGCGAGTTCCGCACAGAGGGAGTCTTCGAGTGTTTCTTCGAGGGCGACGTTGGTTCCGCCCAAAATGAAGATCAGCGCCAGCGCGCCGAAGCTGGCCGGCAGCATTATGATGGCCACCGACATGGCGGCTGAGAGCATGTAGCCGAGGGCCAGCAGGCGGTTTTTTGGAAACCGGTCGGCCAGCCAGCCGCCAATAAAGGCGAACGCGGCATAAAAGACATTGAACTAAACCGCTTCGCGGTAGTTAAAGGCGGCAGGAGCGTTCGTTAGCGATGGGCGATATTGGAGTCCTTATGACTCCATTACGTCAAAAACTC
>Ga0224558_1000917_pt1 | contig 33294 bp, 35 predicted proteins | sample 714S32024metaG_FD_180682 | JGI IMG/M metagenome (GOLD analysis project Ga0224558, IMG submission 180682) | Peat soil microbial communities from Stordalen Mire, Sweden - 717 S3 20-24 | ecosystem: Environmental > Terrestrial > Soil > Wetlands > Peat | place: Sweden: Norrbotten County, Stordalen... | reverse complement strand
CAATCGCCACCCGCGCCTTGAACTTTGGAGTGTACTGCTTTCTCGTCGTCGCCATCGCTTCGCTCCTTCGCGACCGCCGACTCCGAAATTAACTTATTGCGTGGTCCGAAAACTGGGGTCCATTATACTATGAGCGCAAGCTCGTGAAGCAAATCGAGGTGGCTTCGCTCGAAGTGGAAGGCGGCCATAACAAGTGCTACGTGAAGCTGCTCTCGACCAGTAATAAAAAGGGCACCTTCAGCGCCAAGGTTGAGCTGGACATGCAACGCGGCACGGCCGTGAGCCGTGAGACGGTCACTGTGCAGCCCGGCGACGATCTCCAGCAGATCACCGGGCGCGCCGTCTATGCCGACCGCCTCGTGCAGAACATGGGCTTCAAAGCCGGTGAGGAGTTTCTCGAACTGAGCAATCTAGAGAAGCCGTTGCGGCCTGGGGAGGCTATCGGCGATGTGGATGGCGACGTGCTCAAGCGGCTCATGATCCGCCGCACTGTCGAGGAACATCTGGACAAGGAACTACGGTTGCGCCCGCAAGGTATCAAGGTACTAAGTCTGTTCTTCATTGATGTCGTCGAGTACTACCGCAGCTACACCGCGGATGGAGCCCAGGTGAAAGGCAAGTATGCGGTCATGTTCGAGGACGAGTACCGCAAGGCCGCCAATAAGCCGAAGTATCACACCCTCTTCAATGAGGTGGATTTGGAATCCGACGCGACGGAAGTCCACGATGGCTATTTCTCCATCGACAAAAAGGGAACGTGGACGGACACCGCCGAGAACAACGAGGGCAACCGCGAAAACGCAGAGCGTGCCTACAACCTCATTATGAAGGACAAAGAGAAGCTCCTGAGCTTCGAGACGAAGCTGAAGTTCATCTTCTCTCACTCCGCGCTGCGCGAGGGCTGGGACAATCCGAACGTCTTCCAAATTTGCGCCCTACGTGAAATGGGCACCGAACGCGAGCGCCGCCAGACTATCGGACGCGGCCTGCGCCTGTGCGTGAACCAGCAGGGCGACCGCCTGCGCGGTTTCGATGTTAATACGCTCACTGTCATCGCCACGGAAGGCTATGAGCAGTTCGCAGCTAACCTCCAAAAAGAAATTGAGCAGGACACCGGTATCCGCTTCGGCATCGTGGAAAAGCACCAGTTTGCCTCCATTCCAGTCACGGATGCGTCGGGCCGCACGACGGCGCTGGGCGTGGCGCAGTCGGAAGCCATCTGGGCGCACCTGAAAGACGCTGGACACGTCGATGCAAAGGGCAAAGTGCAAGACAGCTTGAGGCGGGCTATCAAGGACGGCACGCTGCAATTGCCGGAACCGTTCCAGGCTCAGCTCCCGCAGGTGAAGGAAGTGCTTCGTAAGCTCGCCGGGAAACTGGACATCAAGAACGCCGACGAGCGCCGTACGATCATGACGCGGCAAGCCGTGCTTCATAGTGAAGAGTTTCAGGCTCTCTGGAACCGGATCAAACACAAGACCACCTACCGGGTACAGTTCGATAACGGGAAGTTGGTGACGGATTGCGCCGAGGCCATGCGGAAATGTCCGCCCGTCACCAAGACGCGCGTGCAGATCCGCAAAGCCGACCTCGCCATCGGGCGAGGCGGTGTTTCGTCGGAAGAGACAACGGTGGCCGCGCCTGTCGTGATCGAAGAAACGGATATCGAACTGCCCGACTTGCTGACCGATCTCCAGGATAAGACCCAGCTCACGCGGCGCAGCCTCGTGCGCATCCTGACCGACAGTCTCCGCCTCGATGACTTCAAGCGGAACCCGCAACAGTTTATTGAGTTGGCGACCGAATCCATCAACCGCACCAAGCGCCTTGCGATTGTGGATGGCATCCGGTATCAGCGCATCGGCAACGATGAGTACTACGCCCAGGAACTCTTCGAACTGGAGGAGCTGACGGGATACCTCAAAAACATGCTGGCCGCGACCAAGTCCGTTTATGAACATGTCGTTTACGACTTCGGAGTCGAACACACGTTTGCCGAACAGCTGGAAAAGAATGAGGCCGTGAAGGTGTATGCCAAGCTGCCCGGCTGGTTCAAGGTCCCAACCCCGCTCGGCTCCTATAACCCGGACTGGGCCGTGCTGGTTGAGAAGGACGGTGCAGAACGGCTCTACTTCGTGGTCGAAACCAAGAGCAGCCTCTTCACCGATGATCTGCGCGACAAGGAAGGCGCGAAGATCGAATGCGGGAAAGCACATTTCAAGGCGCTGGCCGTCGGAGAGCGACCTGCGGAATTCGTACAGGCCAGGAACATCGACGACCTGATGGCTAGGTGTTGAGCGGTTTGCCGTTCTCGCGTTGCCGTCGTTCGGTCATGATTGCCCGCTTTCGCGCGACCAGGAGCACGGACGTTGTACCCGCCAGTTTAGAAAAGAACCTGCACCTTGCGGACCAGCCGAAGCCAAGGTTGCCGGACTCCAACACCAGAATAGGCTGTCAACCGTGGACGCAGCCTGATACGCTTGGAGCTATGACGTATCCTTTCGAATCGGCGATCCTCGCATGAGAGACACCATCACGAAATCTGATTGGCTCAACGCTGAGCAATGCTTGTCAATGGCGTGGTTCGGGCTGCGCGCGGCTCCCGAAGCGCCGAGAGAATCCGAACGTTTTCGCATGGAGCAGGGACAGGAAGTCGGAGCTCTGGCGCGAGCGCTATATCCGGACGGAACCCTCGCCTCGAAAAGAGATGGAAAGAACGATGCTGCAGAGACCACACGAAACCTTGTCGCGGATACGGCAATAGAGACAATTTTTGAAGCAGCGTTTCGCGCCGGTCCATTCGCAGCAAAAGCGGATATTCTCAAGCGGCAGGGCAGGGCATGGCATGTTCTTGAGGTGAAATCGAGCTTCTCGAACACGAGCAAGATCAAGGAATTGGTAGACGATCTCGCCTACACCGTTTTTGTTATCAGGCGAGCGGGGCAGGAGATCGCCCAAGCATCCCTCGTCCTCTTATCGCGAACTTTCCGCCGTGGTGATGGCACGAATCTCCTGTTCGAGATCATCGACAAGACGACAGAGGTAAACACTCGCGTTGCCGAGTTTGAAGGTACCGCAGACAGTGTTGCCCGTGCACTTTTCGACGACACCCAGCCAACGCCCAAGTTGGTATCTGCTTGCCGGAACTGCGCCTTCTTTGACGACGCATGCCTCGGGTCGGGACTGGCACACACAGTATTGGAGATCCCAGGGCTACACCATACCAAGCTCAAGCGCTTGTCGGCGGCCGGCATTGTCGACTTGTCGCTTACCCCTGATGACTTGAATCTCAACGAAGGCCAGAAACGCGCGAAGTCGGCCGCCCTCTCCGGTAACATGGTTGTCGAGGCCGGTCTCGCTGCGGCTCTCAAATCCATCGTATGGCCCTGTCACTATCTGGACTTTGAAACGGTTGCGGCGGTTCTCCCGGTCTACGACGGTCACAGTTGCCACCGGCAGGTTCTCACTCAATTCAGCATTCACCATCGCGAGAGCATCGACGCCGAGGTAACCCACAGCGATTATCTCGCCGACGCCACGAAGGACTGTGAAAAGGAACTTGCCGAAGCTTTGATCGAGGCGTTAGGTCACCGAGGATCGATCATTGTGTACAGCACCTTCGAGAAGACGCGCATCAAAGCTCTCCGAGATGAGCTTCCCGACCTCGCTGGTCCCTTACAAGCGCTTATTGACCGTCTTGTGGACTTCGAGCCCATTGTCGCCGACCACGTTTATCACCCGGATTTCAAGGGGAAATCCTCAATTAAGAAAGTGCTTCCGGTGTTGGTACCTGGCTTGTCGTATGCGGGGCTTGATATAGCGGATGGAGACATGGCCATTACGCGGTTTGCTCGCATGGCCAGAGGCGAAATCTCTGGAGATGCCGTGGCGGTTACACGCCAGCAGCTTCTCGATTACTGCAAGATGGACACGCTCGCGATGGTTCGGTTGCACGAAACCCTATGTCGGCTATAACGTAGCCGGCTGATGGTGGTAGCGAACAATTGGCGAAGAGTGATAAAATACACAAGGCGAATTTGTTTTGTATTGAAAGGCTCGAATCATGGCAAAAGCCTCGAATGTGTTGGTCGTAGCACACGCCCCTCATGTCTGAACACGATCCTCTTAGATTCGCGTCCGATCTCAGTGCGAAGCTGGCAACCCGTTCGCGTCACGTCTGCGCGTTTCTTGGTGCTGGTGTCGCGCGGGCGTGCGGACTGCCAGATATCGCGCAGTTGCAACAGCGCGTCCTGTCGGGTCTGAAGAGCAAGGAACAATCGGATGCCTTTGCGCGCCAGCTAGAGGGTCGCAACCTTGAGCAGGCCCTCAGCCGCCTCCGTCGAATCGCCGCGTTGCTTACTGGCGATCAACTCATCGACGACCTAACATCGAAACAGGCCACCGCCTTGGACAACGCTGTGTGCCAGGCCATCGTCAGCGAGCTCAACATTAAGGCGGACACCAATCTGGTCCCGGTTGACCGGTTCGCCGCTTGGGCTGGGCGTGCGCGGTATCGTCTGCCGGTCGAGATCTTTACGGTTAACTACGACTTGCTGCTGGAGACCGCCCTTGAGCGCCGCCGGGTGCCTTACTTTGACGGGTTTGTCGGCACCTTGCGGGCCAGTTTTCACACTGATCTGGTGGAGGGTGCGACTGGTGCGGATCAGGAATGCATGCCAGCTTTCTTCGTTCGACTGTGGAAGCTGCATGGGTCGGTAAATTGGGCCTGGGAGGATCAACAGATCATGCGCTTGGGCCAGCCCGTGAACGAGGGGCTAGCGGCCGCAATCTATCCCTCGGACACAAAATACGAAGAGTCGAGGCGGGTGCCGTTTGTAGTATTGCAGGATCGATTGCGCCGTTCGCTCCAGCAATCGGAAACCATGGTCATCATTGCGGGTTATTCGTTTTCTGACGAGCATCTCAACGAGCTACTCTTCGATGCTGCTGCCCGACGCGAGCGCTCGGAATTCCTTACGTTCTGCCACTCGAACATTCCCGATGTGCTTTCCAGCCGTGCTCTGACTACGCCGAATCTACAAGTGGTCAGCGGTGACGAAGCAATCTTAGGTGGCATTCGCGCGCAATGGAAAGCCCCATCAGAGCCGGTGCCAAATCTTTGGGAGGACGGTAAACTTGCGCTATGCGACTTCCAAAACTTGGCGGCCTACCTCGCTAGGAGCACGGCGCGGGAGGCCGAAGGAGAAGCGAATGTTGCGTGAGCCAATCAAGTCACGTGGCGCTGGAGGGCATGGTCAGGCCGATGTCTGAGCAAGACCCAACCTGTATAGGAAGGGTGCGCCACGTCCTCGGTGCGACCATCACAGTTGCACTCGATCCCGACCTTGCGGGGGTAGCACCAATCTACCGTGGACGGTTACAGGCAGTCGGTCAAATTGGCTCCCTGGTGCGCATACCACAGGGTCTCGTCGATCTGATTGCCACGGTCAGCCTCGTTGGCATTGCCGAAATAGCCGGACCACTTGCACCAGCCGAGACAGTCCAACATGACGAGCGCTGGCTGCAAGTTCAACTGCTCGGAGAAATCGACTGCGGCACGGGACGCTTCCAACGTGGTGTGGGTTCCTACCCAGGTCTTGATGACCCGGTGCACTTCGCAACGCCCGATCAACTCCGCGCAGTATTTCCACGCGCAGATGAACGTCACTTGCGCCTGGGCCGTCTGGCCGCGGCAGAAGAAGTGCCCGTCTGTTTGGATGCATCACGCTTCGTAGTCCGCCATGCAGCAATAGTGGGATCGACAGGGTCGGGCAAGACCAGCGCGGTTGCGTCTCTCTTGCAGAACCTGGTGCGAGGCGGATGGCGTGCAGCAAACATAGTCGTTATCGACCCACACGGTGAGTACGCACGAGCTGTGGCGGACAGCGCCTCGGTGCGAAGCGTCCTCGCCGAGGGGGATCGCCGGTTGCGTGTTCCGTATTGGGCGCTTCCGGCGACGGACATCATAAGGATTTTCGCCGGGGCTCCTGGGGGTGCTAGTTTCGTAAGCCGTTTTTCCGAACTCGTTGCCGAAGCACGTCGCAACTTCGTTCAGACTGCGCAGTGGTTAACTCTTGATTCAACTGCCGTAACTGCCGACACTCCGGTACCGTTCGACATCCGGCCGATCTGGCACAAGCTTGACTCCGAAAACCGCGAGACGCGCACAAACAAGGCTGACCCGGCTACCATTTGTCAAACCAATCCAGGATCTGCGGCTAATCTAAGGCCTGCGCAGTTTCAGACCTACGGCCCAGCCGGCCAACCACCACATAAAGGCCCTATGTACGGTGTATACGGGACGACTCCAGACCTTCTCCGGCTTGGCTTGCTCGATCCTCAGTTACGCTTCTTCCAAGAGCCGATTGGCACCGCACAGGGACCAGATCCGCTCGTGGAGGTAATGCAGGAGTGGCTAGGCGGCGAGAAGCCGATTTCAGTTCTTGATTTCAGCGGTGTTCCATCGACGGCCGCTGACCTAGCTGTCGGCGTTGTCCTCAGTTTGCTTTTCGAGGTGTCCCTCCGCAGTGAGCCGGGTGGACCGGGCGTAGGACGCCCCAGCCCAGTTTTGGTCGTCCTAGAAGAAGCTCATCGATATCTTGGCGAAGGCGCGAGCACACTCACCCGAGATTCTGCAAACCGAATTGCGCGCGAGGGACGGAAGTACGGAATCGGACTTCTGTTAGTCACTCAGCGACCAACCGAACTGCCGAAAACCGCCCTGGCTCAGTGCGGGACTCTGATTTCGCTTCGTCTGTCGAATGCGGAGGACCAGGGCGCAATTCGAGCAGCGCTGCCTGATACTGTATCTGGACTGGCGGCGGTTTTGCCATCGCTACGAACGGGAGAAGCTGTGGTCAGCGGCGAGGCCGTAGTCTTGCCAGCCCGCATGCTGCTTGACAAGCCAGATCCGATGCCACTTGCCGAGGACCCTTCGTTAGATCCATGGCGTGCGCAACCTCGCGTGCCCGATGTTGGGCCCGCTCTGGCTGCTTGGCGTGGTACCTATGAGGTTGAAGAATGATTGAATGGATTCCAATCAGCGGTTCGACGCGGCTCGTCGCTGAAGCATACGACCATGAAACTGAGACAATCTACGTCCGATTTCCGGACGGTGTGGAGTGGTGGTACGCAGGTTGTCCTCGTGACGTGTGGGAAGAATTTAGCTCGCCCGGACAGTCGCGAGGCCAGTACATCGCCAGGGTCTTGAACTTCAAGCCGAATGGCCGATATGCAGGCTGATTTAAAAATAGCAAATCGAGCAAACGCTCATCCTGGCACTGAGCCCGTAGAGCTGGCTCGTGGTTGGACATGCGCCTGCGCGACGAAGCACTGGTACCATTCAGCCATGTTCAAATCCCCACGCGCTCGATCTCATCGAGGCTGATCTCGTCGCCGCGCCGGTCGTAGAGGCCGGTGGTGCGCGAGGACTCGTGCGCGGCGATCTGCTGGGCGATCTCGAGTCGGCCGCCGTTCTTCAGGTACGCTGTGATTCCGGTGGCGCGAAACGTGTGGTTGCCGATCTTGGTTTTGATGCCGGCATCGGCCGCGCGGCGCCGGATCATGCGGTAAGCATCGGCCTGGCTCATCGGCGAATCCGCCAAACGGTCCCCCCGGCCCTTGGCGGTAGGGAACAGAAATGCTTTCGGCCTGGCCGCCAGGCCGGCGCCAGCGATGTACGCCTCCAGGTATTCATCGAGCTTGTGGTGCGCCGGCACGTCGTGGCGCTTGCCGCCCTTTTCGTGCAGCCGCACCCAGCCGCGGCGGCCCTGAATGAAGTAATCCTCAATTTTCATGCCTATCGCCGCGCCGACGCGGGCAAAGGTGAAGACCATCAACCCAATCAACGCGCGATCGCGCAAGCCGATCATGGAGCCGGTATCGATGGCGTCGAGCAGTGTGCGCGCTTCCTCTGCCGCCAGCACTGGCGTCTTGCCCTTCTTCTGCGAAAACCTCGGCCCGCGCACGGCATGCGCCGGGTTCACGTCCATAATGTGCCCCACCACCAGCCAGTCGAACAGCATCCGCAGGCCGGCCAGGTGTTGCTTGACGCTCGGTTTCGAGAGCGTCTGCAGCAGCTCCTCGATATAGGCCGCGACGTGAATCGGCGTGACGCTGGCCAGCTCGCCCAGCCGCCGGCGCCCGCACCATTCGGAGAACCGGCACGCGGCCTTGTAGTAGGCCCGCCTGGTGTTCTTGTTCCGGATGTTGACCGCGAAGAACTCCCAGAAGCGCTTGGAGGCCTCCGGCCCGGCGAGGAACAACGCCGGCGGAATTGTTTTGACGGCCGCCAGGTCGCGCGGCCCTTTGAACGGGATCAGCTCAGCGGGGCTCATGTCCGTTTTTTCCCTCCCGACTGCCAAGGGGCATCTTATGAATGATAACGTCCTTTATCATTCATCGCAACAGGAAGCCCAAAAAATGTTTTGGCCGGGATTTCCGGGACCGCGCGGACCTCGCCCGAACCATTCTGCACAACTGTGCGCTAACGATGTCCATGCGACCCGGTAACCCGAAGGGGCCGTATTTCCGTATCCTGGCCGCCACTTCCGGATCAATCTCTCAAGGCGACGGCCCGCCGAACCCATCTCATGCGCTGAAAGGAAGTTCGAGCGAGATCGATTCATACGGCACTTCGGGCCGGACCCGTCCGCGCTCCCCGCGATGAAGCCGCACGAAGCCGTAATGCTCCATCGTCTTCAAGGTCCGGGACAGGTTGGATGCCTTGCGGCCGGTCTGGCCGGCCAACTCCTGAAGTGAACCAGGATGCGTCGCCGCGATCGTCGCGAGCAGGGCGCGGTTCTTGTTCGACAAAACCTTCGCAAAACTCTCGGTCGAGGTAAACCACACCTTTGGATCTCCCGGTTTCGGCTTGAGCTTGCCGCGCGCGATCGCCATCGTTCGCGCCTTCATGTCCTTGTAGGAAGCGATTCCGATCTTGAGGGTTTTCATGACACTATTCCTTTCTCGCGGAGGACCGCGTCAACTGCTGACCAGAAGTCGGCGAGCAGAGTCGCCGCGTCTTTGTACTTGTATGGGCGCACCGTCTTCAGCCGGTGTTTGTGATCTAACGCCGCGCCAGTTTTTCCGCCCGGCCCCGCCCGGCTTCTCACCGCATGCGCATTGTCGAATCCCACCAAACGTTCACCATCGGGACCATGGAGCGTCAGCGAATAGTCGAGGCCATGCGGCTTCGTCTCGCTCGCCGGGACGCGCCGGACAACGAACCGGACCCAGTGCTTGGTTTCCGGATCGATGACCAACACCTGCCCATCTAATTCGAGCAAGGCGTCCAGGGACGGATCGCGTTCCATTGATTATCATTATCACATACTGATAAGGAAGTCATTAACAAAACGAGTTGCCTTATCGGTCAATGGTTTGTGATAGCCATCGGGAATCGCCCCACCAAGTCCGCCACCCCAGAGGCCTCGATTTTTGGGTGAATTATACAGCCGTGCGGCGCTTGCCGGGTCAATCGGTCTTCCGCCCATAACGCAGACAAAATTGCCGTGCCGGCAGATTTTGTTGCGTTCCGGTTCCCCGCGAATCCCGATTGACCCCGCACCGCCCGGCTAAATCCCCTCGCCGTCGAGGCCTCCGGTGTGGCGGCCTCCTAACGGAAAGGAAATCAGATGACAGTCACCAACAAAGACCGCGCCGAATGGGCCGCCGCTGCGCTCCGGCATTTTCAATGCACTACTGGCACGGATTACGCCGACGCGCTGCCGGATCTTCTCTGCGATATTCACCATTGGTGCGATCGCGAGAACGTCAACTTCCAGGCCGCTCTTGACCGCGCCCGGCAGCACTATGACACCGAATCCTCGACCGCGGCGACAACGCCATACATGGCCACCTTCAACACCCCCGCTGGCACAGCGACCGAAATTTTTCACGCGAACTCGCCGGAAGAAGCGCTCCAACTAGCTCGAAAATATGCGGACGACGGCAGTCTGACCGACATGGATATCGATCCGCCCGCCGAAACCTACTGCGTCCGCGAAATCACCATCACCGATGAACACGGCCAACAACACGCCCTCTGGCAAGAGGACGAATACCGTGTACAACTCGCCGCGCCCGAACTCCTGAAAGCCCTCGAACGCCAGGTCGAGGCCACCCGCGAAATTATCGATGCGTGGGCCATCACGGACCGGCTCCCGGAAGCCGTCGAGGACCTGGTAGAGGCTCTCGAACGGCAAAGCGAGTCCGCGCGCGCGGTCCTCGATGCGTGGGAACACGGCGATCTCGCCGGTGCCGTGCGCGACCTGGAGAACTCTCTAACCATAGCTCTCAAAGCCATCGCCGACGCGAAAGGCGGTGCAGCATGACCGCGCAAATCCCCGACACAAGACCGGGCAATTATTACGTCACGGTGCGCGACGGCAAGCGCTACGACTTCCTGGCCGGACCGTTCAGGGACGACCACCAGGCCGCCCTTGATCTCGTGGAGCGTTGCCGGGAGATCACTGAGCGCCTCGATCCCTGGGCGCATTTTTACGCCTTCGGCACCGCGCGGATCGATCACGACTATTCTGAGCCAGGCAAGCTGAACCGCCATCTCGGACTGCCCGGCGTGACAGGCGGTGCAGCATGACCCGCCGCACCTTTAACGCCATTAACTCCGTGATGCTCGGCGATTGCATCGGCCTCATGCGTGGACTCGACGCCGGCAGCATCGATTTCATCCTGACCGACCCGCCCTATCTCGTGAACTACCGCGACCGCTCCGGCCGCACCATCGCGGGCGACAGCAACGGAAGCTGGCTGCAACCAGCTTTCGCCGAAATGTACCGCGTCCTGCAGGACGGCGGATTTTGCGTCAGCTTCTACGGCTGGAACAGCGCCGACAAGTTCATCTCCGCCTGGCGCGCCGCGGGGTTCACCATCGTCGGCCATGTCGTCTTCCGCAAGAATTACGCCTCATCCGTCCGCTTCCTGCGCTACCAGCACGAAATGGCCTACTTGCTGGCCAAGGGCGCGCCCGAGCTGCCCGCGCGCCCGGTTTCGGACGTGATCGACTACGGCTATACCGGCAACCGCCTGCACCCGACGCAAAAGCCGGTCCAGGCGCTCATGCCTCTGATCGAGGCATTCTGCAAGCCGGGCGGGGTCGTGCTCGATCCGTTCTGCGGATCAGGCTCCACTCTCCTGGCCGCCCGGAATCTGGGCCGCGCTTTCGTCGGCATGGAACTGGACGGCGGGCACTACCTGACCGCCTGCAGGCGCGTGGAGACGCCCGGCGCTATTTCTCGCGCATCTGCAGACTATTTCGTTTCGTTTGTGAAATCACCAATTACTTTCAAAACGGCGAGATAGGGTGATCTGAGAAAGGAGCACAAACGATGACGCCTGATGAGCAAAAGAATCTGGACAACCGTCTGTTCCGTGCGGCACAGCGTGGCAAGACGAAGGCGGTGCAGAAGCTGCTGGCCGCTGGCGCCAATCTGCATGCAAATCAGGAGGCCGCGCTTGACTTGGCGGCCTGTTTTGGCCAGACGAAGATGGTGAAGATGCTTCTCACGCTAGGAGCCAATGTGCATGCATCGGACGATGGGGCGCTGCACGCGGCCGTAGAAAGCGGCCATACGGTAACGGCGGATGTGCTGCGGAATGCCATCATGCAAGACGCGCAACGCGAACAAGAGAGGGCGGAACTCGAAAGACAACGGAACCCGCTGCTCACTGGCACCGGGCTGACGTTTGCGGAATCCAGGCCGGAGGATATAGAGGCCCTTCTTCGGGAGGCGATAGAGGAGCAGGTGCGTTACCCCACCCGCCCGCGCGCACCGCCCATTATTGCCGCCGCTCATGATCAACACTCTTAAAGTGGTGGCATACATCATCTTTTTCCTTGACGTATTGAACTTCCTGGTATTCATTGTGCAAGAGGTTCTCAGGGGATTTGGAGTGCTTCCACCACCCTAATCTAAAGAGCCATGGTAAAATTGATGGAGATGGAAATGGCACCAACAGGTAAGGGCAAAAAGGAATTCTCAACAGACGACCTGAAGAAGGCAGTCCGCGAGTTTTTCCATCCGGTCGCCGCCGTCAAACAGATCATCGCTGTTCTTCGCAAACCGCATAATTTGACGCCTCGGTAGAAGCATAAGAGAATCTTGCGCGCCCGTCGGCGCGCCAGCTCGACACCAGCCGCGTGATCGGCGGAGTATAGAATCCTACTTTCCTAGAAGTAGAGAAGGCGGCCCGGCTCGCGCCGCCGCCGCCGGCGTTTAGAACTCAGAGTCAACCCACACGCCGTCGGACTGGTTGCCGATGGCGACCTGCGGGCGGCTCCGTTTTGGCTGAGGATTCCAGTCGAGGAGGTATCCGGCCTTCTCGCTCTTGACCACGACCGGATAGATGGTGACGCCGTGGAAACTCGGCTCGCTGATCTTGGCGGAGATGTAAGCATTGACCGCCTGGAGCCACGCAGCCCCTCGCCGCCTCTGTCTGACGCCGTAAGCCGATCCTTTACCGCTCTGCTTTTCGACCTGGTTTCGACCATGCCCCTCCTGCCGCCCCGAGCTGGGTGATGATCCTGCAATCGATTCGCCGCCGCCCCTCTCCGCTCGCTCTGCAATCGTAGCCATGCCGCTGTCCCTTTCGTTTTTTTCTGACCCCGCACAACCAATTGCAGCCTCGTCAACTTTGAACCTTATTTCAAGGGACCAGGTTGCATGCGCTGTTGATTCAAGAAGTCTCGTTTTCCATGCAATGCCGCATGTAAACAAAAATTTTCCGCTTGCGCTTGTCTATCGGGAGGAAAATTCTTGTTGACTGCGCGTCGTCCGTGGGCCTAGCGCCGTCAACAACAATTTTCGCTATGGAAAAGCGCAATTGCATCGCGACCGCTTCGCTCCAAAATCCGGAGGCCCATACGGGTTTTGTGTACACGCGCCAGTCCGTGAAATGGCGGTTCGTTATCGAGGCCGCATTGGGCGGGCTCGGAAAAACGAAAGGAACATCACATGGCTACGATTGCAAATCTCACGAAGAAGGACGACGGCTTCTCGGGCACGCTCATCCTCCCATCTCTGAACGGCATGCGGATCACGTTCGAGCCGGTCAAAAACCCGACCGAGAAAGGCCCGGACTACCGCGTCATCATGGGCGGCTTCGAGGCCGGCGCGGCTTGGAAGAAAACTTCCAAGGCGGGCAATGCTTACATCTCCGCCAAGATCAGCGAGCCGAGTTTCCACGGCGTCACCATCTATCCGGTCGTGGTCAAGAGCGAGAAGGCCGGATACCTCCTCGACTGGAATCCTCAGCCAAAACGGAGCCGCCCGCAGGCAGTCGCCATCGGCAACCAGTCCGACGGCGTGTGGGTTGACTCTGAGTTCTAACCGCCTAAGGCGGCCCCGGCGCGAGCCGGGGCCGCTGCTCCTCTACTTCTAGGAAAGTAGAATTCTCTACTTTGCCACCACCCGCGCGCGCCAGAACAGCCGCAGCCATCGCCATTGCTGCCGCAGCGTCCAGCCCATTCCCGCGCCTCTTCGCAACCTACCCATGCCCTCTGCTCACGGCCCGCTGGATACGCTGGTATCCCATTGACATACCAGGGGATGCTTTACTCATTCCGGCTCGACTGGATCAAGAATCTCGGGCAGGCTGTGTGATTGTGTGGGCACTCTGCCCGCGCGTCCCGCAACTCTTCTGGAGAAAATCAGCGACCCAGAAATAGCAAACCCGCCTTGAGGGCGGGCTGCATATCGGCTAGAGGGCCGGAGATCTCGTGACCATTGCAATCACGAGAATCCCCCGAATCCCCGAACTTTGCAAGAGGTTTCTTGCAACGGGTGAACTCGTGCCAAATTCAGCCCTCTCCGGGCGGTTGCTCCCTCAACCGGAATGGAGAGTCCATGCCTGTTTACCAACCACTCCCCCGCCCTGCCCGCGAGAAAGTCTTCCGTACCGTTCTCGGATCGCCCATGGGCCAGAAGGCCAAGAAGGCCATCATCCGCAGCGTCGATCTGTACAACGCGAAGAACAGGAAGCTAGGCGAGCACCACGGCCCGATCACTCCCGCCTTTCAGCGGGTGCTGATCGCCATGCTCTGGAAGTTCCACAACAGCCGGACCGGTTATTGTTTTCCGAGCTACGAGACCATCGCCGCGGCGGCCAAATGTTGCCGCGATACCGTCAAAGAGGCCATCAAGGCGCTCGAAGCGGCCGACATTCTCACCTGGGTCAACCGCTTCGATAAAATTCGCACGCAGTGCCGCGACTTCCTCGGCCAGGTGGTCACGCGCTGGCAAGTCATCCGCACCAGCAACGCCTACTGTTTTCGCGATCCTCTGCCCTGTGCAACGGAGTGTCACCCATATAAGGCGGAAAATCCCCCTGGAACTCTGAATCAAGAGGATTCTTACACTAAAGGCTCTGTGAAAATTGTGGTTTTAGATCCCGCAAACTCCTTGGAGAGCGCCCTGATCGGTCTCGGCAGGGCATGCGGGGCTATTCCGGCAGCGCCAGCCGCTTAAATCGCCCAGCAAAGGGCCGGAATCGGCTCCCCCGGTTGCGCGCAGCGCAGAGGGAACCCAAAACTGCGCGCCCGAGACGGCCAGCAGGCCTTCGGGCAAGGGGGGAACCTGAGCCGCGTTTGCGAAATTAACGAATTCGAAATGGATGCATGGGTAGAGTGAGCAAAGTGCAGCAAAACAGCGCGTGCGGGAGAGAGAGCCGTGACCAACCAGGAGCAAGCCAAAGCAGCTCACGCGTCTTCCGATCCGCCAGCGGGCGGTCCGTCACCGCCGCCAGGGACAGCCACGACCACAGGGATGAAAGGCGCACGCCGCCCCGATTGGGGTAATCGAACGAACCGCTATTTGCTGTCCCTCCTCAACGACGAAGAGGGAAGAAAAATACTGAGAGAAGCCGAAGAGCGGAAAAGAACCGAAGAGCAGAACCTCAGTAACACGCGTGTGCGCGACGAGCACATGAAAAACCATCGGCAAATCGAGGAGAATCTGCGCCAGGGAATTGCGCATACGGTTACTGTCTCCGGGCCGCCACTTCAGAACAAACGCCCTTTCAATCGCTATGCAGCTCTTATCGGTGCGCAGAACTACGCCGCCCGCGCTGCCGCTCAGGAAGGCCCCGCCCTTGCCAAAGAGAACCAAATCAACCAACGCCCACGGAGCCGCGGTCTTAGCCGGTAAAGTGCCATCGTTTGCGGCAGGCAGCAGCGCTTACGCCGAATCGACGCCATCCATGGCCAAGATGTACGCCCATCGCCACAGATCGTTATCGTTGGCGAATGTGTGCCCGGCTTTTCCGGTTCCGGCGCCGCCGGAAACTTCCCACCGCCCGCGCCGACCAGCTTTGACCACATACCCCCCCTCGTAGGCAAGCATCCCCGCGACCGACCCGACGTCAAAGAGCCACCGCTGCAGCGCCATCCAGCGCACCTGCTCGGTGCGCGGAAAGCTCGGATCTGGCCGCACGCAGTGCAGGAACCGCCAGTCCTGGTAATACACCATCCGCCGGCAGAGAATCGGCTGAAAGCGCCCCATGATGATGGACAGATCTCCGCCCAGGTTCCGGATCTCGTCGGGATTCAGGAGCGACCGGCTCATCACCTGCGACGAGTAGCTGGTCGAGGTTGAATGCGATGTTCTCCCGGAGGCCAGCCACGATGTGTTGGGTCCCATGGGCGCAACCGACTGGCCAACGGAGGTTGAGACGTTCACATGCTCGACCGTGGACGTGCCCAGCATCTTGCTGATGTACTCCGCCGTGAAATTATCCATGACGCCGAAGCACGTCACCGCCTGCGAATTGCCGATGAACGTCTCCCAATGCTCGGGGTAGTCGCGCTTCAGTTGGTTGAGATCCTGGATAAAGGCCCACATAATCATCCCCAGGCCCGCCATGAGGCCGTAAGCCTGCGCCACCGCGTTCAGCTTCCCGATCGTGCCGAACTCATCCAGCACAAAGAGCGCCGGCAGCCCCACCGCGGCTTGCGGCCTGGCCGGAAGCCTTCCCGAAGGCCCGCGCGCGGTCGCGCGGATCGCGATCGACACCATGAGCCGGAGCCAGCGCGCGTAGGTTTGCAGCTTGTCCGGTGGCAGCACCAGATAGATCGAGATGTTCCCGCCGCACAATTCCTCGAAACTGAAATCCGACGCGTCCATGTTCCGCGTCAGAACCGGGCTGTCGAGAAACGCCGTCTGCGTGCGCGCCGTGGACATGACCGAATTGATTTCGTCGGTGGTGGCGTCGAAGCGGGCGAGCTTCGACCTGGCGATGCTTCCCTCCTCCAGGGCCTGCGCGTCTTTCATGACGACGCGCAATTGCGGGCCGGGAAGCGTGAGCAGCCCGCGCACCAGGCCGAGCGAAGCCTCCGCCCGGTATTGCGGACTTTCGACCACGAAGGCGATGAGGCCGGCCACCAGCTCGCGGGCGCTATCGTCCCAATGCGGATCTTTGCTGCTCTGGCTGATGATGAGCGCATCGGCGAGATAAGCCAGATCGTCCACATACTCGTCGGACTCCGGATCGAGTATGGAGAGCGGATTGAATCGCGCGATGCTTTCCTCGACTCCCGCCATCGATCCGTAGCGGCGGTTGACCTCGCCCCAGGGATCGAGGATCACGGTTTTCTGGCCGAGCAGCTTGCGGCGGAACAGCGCCGTGATCCAGGCGTTCTCGCCCTTGGGATCGACCACGAGGACGGCTCCCCGGTAGTTCAGGAGGTTCGGGACGATGAGCGAGACGCCCTTGCCCGATCGCGTGGGCGCGATCGTCAGCAGGTGCTGGCGAGGCGCGCGCACATGCAGATTACCCCGGACCTTCAGCGATTCTCCCAGCAGCAGAAAGCGCCCCTCGATCGGCGCGCCGTCCTCCCCGATCCGGTTGTAGCGCCAGTGTCCGGGATCGTCGCTCCATGCAGCCGTGCCAAGTACGCCCGACATAATCGATGTGACCTCCTTGCGCAAAACGCCCTAGTGAATCCGGTTCGCTATCCCCTCGACGCAGCTAACGCTTCCCCCCTGGTACTTCGGATCTTGAACCCCCGTGGCCGCATCGAGCACGTGAAACGAGACGCAGGTTGTCGGATAACCCAGGGCGAGGCCGATTCGAGGGACATAATTGACGGTGGCGAAATCGATCTGGAGAATGCGATCCCCGCCCCTAAGCTTCACCGGAATGCGGGCTCCCTTGGTCGCGTGCGCCAACAGCGCTTGCCTCATGGCAGGCGCGATCTGCTTCCCGTCATATGCGTCGTACCAATCCTTGAGCGAGGCCAGACCCCACAGTGCCGGAAACAGCAGCAGGATGATCGGGATGACCGGCCATCGCCTCGCCCGCTTGCCGGAAGCGGCCTGCCCCGGAAGGATCGGAATGCCAGCCGGAAGCGGTGGCACCATCCGCTGCGGCCCTACCGGACCGCGGCCACTTGGCACCGGCGCGATGGCAGATCCCATAACCCCCCAATATCCCCAGAATAAAACAGCAATGACGCCGCGCGGCAGGTCAAGGTTGCGTTAACGATGGCTAGAGAAGTCAGGCCGGCGCCGGTCCCTCTGTGCCCGGCCCGCCCTTACCATCCGGCCGCGTCGGCGCCAGAGCTTCCGCCGCTTCCTTCTCTTCGGCGGCTTCAGCAGCCTCTTTCTTCGCCGCCGCCCGCATCGCTTCCAGGAAAGCCTTCTCGTCGAGGAGATCGGGGATGACAGCCCTGTGCTTGGGATCGGGTACGGCCTTGTTCAAAGCCTCCTGGACCGCCTTGCGGAAACGCGGATCGATCCTGATGTGAGCCATCACGGCGGCCCCGACGACGATCTTGCGGTGACTGTCCCGCTTGCGCTCCTCGATCTTCTGCCGGGACTTGAGTTCCGACATTCTGGCCCTTACCTGCCCGGCCCTCTTTTGCTCTTCGGCGATCAGTTCCTCGGTTGTCTTGCGCGCCATGTCTCCCCCCTGTCCGCTATTATCATCCTGAATCGCAATCAGAGCACACTCACCCGCACGAATCCCGGATGTGCGGTGTGGCAAAGACGCAAGGCGTCCGCTACTGACCCATGGTTACAAACTCTCGCGCTACAGCCCGTGCGCCTTACTTGATCCTCCGGACATCCGGAGGAAACGAATCCAGCAGCATGGCCCTGTCCTCTGGATCGGTCACCGTTTCCAGAACAAACTTTCGGAATGACGCGCAAAACTCGCTATCCACCTTGGAGCGATCCAGCGCGACGGTTCCCAGGATGAGATGCCGGCGAAACTCGCGGGTCAGTTTAGTTTGCTCCACGATCCATCGGCGGGGTGTTCGGTATTTCCTGTTCATCGCCGCCCCCTTTGGTGAAGTCTTTCCGGGATTATAGCCGCATATGTTTAGCGCTTTCCTAACGGTGGTGGTACCTGAGTATGCCGCGCGCAAAAATTTCCAAATCCTTTACGAATGGCACATCTTGTAGCCACCAGGTTTGCCAAATGGCAATACTTCGGCGGTAAGATATTCCACAACGGCCCGTACCGAAGCGCGAAAGAAAATTACCCATGCCGCAACAGGAGCCTGCACCGGAGCGCGCAATAAAATTACCGAAGCCGCGACAGCGAGGTCACGAAGCAAGGCAAGTGCGCACTTATACGTTGCCAGGGGCAACGTGTGCGCTCAGGAGCCTTGCTCCCGAGACCCAGCGCCAGGGAGCCTTGCTCCCTCGGCACTCCCAGCGTCGGGGAGCCTTGCTCCCCCAACACCCCCAGCGTCAGGGGGTCCGCCCCCCGACACCCACGGCCAGCGCTTTCCCCGCTGGACCAGGACTCAGAAGGGCCTTGCCCCTCCGAGACCTCCCGCGCCAGGGCTTCCGCGCCCCGGCACCCACGGCCAGCGTTTCCCCGCTGGATCAGGCGGAGCGCTTCCGCCGCTCGATCACGGGCGGGTGACCGATGGCGGATTACCATTTCGCCGCCAAGCTCGTCTGCCGGAGCAAAGGCCAGAGCGTCGTTGCGGCGGCAGCCTACCGGGCCGGCATCATCCTTGAGGATGAGCGCCTGGGCAAAACCTTCGACTACACCCGCCGCCGCGGCGTCCAGCACACGGAGATACGCACGCCGGCCAATACGCCCGAGGGGATGCAGGACCGGGCGCGGCTCTGGAACACGGCGGAGAAGGTCGAGAAGCGCAAGGACAGCCAGATTGCCCGCTCCCTCGACATCGCGCTGCCGCACGAGCTGTCCCTCGGGCTGAACCTCGAACTGGTCCGTGGCTTCATCGACGAGCAATACGTGAACCGCGGCATGATCGCCGACTTCGCCATCCACGCCCCCAGCCGCAAAGGCGATATCCGCAATGTCCACGTTCATATCCTGTTAACGACCCGCGAGCTTACCCCGCAAGGCTTCGGCGCCAAGGTGCGTGACTGGAACGACAAGAAGGAACTGCTGGAGTGGCGCAAGGCCTGGGCCGACCACGCGAATCGCATTCTGGAGCGGGAGGGTTTCGAGGAGCGCATCGATCACCGGAGCCTTTCGGATCAGGGCATCGACCGCGAGCCGACAACCCATGTCGGCCCGAACGTGAATGAAATGGAGCGGCGCGGCATTCCCACGGACAAGGGCGAGCAGAATCGCCAGATCAAGGCCTCGAACGACAACATCGATCTCCTCAAGAACGAACTTGCCGGGATCGAGGAACGCCTGGCCGAACTCAAGCAGCAGCAGGCGGCCGAGCGGGCCGGGCGGATGCAGCGCATCCAGAAGACCGTCCGGGCGGCGGATGCCATCTGGGAACAGTCCGAACCGCGCCAGGCCCAGCCTCCCCCCGAACGGGAGCCGCCAGCGGCGGCCAGACCGCCCGAGCTTATCGCCCCCATCCTAGAACTTCCAGCCCCTACCCTGGGACGCCATGCGCAGCCGGAGCCGCCACCAGCTCCGCCCGCGCCGGAACCGGCGCCACCGGCAGCCCAACAGCCCGAGCTTCCCGCCCCTGCCATGGAACGCCGTGCGGAGCCGCCAGAGCCGGAACACGCCGAGGAACCCAAGCCGCCAGCGCCACTCGAACAGCCGGAGCTTCCACCCGCAACGCCGCGCCGGCGTAGCCCATCCCGCTACGCGGAGCTGATCGGCCAGCAGAAGTACGACGAGCGCGCCAAGGAGGACGACCAGAAGCAGGACTCCGGGCGCGAGCGGGAAAAGGAAGAGCAGGAGCGCGAGCGAAAGCCGGACCGGGACCGATGATGCGCTCCGGCGAAGCGGACCAGCCGGAGCGATCCAAACCCACCCTCCGCCACTTCCCCGCCCTCATGGGCAACCTGCTGGACATCTTCAGGCCGGCGCAAAAACTCCGCGCCACCATCAAGCAGGTTGCCTGGCTCTTGACGGCCTGCAACCTGCCATCAAAGCTCAGATCGTACTGGCGCGCTACCGCGAGGGAAATGACCGCACCGCGATTCGATCCTTCCAAGCGGCCGCGTAAGGCCAAAGCGCCGCGGCCGTTTTAATCCAAGCCAAGGCGCATCAAGCTCCAGCTTTCCGCCAGCCCAGCTTTCCCGCAACCTGACGGGACGAAGCTGATTTCCGAAGGAGCGTGTTGATCGTCGTATTTTTCTTGGGTCCTCGCACCGCGATTTCAGTGCTGATCGTGACCGGCGTCTCGAATCTGTATATGCCGTGGTAGGTATCTTGCCCGCAGTAGTGGGTGTCGGCCGCTTCGAGCGGCCAGGGACCGTTACCCGTCTTGATGAGCGCTAGGCGATGGAGAATAGCTCCCGGTTCGGACGTGGGCGGGAAGCGGATGACAATGGCCTCGTCTTCCTCGCAGTAAAACAGCCTGCGGAAGGCGGAATGGCTGCTCCCTGAATCGAGCGTGAGAATTCCTTCTTCCCGGTATTCCAGACCTACCATGACGCGCCGGAAGCTGGCGAAACCGCTCATTTTTCCAAACCCGTCCACCGTTCGCGAAAGCGTCCAGCGGCCTTCCAGGCTTTTGAGAAGACGAGCTGCGCTCGACCCAGCCGGATCAAGGTCGGGCCGGCGCGAGGCATGACCGGAGATTTGCAACGGCTGGAACAGCTTTGCCATTGCCTTCAGGGTATGGAAGGCCGCGCCAGGCGTCAAGTTTTGGCGGACCCGTCCCGGTTCCCCGCCCCGGCGTTTTTGGCCGATAATAAAAAGCGGACGATATGGACGGCCAATCCGGCCCGCAAAAAACACCGGAACAGATCCGCGCCGAGCGCATCGCCGCGATCACCGATCCGAAGATGCGCCAGGACCTTGGCGGCATCGCCAACGCCCGCGACGCCAAGCTTGCCCAGGAGCGCGACAAGCAGCAGCAGAATTTCGACAAGCGTGTCGTGGATCTGCGGGACCAGAAGATTAAATCCGCCAACGCTCCGCAGCTCACGCCTGCAGGAATGCAGCGCCAGCCGTATCTGGGCGAGACCGGCCACGCAAGGGCGGCCAACGAGGCCACGGCCCAAATCAAGACGCAAGACCAGCAGTACCTAAAGAACGTCGCCAAGGAGTACAACGTACAGATCGACAACCGGCTCGATGCGCACCAGAATCAAGCTGGGCGCACTCCCCCGCCCCTCCAGTTGTCACGAGAGCCCGACCGCAGCAGCGCCGTAACCCCCATGAGGCCCCGCGCGCCGAACCGCTACGCCGAACTGATTAAACAGCAGAACTACGCCGAGCGGGCAAACCAGGCCGACCCCAACCGCGACAAAGACATGGACCCCACCCGGCAGCAGCAGCGCCAGCGCGGCCCACAGCGGTAACCTCACACTATACAACCCTACTATCCTACTTCGCTCGTTCGAGCATATGCTACACTTAGCAAAGTAGAAGAATCAGGAGGCCCCATGCGAACGCTTGCCCTCATCGCCCAAAAGGGCGGGACCGGAAAGACAACGCTTGCACTTGCGCTCTCCGTTGCGGCCACGACAGCCAAGCTCAAGGCTTTGGTGATCGACCTCGATCCACAGGGGACCGCCTGCAACTGGAGCGACCGCCGGAAGACCGACAGCCCCATTGTCATCGACGCGCAGCCCTCGCGCCTTTCCGCCGCCCTGCAGAAAGCCGAACAGAACGGCATCGATCTCGTCATCATCGACACCCCGGCCAGGTCCGAGCAGTCAGCGCTTGCCGCCGCCGGCGTCGCCGATCTGATTATCATTCCATGCCGCCCCCAGGCCTACGATCTTGAGACGGTGCCCAACACCAGCAAATTGCTCGCTCTTGCCGATAACAGACCGGCTCTTGTCATCCTCAACGCCGTGCCAGCGCAAGGCAACCGCCAGGAGCAGGCCCGCCAGGCCCTCGACCAAATGGGTATGCACGTTTGCCCGCATACGATCGGCGCGCGCGCTTCTTTCGGAGACGCGGGCGCGCTCGGCCAGACGCCGGAAGAATACGATCCGGCCGGCAAAGCCGCCGAGGAAATCAGGAAAGTCTACAAGTATATTTATAGGGTTCTAGCAAAGGAGGAAACTAGGAATGAGCGCCAAGAAACCCAATCTGGCTACGCTGTTGGCCGATAGCGCCGGCAGCACGCGCAAAAAGTCCGCGCCAGCAGAGGCCGGACCGTCAAAAAACATCGCCGTGCCGCGCCAGGGCGTCCGGCCGATAACCGTGCATTTTCCTCAACAGGTCCGAGATCAGATCAAGATCCTTGCCGCCGAACGGCACACGACCATGCAAAACGTGATAGCCGAGGCCTACAATGATCTCTTCGCCAAGTACGGCAAGCCAGAGATAGCGCCGCACTAACAAACACAGTGACGGAACAGGGCAGGGGACTCACGCACGTCAGTGAAATCCTTCCGGGGATGGAGGAGATCACCGCCCCGCAACGCGAGCCCGAACCCATCAAGGCCCTGACCGTTCAGGGCAAGCACCATTTCACCCGCCTCAAGCAGATCGACGCTCTCGCCGGCATCGGCGACGACCCAAACGCAGACATGGGCTTTATGGCCCGCCTCTTGACCCTGTGCTCGCTGCCGCGCACCGATCCAGGCTCCCGCCTCCAGTACAAGCGCCAGAACGGCCCCTACAAGCTCATCATGATCGCAGGCGGCGACAACAAGCTCCCCTTCGGAAACCTGCCGCGCCTGCTGCTGGCGTGGGTTTCAACGGAAGCCGTCCGGACGAAGGAAAGAGAACTCATTCTCGGCAACTCGCTCGCGGCCTTCATGCGCCAGCTTGGTATGCACTCGGACAGCGGAGGCGACCGCGGCGACCGCACCAGGCTCCGCCACCAGGTGGACCGACTGTTTAACGCCCATGTCCAGCTCATCTACGAAGCGCCAGGCCACAAAGCGACCGCATCATCCTCGATCGCCGATCGCACGGAGTTGTGGTGGAATTACCGCAAGCCGGACCAGGACACGCTATGGCAGAGCCGCATCTTTCTCGGCGAGGCCTTTTTCAACGAAATCATCGCCCATCCGGTTCCCCTCGACATGCGGATATTGAGAGAGATGAAGCGCTCCTCTCTGGGGATCGATCTCTACATGTGGCTTTCGTACAAAACCTTCACGCTGTACACGCGCACCAAGAAGTCCGAGCGTCTGCCCTGGGAACGGCTCTATATCCAGTTCGGCGCCGACCCTGCCAAAGTTACCGACAAGTACGTCATCCGCGATTTCCGCAAGGACATTCTGCGCGAGTTGCGAAAGCTCAAGCTCTGCTGGCCAACACTCGACTACGCCACGCCAACTGGCTGCCTCGAAATCCGCCCGTGCGCGCCGTCCATCAGCCCCAAAGCTCTCGCCCGCTGATCCCGCGCGATTTCCACCGCGCTTGTGCACAAGCCTGTGGATTCCCCGGGCTCTTCCACGCTGAAACACCCTCACCGCCTAAATCGCCCGCTGAAACACCCTCACGAGCCTATCGAATCAAAGGTTTGCCGCCCGCTGAAACACCCTCATCGCCCCGACCCCAATCCGCTGAAACACCCTCACCACTGACCGCTGAAACACCCTCACATACATGTAGTGGTGTCATATACACGAACAATAGTCAGCAGCCCTCGCTTGTGGAAATTCTCCGGGTAGTGCTACCCCCAGGAAGCTCAGGCCCATTGAGGGCCTTCGCTTCCCAAGGACGGGACCTCCAGCGCCGGCCCCTTCCTTGACCTTCTCCGCCGCCCTACGCTCACGAGCCCGTCAAGGACGTGACCGCCGCTTACGCGGTGGCTCCTACGTCGCCATCCTTGAGCAGGACTCTCCGCTGCGGACCTGTCCCTTACAAGCCGGAAAGGGATGAACCGCCCCTTTCCGGCCTGCTATCCACGAACACCAAAACCTTCTGTTGAATCACAGATCTTCCATGACAAACCCACCAAATGAGCGTAAGATCGACACTGTTACAATGAAGGCCAAGGGATTTCCTATGACGGTGAAGATCGAGATTTCCGATGAACAGGCAGCGACGCTAAAAGCAAAAGCGGCGGCGTCCGGTCTCACCCTTGAAGCCTGGATCAAGAAACTGGCTAGTGACGAATCATCGGGCGAGCGGCCCATGCAGACCGCAGCGGACATTGTTCTCTCCCGCATGCGCAACGTACCACCTGAAGTCATGGCCACCATGCCCAAAGACGGTGCCAGCCAGCACGATCACTACATCTACGGCTGGCCAAAAAAAGAGGCATGACCGCGCTTTTCGCCGACACGTTTTATTGGGTTGCGCTCGCCGATTTTGCCGATGGCGCCCACCAACGAGCATTGGCTATCACAGCCGAGCGCGCAGCCTCGCGCATCGTCACTACCGACGAAGTGTTGACCGAGTACCTTACGTTTTTTTCAACTGCGCCGGAGTCTATCCGGCGCGAAGCAGCAGAAAGTGTTGCCGGCATCTTGGCGAGCCAGGTTATTCGCGTGATCCCGCAAAGCCGGGAATCCTTTCTGGCCGGTCTTCAGCTCTATCGTGCCCGACCCGACAAGGGGTATAGCCTAGTTGATTGCATTTCAATGCAGGCGATGCGCAAGGAAGGGCTGACCGAGGTTCTTACCAACGACCGGCATTTTGAGCAGGAAGGTTTCCGGGCGCTGTTTCGCGATTCGTGAAACTATACTTTCCTAGAATCCTAGAATCCTAAACTTTTAGCGAACAACCGCGCGGGTTTTTGTCAGGGTGTTTCCATGCGACGGCCGAAGACATTGCGCGAGAAGATTGAGAGTCGGATCGCCCGCAAGCGCGGCGATGACGTGTTCTTGCCGCGGGAGTTCAGAGACCTCGGCGGCGAGGATCAGGTTCTGCGCGTACTGCGCATTCTCGTGCGTGAAAAACGCCTCGTGCGGCTTGGCTATGGAGTCTATGGCCGGGCAGTCGTCTCGCGTCTTTCCGGCGACCCAATCCTTTACAGCCGGGGAGGATTCTTAGGCGCAGCACGGCAAGCCCTCACCAAACTCGGCGTGACATGGGAACCGTCCGAAGCCGAGCGCGACTATAACGAACGACGTTCAAAGCAGATCCCGCTCAACCCGGTTGTACGGGTAAGGGGAAGATTCTCGCGCCGACTCCGCGACGGCAAGCAGGAGCTGGTGCTTGCGCGATAACCCGTCCCTCCAGGATCTGCTCGAAATTCAAAAGCATTTCGATAGTTACCAGGAATACGCGGGATTTTGATGGCATCGGTGCAACCACCATCAATCCGTGGGAAGCAGCATGACTGCCGAACAGAAGGCCGACCCAAAGGCACCCCCAGGCTGCTGGCGTGACGCAGAAAATTTAGTCTTTTGAGGATATGACCCAAGTGCTAGAAGATTGGGAAGCGGCACAGCACAAAGCCAAATAGGGCCGTTAACAAACCAAGGAGATAGCCAAATGCAACCGAACACGCCAATTGCGTTTATACCCGCACAAAACGCGAATGCAGAAGAAAGACAAGCCCATGCTTTGGAATTTATTGCGGCTAGGATGTTGGTGCTCCAGGGGCAGACGGAAAATCTATCACGGGACATGCTGAAGATTGCGACCACTCTTGAGACGAAATTGAAGTAGATTCAATCGGTCCTTAAGGCCCATGATGTGCGGGACGCGCCCAGGTAAAGGCCTAACTTTTCGCCCGCATGCGAAGCCCCGGCCAGGCGCTGTGTCTTAAACCTATATTTTCCTACAATCCTAGAATCCTACAATCCTACAATTCTAAAAGGCTTGTTATCGTACACCGTGGTGGTGTATCGTGGTGCATCACGAGCGAAAGACGCAGATGACCATAAAAAAGCCTAGGGCAGGGAAGACCAAGACGCCCCGCGCGCCCCGCATTTCCATAACCTTCCCCCCCGACCTGTATCAGACTCTCGAAGTCATCGCCAAGGAGAAAAAAGTGTCTCTGGCTTGGGTTGTGCGTGACGCAGCGGAGAAATATGTCGCGAGCGATCCGGAAGACGGAAGGGGAAGACGCTTGCCGGATTCAGGACGGCGGAGCGTGCCTCGGAACCAATAGATGAAACTCATCAAGAACACAGGCAACGACCGCGTGATCGACGAGCTGCGCCAGACCTTGGTACCCCCGTCGGCGCTGGACTTGGCCTCTCCCGCATTTTCCCTATTTGCATTCGCGGAGCTGCGTGATCTGTTGGAGAAGCTTGACGCCTGCCGCGTGGTGCTCCCGGCAACTAACGGAGCGGACCTCGGGTTGACCGGTTCGGATACGGACCGTGCTTTTCGAAATCGCCTGCAACTCCGCTGGCTTGCCCGCGAATGCGCCGCTTGGATTAAAAAGAAGGTTGAGCTGCGGACTGCTCCGGCCTTGCTACCGCAATCTATCCTCATCGCCGGCAAACAGGATTCAGAGCTTCATCGTGTCATCACTGGCAACTGTGCCTTTACAACTGAAGGGTTGGGAATCACTCCCGGCAATCAATTCAGTCTGATCCAGTGTTCCGAGAAACCCGAGGAATCTGCCGTCCTCGGCTCCTGGTTCGCGAGCCTGTGGAATACGTTGCCGGCCTCCGATCAGCAGAAGGCCACTTTTCTCTCGCGCCTTCAGGAACTCGCCGATCCGAAAGCGCCGTCGCTCATCTACTACTTGACTTTATTCCAGATTTTCAAAGATCTGGGCGACGAACTGGATGAAGAGCGCATCGTCAAGTCCGCGACTGGCATCCGCAACACCACTGTCTGGAAGAAGCTCTATAAATTCCAGCGGGACGGCGTCGTCGGCGCCATCGACAAACTGGAACGGCTTGGCGGCTGCATCATTGCCGACAGCGTCGGCCTCGGCAAGACGTTTGAAGCGCTCGCCATTATCAAGTACTACGAGCTGCGCAATGACCGTGTGCTTGTGCTCGTGCCGAAGCGTCTGCGCGATAACTGGACACTCTATAAAGCGAATGACCGCCGCAACTTCCTCGCTTCCGACCGCCTCAATTACGACGTTCTCAACCACACAGACCTGTCACGCGACGGCGGCGCCTCCGGCGACATCGATCTCGCCCATGTGAACTGGGGCAACTACGATCTCGTCGTCATCGACGAATCCCACAACTTCCGCAACAAGGCGACGCACAACACCCGCGAGACGCGCTATGACCGCCTGATGCGCCGCATCATCAAGGAGGGCGTGAAAACCCGTGTGCTGATGCTCTCGGCCACGCCGGTCAACAACCGCCTGGCGGATCTCAAAAACCAGATCGCCTTCGTGACCGAGGCGGACGACATGGCGCTCTCCGAGCACGGGATTCCCAGCATCGAGGCGACGGTTCGGCAGGCTCAGCTCCAGTTCAATCGCTGGCTCGCCCTGGAGGACGCGGAACGAAGACCGCCGCATCTCCTGGAAATGCTCGGGTTCGATTACTTTAAGCTGCTCGACCTATTGACCATCGCCCGCTCGCGCAAGCACATCGAGAAATACTACGGCACCAAGGAAACAGGCCGCTTTCCCGAGCGGCTGAAGCCGGTCAACATCAAGCCCGACGTGGACCTGGCCGGAGAATTTCGCTCGATTCGGGACATCAATAACGAGATCCGCCGCTTAACGCTTGCGGCCTACGCGCCGCTGCGCTACGTGCTACCGCACAAGCAGGCCTCTTATGACGCCAAATACAGCACGCGGATTCGGGGTGGGGAAAGCTTCTTCCGGCAGGTGGACCGTGAAGAGAGCCTTGTTCACCTGCTACGGGTGAACGTCCTCAAGCGGATGGAAAGCTCGGTTTCCTCTTTTGTCCTCACCATCAATCGCCAGCTCGCGGATGTGGAAGCCACCCTTGCAAAAATCGATGCCCAGGCGGAGGCCGTGGAGGAAATCGACATTGAGGATGTGGACGCGGAAGACCCCGCGTTTGAGAGTCTGCTCGTCGGGCGCAAGGTAAAGGTGCTGCTGCAAGACGTTGACCGTGTCCGCTGGCGGCAGGACCTGATGGAGGACCGCAACCGGCTGGCGACGCTGCTTTCGGCGGCGAGACAGGTGAGCACGGCGCGCGACGCCAAGCTTAGGGCTCTCCGCGAAGTCATCGAGCGCAAGTGCCGCGCGCCGCTCAATCCCGATAACCGCAAGGTTCTCGTTTTCACTGCTTTCGCCGATACCGCTCAATATCTCTACCAAGAGCTTTCGGGCTGGGCACAGAAGGAACTCGGCCTGCACGCGGCCCTAGTGACCGGCACGGGCCATAACCAGACAACGTTACCCAACCTCCGCAAGGATTTTGTCAGCATTATCACGGCTTTTTCGCCGCGCTCAAAAGAGCGCCCCGAGGACCTTGCGGCCGACGGCGAGGTCGATTTGCTCATCGCTACGGACTGCGTGAGCGAGGGGCAAAACCTCCAGGACTGCGATACCGTCATCAACTATGACATTCACTGGAACCCCGTCCGCATCATTCAGCGTTTCGGCCGCATCGACCGTCTAGGCTCGTCCAACGAGCGCATACAGCTCATAAATTTCTGGCCCAACCTGGAACTGGAAGAGTACATAAACCTCGAACAGCGTGTCAGCGGCCGCATGGTACTCCTCGATATTTCCGCCACGGGTGAGGAGAACATCATCGAGTACCAATCCGGCGACCAGATGAACGATCTGGAATACCGCCGCAAGCAGCTTCTCAAGCTCCAGGACGCCGTCATCGACCTTGAAGACCTGAGCAGCGGCGTCTCCATCGCCGACCTTACCCTGAACGATTTCCGTATTGATCTCGCGGGCTTTCTCAAGGAGCACGCCGGGAAACTGGAGGGCCTGCCGTTCGGCACTTTTGCGGTTACAACTGTGCAGAACAGCGGCGAAGCCGCGATCCAGCCCGGTGTGATCTTCTGCCTGCGGGCGGTGGGAGAGGCGGCGCTCAAGACGATCGAGCCGGGTTACCCGCTGGCGCCGCACTACGTTGTGCATGTGGGGGACAGCGGCGTAGTGTTGCTGCCGTTCACCCAGGCGAAGCAGGCGCTCGACCGCCTGAAACGGCTCTGCATTGGGCGCGACCTGCCAGATGCCGGCGCCTGCGCGAGCTTCGACAAAGCCACCAAGAACGGCAAGGACATGAGCGCAACCCAGGACCTGCTCGCCACAGCGGTCGCCTCAGTTGTCGGCAAGAAGGAGGAGCGCGCCCTGGCCAGTCTCTTCACGCCGGGCGGCACACACGCCATGAAGGGCGAGTTTCAGGGCATCAATGACTTCGAGATTGTCGCTTTTCTCGTTGTGCTGCCGGAGCCGGCAAACGCATGAGTTTCGCCCCGGTCATCAACGCTCTCGCCATTCCCAATGAAGCGCTCGTCGATCAACGGGTTCCCAAAAAGCTGCTACTGGAACAGGGTACGCCTACCGCCGCCGACAAGCGCCAGATTCAGGACGGCATCGAGGAAATGACCTGGGTGGCCGCGCTTAAGCCCATCAATATCGGTGTCCCGGCCTTCCGGGACGAGGCGCGCGAGTATCTGGAGATCGCGGTCCTCACCGTCGCGCTGCGCTCCACGGCCAAGCCGCCGCGCCTTATCGAACTGATCCACCGGGCTATTCCTTATCCCCTCGTGCTCGTTACCGAGCACCGCGGTGCCGTCAACCTGTCGCTGGCCCACAAACGGTGGTCGCAAGGCGAAGCAGGTAAGGTGGTCATCGAGGACGTGCGGCAACTCTCGTTAAACCCGGATACACCATCCTCGGAGGAAGCCGCATTCTTCGCAAGCGTAGCGGTCTCGCGTCTGCCTGGCCGTGATCTCTTTGCACTCTATGAAGGGTTGCTGGAACGTCTGGCGGCGCTGGAAGCGGCCCGGATCACCGGGATTTTTGCACCCCCGGAGTCCACGGAACGCGCTTCCGCATTACGGGGAGGCCTCGACATCCACGCCCAGCTCCGGCGTGATCTTGCGATTTTGCGCGCCAGAGCCGATAAGGAAAAGCAGCTCAATCGCCGTGTGGAACTAAACATCGAAATCAAGCGCCTGGAAGCTGAACTGGCCGCGACACAAAGGACACTCTAAGGGGAAAACAAGATGAAGACACTCACCGCCCAAGACGCCGAAACCAAATCCCCGGACATTGTCGCGGAGAATATTGCGCGGCTTACGGCCCTGTTCCCCGAGGCCCTCACTGAAGGCAAGCTGGACTTCGATGTTCTGAAGCAGCTCCTCGGCGGAGCCGTGGATGAGCGGGAGGAGAAATACGGCCTCAATTGGCACGGCAAGCGCCGCGCCCGCCAGCTCGCCCTAACGCCTTCCATCGGCACGCTGCGCCCCTGCCCGGAAGACAGCGTGGACTGGGACACCACTCACAACCTCATGATCGAGGGCGATAACCTCGAAGTCCTGAAGTTGCTCCAGAAATCCTACGCCGGGAAAGTCAAGCTCATCTACATCGACCCGCCATACAACACCGGCAAAGACTTCGTCTATCCCGACAACTTTCAGGACAACATCAAGAACTACCTCGAACTCACCGGCCAGGTGGATGGCAACGGCAACAAGATTTCCTCAAATACCGAATCCTCCGGCCGCTTCCACACGGACTGGCTCAATATGATGTACCCGAGATTGAAGCTCGCTAGGAATCTGCTGCGAGAGGACGGGGTGATGTTCGTCAGTTGTGACGATTCGGAGGTCCACGAGCTTAAACAATTGCTGTGTGAGGTCTACGGTGAAGAAAACGTCCTCGGAATTATCGCTAACATCAATAACCCAAAAGGGCGCTCCGATGACCGCTTTATTGCAACAGCGCATGAATATTTAGTAGTAGTAGCAAAGAATTTTGAAGTGACCCACTGGGGAGGTTTTGCTCCTGAGCAGAAGGTTACGCGCAGATATAATAAGGCCGACCACGAAGGCCAGCAATACCGCGAGATCGACCTTCGGAAGACGGGTGATGCAGATCGTCGGCAAGATCGCCCGGATATGTTCTACTACTTTTACTTTTCTCCATCCACTAAAGCTCTCCGATTGTCAAAAGAAAGAGATCAAGCAATTGGTGATGAAATTGAAATTGTTCCCCAACGGGATGACAGCACAGATGGTCGATGGCGGTGGGGATATGAGACTGCCGTTGAACTACTGGACACGGTTGTTGCGCGGTATATGCCCAATCGGAAAATATGGGGAATTTTTGAAAAGGACTATCTCGAAGGTCGTTCGCTGATCAAACCCACAAGTTCTTGGACGTTCAAAGAGGTCAATAGCGAGCGCGGGAGCGAACAGTTTGTTGACCTGGGTTTTCCTAAAGAGGCTTTCCCTCGTCCAAAACCTCTTGGAACAATTCAGCGAATTCTCGACATTGGAGCACAGCCGACGGCCGACGCTTCAATCGTGTTAGATTTCTTTGCTGGTTCTGGCACGACGGCCCACGCCATCATGATCCAGAACGCCGCGGACGGTGGCAACCGCCGCTACATCCTCGTGCAGCTCCCCGAACCGCTCGACGCCGAGAATAAGGACCAGAAGGTCGCTGCGGATTTCTGCGAACAAATCGGTAAGCCCCGTACCATAGCCGAACTGACCAAGGAACGTCTGCGCCGCGCGGCGAAGAAGGTTCGGCAAGACAATCCCATGTTTCCGGGAGACCTCGGCTTCCGGATCCTCAAACTTGCCTCCAGCAACATAGTGGCGTGGGAACCAAACCGGGATGATCTTCCTAAGACTCTTGAAGAGTCCATCGAGCACCTGAAGGCCGACCGCACAGAGCAAGACATCCTTTTCGAGCTGCTGCTCAAGCTCGGGCTTGCTCTCACCATTCCAATCGAGCAAAAAACCATATCCAGCAAGACCGTCCATAGTATCGGAGCAGGTACGCTTTTAGTGTGCCTCGCCGAGCATATCAATGCCGCCGAAGTGGAGCCACTGGCACTGGGTATTGTTGCCTGGCACAAGCAACTGGCCCCTGCAGGCGAGACGAGCGTCGTCTTCCGCGATAGCGCCTTTGCCGATGACATTGCCAAGACCAATCTCAACGCCATTCTCCAGCAGCACGGGCTGGAGAACGTGCGCAGCCTGTAACGCGGAACAGCCATGAAACTGCATTTTGAGTCCAACCTGGACTACCAGCACACCGCCATCGAGTCGGTATGCGACCTGTTCCGTGGGCAGGAAATCTGCCGCACCGAATTCACGGTCACCCGTGACGCGCTTGCCGCACAGCAACCCCTAGCATTTGCCCAGAGCGACCTTGGCATCGGCAACCGCCTGCAACTGCTCGATGATGAGCTTCTGACCAATCTCGGTGACATCCAGATCCGCAACGGCCTGCGGCCTTCCGCCTCGCTGGCCTCAGGCGATTTCACCGTGGAGATGGAGACCGGCACGGGCAAGACCTACGTCTACCTGCGCACGATCTTCGAGTTGAACCGCCGTTATGGCTTCACCAAGTTTGTCGTTATCGTCCCGTCCGTGGCGATCAAGGAGGGCGTTTACAAAACTCTCCAGATCACCGAAGAACACTTCCGCTCCCTCTACGCCAACACGCCGTTCGAGTTCTTCCTTTACGATTCAGGCAAGCTTGGGCAGGTGCGCAACTTCGCTACCAGCCCGAATATTCAGATTATGGTAGTGACGGTGGGCGCGATCAACAAAAAGGATGTCAACAACCTCTACAAGGACACCGAGAAGACCGGAGGCGAAAAACCCATCGACCTCATCCGGGCCACACGGCCGATCCTGATTGTGGACGAGCCGCAGAGTGTGGACGGCGGACTGAAAGGGCAAGGCAAGCAAGCGCTCGGGGAGATGAAGCCGCTTTGCACCCTGCGCTACTCCGCCACACATGCCGACAAGCACCACATGCTCTACCGCCTCGACGCGGTCGATGCCTAGAAAGTGGACCCCAATGTCAAGACCATTTTTTGCCCGCAATAAGTTAATGGTCGGCGGTCATCTCCTAACATGGCCTTACTGTCTTGTTTCAAACACTTTCCCTGTTTCTGGTGCATGCCCGGTGGA
>Ga0224558_1000913_pt1 | contig 33338 bp, 35 predicted proteins | sample 714S32024metaG_FD_180682 | JGI IMG/M metagenome (GOLD analysis project Ga0224558, IMG submission 180682) | Peat soil microbial communities from Stordalen Mire, Sweden - 717 S3 20-24 | ecosystem: Environmental > Terrestrial > Soil > Wetlands > Peat | place: Sweden: Norrbotten County, Stordalen... | reverse complement strand
GTTGCTGGCTGACATCATGGGCGTCGACCCGAAGAGCTTCCTCGGTGCTCCATTCGCACCGATGACGTTTCTTCCCTGACCCGGCCGCCAAGGCTGGAACAGCCGTAGCTGCGCGCTGCGCCAGCAACGATCGCACGCTGCCAGGAGCCGTTGCTCAAGTCAATCGAGCAACCGCGAGAGCCGTTGCGAACAGGACCGTCGCCCACGCCAAGGCCCCAAGTGCGCCCTCGAGAGGGGCGAGCAGGTAACCCCGGTCGATCGCGCGGACCTCGCCGCTGGAGCTCGTGACGGTACCTTCGACATGCTCGGTCCGGCGGCGCAAGGCCCGGGCAGGCGTGCTGAGGCGCCGCTGAGCGACCGACAGCCCGAAAGCCCCTAGGGCCGCCAACACAGGCGCCAGGGCCAAGGTCTTCGTCTGGGCCACGTACGCGGTCAGGACCGGGAACGCTCCCCAGCCGGCCGCGAAGCCGGCGTCGTTGTGCATGACGCCGCCGAACAGCTCGGCGTTGTAGGCGACAACGATCAGCGGCCCGATCACTATGAACGGCACGAGAACCCAGCCGGTCCTGGTCACGCCAATAGCGCCGAGAACGACGGCCGCGGCGAGGCCTGTCACGCTCGCAGCAACAAGGTATTCCGAGCGCAGCTGCGTTCGCAGCGGCCGGCCGTGCAACTCGTCGAGGGCGTGCGCAGCGACCCCGACGGCAAAGAAAAAGGCAAGCAGCGTGGCCAGCAAACGGGTCGTGTTCACGAACGGGGCCAGGCAGGCGCCGACCACTATGTACGACAAGTGCCACGCCGTGTACGGCGGGTGCAGAACTATCCACCAATCCCGCCAACCACCGGTCCCCACGGCATAGAAAGCGGGTGCTACCGAGTCATGAGTTGGCGGGGCGTCGTCACAAGCTGGCGGGGTCTCGTCGCGAGTGGGCGGGACGCTGGCGCGCTCGTCAGCCACCGGATCGCCGGCCCCACATTACGAGCCCTCCGCCAAGGCTCATGACTCTCGTGCCGACCTCCTCGAACCCCGCCTGATGCCAAGCGTCAACCGTCCAGGCAACGGGATACTTCTTGTACAGCGTCGAGATGCTCGGGCCGAGGAAACGTCCCACCCGGTACCACTCCAGGCCGCCTGTCGCGAGTCCTCCAACTGGCAGCAGAAAGCGCGTGTAGGCCCACCACCACCAGCGCCAGAAGCGGCTGGGAGGCACCATGAACTCGAGGCTCGCCACGAGAGCGCCTGGTCGCACGACGCGGGCAAGCTCGCTCAGGGTTGCCAGCGGATCGTCCACGTAACGGAACAGGTATGTGAAGGTGAGCGCATCGAACGCAGCGTCAGGAAACGGGAGCGCCTCGGCTCGGCCGTTCACCAGTTGGACACGCCTCACCTGGTGGGCCTGCGCCACGTTGCGCTGCCCGATCTTCAACATGCTCAAGGTGAGGTCGACGCCCACGACATGTGAGCTCGTACGGTCAGCGAGTTGGAGCGCGACGCCTGCTGTCCCCGAGGCCACGTCAAGTACGCGCCGAGGCGAGCCCGGCACGATGTGGTCAACCATCGCCTTGCGCCACCTGGCGTTCTGTCCGAACGACAGCCACTCGGCGAGATGGTCATAACGGGCCGGCAGGTCCGCGAACAGGCGCTGAGTGAACCGGTTGCGGTCGCCGGCGATGCCCAGGCTCATCGTTCCTCCAACATGCTCATGGCTCGTAACGGTACGCGAAGCAGCGATCAGGCGGGCGACATGAAGCCGGCGGTTCCGGCGCGGTGCGAGCGGAGCTCAGGCCAGCGGCTCCGGCGTGATGCGAGCAAGGCGCAGCGCCAGCTGGCGGACGAAGTCGACGGGCTCGGGCCAAGGAAACCCCGGTGCCGATGACTTGAGGCTGACAGTCCCGTGGAGCGCAACCCAGATCGCGGTGCTGTCAGCGATCGCGTCGGTGCTCGCCGACCGGCCTGCTGTGATGCACGCAGCGAGCGCGTCCACGAGAAGAGCGAAGCTCTCGGCACCGAACGCGAGCACAGGAGAACTCGAGCCTAACGCGACCGGCTTGCAATAGTCCCTCCAAGAGTCTTCGCTGCCCAGCCGCGGTTCAGTGAACAGCACCCGATAGCGCGCCGGCCGTCGAAGGCCGAAGGCCACGTACGCCTCACAGCCGGCGACCAGGCGCTCGACGGGATCGTCAGATGCCGCGAGACGCGCCTGCGAAATGGCCTGGGTCAGCTCGTCAAACACCCGTGCGACCACTGCCAGCATGATCGCTGCCCGATCCGGGAAGTGGGCGTAGATCGACGGAGCGGCGATCCCGATCTCGCGGGCGACAGCGCGAAGCGTCACCGCCTCATCGGTCCCTTCGCGCTCGATGAGAACGAGCGCACCAGAAACGATGTCCTCGGTCAGGCGGGCGCCTTGTCCTCGTGCGTTGCGCTTGTGTTTGGGTCGTTCCTCGGAATGCAGGCGGTCACTTCTCACCTGGACGATCGAGCCGGCTCGAGGATCTCTCACGGTTCTTACTTTACAGCCGTTAGTTCACCTGTCTATACTTACGAGCGTAAGTCAACAGCCGTTAGTTCGGAATGAAGGAAAGGCCACGTGCGCGCCAAGGTCACCTCTGCTCCATCGACGCACCCTCAGGCGACCGGTGGCGCTGCAAGCTCGCAGTGGCCCGACGGCCACCCGCGGCGCAAGCAGATACTGCTCGTTCTCTGCCTGAGCTTGTTGGCCGGGGTCATCGACAACACGGTGCTCAACACCGCGCTGCCGACGCTCGCCAGAGTGTTGCACGCGGGCACGAGCTCGTTGCAGTGGATCGTGGACGCGTACACGCTGTGTTTCGCTGCCTTACTGATCCCTGCCGGGGCGCTCGGCGACCGCTACGGCCGTCGCCTGTCGCTCATCGGCGGTCTCAGCGTCTTCGCCCTCGGCAGCCTGGCCGCTGCCCTCGCCCCGAGTGCCGGCGTGCTGATCGCCGATCGAGTCTTGATGGGCTTCGGCGCCGCTTTCGTCATGCCCGCGACGCTCTCGATCCTGAATGCAGTCTTCCCTCCGCGTGAGCGGGCGCAGGCGATCGCGGCATGGTCGGCAGTGGCCGGTGTCGGGGTCATCATCGGCCCGACTCTCGGCGGCCTCCTCCTTGCCCACTTCTGGTGGGGCAGCGTGTTCCTCGTGAACGTCCCGATCGTCGCGGTTGCCCTCGCCGGCGTGCTCTGGGTCGTGCCCGAGACGGCGGAGCCGGGGCGACGCCCGCTCGACGCCGTCGGCACGGTGCTGGTCGGCGGCGCGCTCGTAGCGATCGTCGACGCCATCATCGAAGCCCCGACCCGCGGCTGGACCGGGCTCGAGACGCTCGCCGAAACGGCCATGGGTCTGGCGGCACTCGCGATCTTCGTCGGGTGGGAGCTCCGGGTCGAGCACCCGCTCATCGATCTGCGCGTCTTCTCCTCCCGGGCGTTCTCGGCCGCGTCGGGCTCGATCACAGTGACCTTCTTCGCCCTGTTCGGCAGTCTCTTCGTCTTCACCCAGTACCTCCAGCTCGTGCACGGCTACAGCCCGCTCTCGGCCGGCGTCCGGGCGCTCCCCTTCGCGTTCGCGACCGGGGCGCTCTCGCCGCTTTCGCCGGCCTTGGCCAAGCGACTCGGCAACAGGGCTCTCGTCTCGGCGGGACTTGCCCTCATGGGACTGGGGCTGCTCGATCTGTCCACCGCAGGAGTCGACACCGGGTATCCCGCCTTGGCTCTCGCTGTCGCGATCATGGGAGCCGGCATGGGACTCGTGATGGCTCCGGCGAGCTCGACGATCATGACGACGGTGCCGGCCCACCAAGCCAGCGCGGGCAGCGCCGTCAACGACACGATCCGGGAGGTGGGAGGAACCCTCGGTGTCGCGATCGTGGGCAGCATCGCTGCCGCGGTTTATCGAAGCCGTCTCAGCTCGAAGCTCGCCGCTCACCACGCGCCCGGCTTCGTGGTTCACATCGCCACCGGTTCTATCGCCGCCGCCGATGCGGTCGGCAAGAGCATCGGCGGCGCACGCGGCGGCGAGATCGTGCAAGCTGCACACGAGGCGTTCACAAGCGCGATGGCACTTGGAATGCGTGTCGCGGGTGGGATCGCAGTCGCCGGTGCGGTCGCAGCATTCGCCGTCATCCCCCGGTCGCCCCGACCTCGCGCCGCGAGTTTGGCGCCGGCGGATGTCGAGCTGGTCGCGACAGGCTCGGCTGCCTGAGCGGCGTCCCGGTGTCCGGCTGCGAAGACCCCGGGTCCCACTGTTCGGACGCGGAGTCGGACAGACTGAAGCAGTGACCGATCCCAGTCCTTCAACGGCTGAGATCGGCTTCCAATCGGTTTTTGAGACGCGTCGCCTGCTCGAGCAAGGCTCCGTCACTTCGTTGCAGATCGTGGAGGCCTTGCTACATCGCATGGCTGAGGCCGACTGCGACGGTCCCGGACTGCACGCGGTGCTGGCCACCTGCCCTGAAGGGATCGAGGCAGCGCAACAGTTGGACGCCGAGCGCCGTGAGGGCAGGGTCCGCGGCCCTCTGCACGGCATTCCGGCACTTGTGAAGGACAACATCGACACCGCAGGCAGCGAGGGCACGACGGCGGGCTCGCTGGCGCTGGCGCTTACCCGGCCCACCAAGGACGCCGTCGTCGTGCAGCGGCTTCGGGCGGCCGGCGTGATCGTCATCGCGAAGTCCAACCTCTCCGAATGGGCCAACTTCCGTGACAAGCGTTCCTCGAGCGGTTGGAGCGCCACCGGCGGTCAGTGCCACAACCCCCATGTGCTGGACCGATCGCCAGGAGGTTCCAGCTCGGGGTCGGGTGCTGGTGTGGCTGCCGGCTTCGCCCCTCTGTCGGTCGGTACCGAGACCGACGGGTCGATCCTGTGCCCGGCGGCTCTCAACGGCGTCGTGGGGATCAAGCCGACCGTCGGCCTCACGAGCCGGACCGGAGTGGTCCCGGTCTCGTCGAGCCAGGACACCGTTGGGCCGATCGCGAGGAGCGTTGCCGAGGCCGCGGCATTTCTCGGCGTCCTCGCCGGCTCCGGGGCAGGTGCGGACCCGCTCGACCCGGTCACGACGAGTCGCCCGGCCGATCTGCCCAAGGATTACATGGCCTTTTGCGATCCTGACGGGCTCTCAGGCGTGCGGGTCGGAGTCCCGCGCCGGCACTACTTCGGCTACAGCGCGGAGGCCGACGCCCTCGTCGAGGCTGCTCTGCAAGTCGCCCGAAAGGCGGGCGCAGTGATAGTCGATCCTGCCGGCGTCGCCACGGCCGAGGCCATCTCGCAGAGCAATGACGAGATGACGGTGATGCTGCACGAGTACAAGGCCGGCGTCGAGACCTACCTAGCTACAAGGCCGACCGCCCCAGGCCAACCCCGCACCGTCGCGGAGATCGTCGCGTTCAACCGAGACCATGCAGAAGACGAGCTCGCCTTCTTCGGCCAGGGCATCCTGGTCGCCGCCTGCGAGGCCGGCGGCCTCGAAAATCCAACCTACCTCGAGGCTCGGGAGCGCAACTGGCGAAGGGCGCGCCAAGACGGGATCGACGCTGCCTTAGAGGGCGCAAACGCCGCCGTGCTCGCCTTCCCGACAATGGGCCCGGCCTGGTGCATCGACCACGTCAACGGCGACTCACACACCCGTGCGGGCTACCAGGCCGCGGCCGTCGCTGGTTACCCGGCGATAAGCCTGCCAGTCGGCAAGGTGAGCGGACTTCCGGTCGGGCTTTGCCTCGTCGGGAGTGCTTGGAGCGAGCCACTGCTCATCCGGGTCGCCTTCGCTCTCGAACAGGCGCTCGCGCTCTGCAATGACATGCGGCCGGCCTGGCGCTCGCGGGTGGAATGACCCACGAGCAGTCAACTGCCGAGTGAGAAATCGCTCTCCGAGCTTTCCCGCAGCCGAGTGACGAGCCGGTCCACGAAGCCGACCTGACCCTTCGAGAGCTTGCGCCTGGCTGATGCAGCCGACACCCACGCGGCGCGATCAACCTCCGGCCAAGACGCCATCCTGCCCGAGTGCGGCGGCCACTCCATCTCGAACTCGTTGCTGACGGCGTTCTCGACATCGAGATCACCTTCGACCGCCCATACACGAACCAGCTTGCCGCTTGGCTGGCGGAGCTCACCGAGGTCGATCCGGGGTCCCGCGGGAGATTCTTGGCCGAGCTCCTCGGCGAATTCCCGGTTCGCTGCCTCCTGCGGATCCTGGCCCGGCTCATACTCGCCCTTGGCGATAGACCAGGCACCGTCGTCCTTCTTGGCCCAGAAAGGGCCGCCGGGGTGCACCACGAGCACTTCGAGAATCCGACCGCCATCGAAGCGATAAGGCAGCAACCCTGCACTCTGAGCTGGCATCATCAGCCTCCCGGCCCGTGTCGGGACCACTCGGAATCGTGGAATGCGCGACGCGGGCCGAAGGCGATCGTAGAGTACGACCAGCCCGGCTAGCCCTAGCTAGCCCCCGTAGCTCAGGGGACAGAGCAGCGGTTTCCTAAACCGCGTGTCGCAGGTTCGAGTCCTGCCGGGGGCGCGCCTTCAGGGGTGCACCCGCTTCGCGTGCACCGTTTCAGCGAGCAGTCTCGCCCGAGGCGCACCGGAGGGGCAGCGTCAACCCTCAACGCCGGGCGCACCGGAAACCTCGATCGGAGCGGCACCGCGACTTCGGCAGCAGAGAGCGAGCGCGCTCAGGCCGGAAGTTCTCCACCTGCGTAGGCGCCCCTGACCGACGCAGCGAGACGGACCAACTGCCCGCGGCCCCAAGACGTATCGTCGAGCATGGAGCCAGCCCCGGAGCTCGTTTCCGTCGTAGAGCGGACGCCACCTTGACGCCCCTGCTAGGTGCTCTCCCTCGACGGCGTGTCTTGCGTCTCCGCCAGCTCTTGTGAGGCCGTGGGCAACTACAGCAGCAACAGCCTCGGTCAGACCTTGATCGAATCCTGGAACGGCACTGTCTGGTCGGTCGTGCCGGACCCGAGCCCGTCCGTGGCATGTCTCTACGGAGTGTCCTGTGTCTCGGCGAGGTCGTGTAAGGCCACCGGCGAGTACGCCAAACAACAGCGGCGTCGTCCGGACCCTTGTCGAGTCCTGGAACGGCACCGCCTGGTCGATCTGAGCTTTCCTGGACCTCCGTTTCGGAGCGAGAACGGCACGGCCCAATGGGCGGCCGTTCTTGCACCAGGGCGCCGGCCGGAGAGCCGTGCCCGACAAGATGCAGCGCGAAGAACGACAGGTGGCCCAGACCGCTCAACTGCTGTCACGACCGGCGGCATCTTCCTGCAAACGTGCAGCTCAAGTGGGTTGCCTGGGAGGTCGATAGAAGTACGGTGCAGCAGCGCGCCTTCCGAGAGCATCCCCGTTCGGACGACGACAGGCTGATCATCGGCGTCCTCTCGCCCCAGCTCGCCGCGTCATTCTTCGGTGGGGTACTCCTAGGCATCAGCAAGGTCGCCGCCCAAAGAGGTGCTGCGGTGATCGGAATCCAGACCTTCGACCCAGGCGATGCCGACGTCGACCGGGCCGTATCGCGCTTTCGGTGCAGGGCAGGCTGGGACCACTTCGCCGGCGTAATCGCTCTGGTGGACGCCGTCGACTCCACATACCTCCTCGAGCTCCAGTCCACTGGAATCCCCGTCATCTTGGTGAGCAACGAGGTCGAGGGGCTCACTTGTCCGGTCGTGTCCTCGGACAACCGCTCAGGTGTCGTCTCAGCCGTAGATCATCTCGTCGATCACGGACACCGTCGTATCGCCTTTGTCGGCAACCTGAGACAGAGCGACATACGCGAACGCTACGAGGCCTACTGCCAGACCCTTGCGCGTCACGGTGTGGACCCCGACGATCGCCTGCTGTTCGGGGCGACTGACAACGTCGAGCGCGGTGGTGCCGAGGCTGGCGAGGCCATGCTGGCCGCAGGGCTGCCATCGAGCGCGGTCGTCGCCGGGACCGACATGAACGCCATCGGAGTCATGAGGGTCCTGAAATCGGCTGGACTGGTGCTTCCCCGCGATCAGGCGATCGTCGGCTTCGACGACACCGAGGCGGGAGCGCTGATAACCCCGGCGCTGTCGAGCGTTCGCCAGGACTTCAACGCAATCGGCGCCAAGGCGGCACAACTGGTCCTCGATCTCGCCAGCCGCCAGGAAGTGCCGGCGCTCCACTACCGGGTCCCGACGCGATACATCGTCCGGTCCTCTTGCGGGTGCGCGCCGGACAACCTGGCTGGGACGGGGTCGAGCGAGCCCATCCGCGGGGGCCTGCGCCACGTGTTCCTGGATCTCTTGAAAGAGCAGGGGGCGAGCGAAGAAGAGGCCGGAGAGGTCGCTGCTCACGTCGCCGAGGTGGTTGCCGATGTCCTCGAGGCGCCGGAGGGAAGCTTGACCGAGGAGCTGACTGCGCGGCTCGCCGTTGTGGCAGAGGAGCTCTGCTCCTCGACCGGACGTTTCGAGGTCGTCCCCGCGTCGGCCGCGTGCGCTCGCGCTTTCGGACTCCAGTCTGTGCCGCGGGGTGCCAAGGGCGGAGACATCGAGCGCCGAATCGGCGAGATCTCGCTCGCCCTGTCACGGGCGTACGCATGTGAGCAGGAGCACGAACAGCGCCGGTTGTACCAATCGCTCCGCGACGAATACCACATCAGCTTGGACCTCTTGCGAAACCCGGCGAACGCCCAAGGTGGGCTGCCCTTCCTGAGCCAGACGCGGGTGCGAGCCGCCTACCTCGGGCTCTGGCGACAGGTGCCTTCGCAGAGCACCCACGGCCCTGACGAGGACGTGACAATTGAGCTGGCCGGGTCCTACGTGTCCAATGCCAGCGATGCCCTCTCGGTAGGAGGCAATGTCGGGGTCGAATCCTTCCCACCTTCCACTCTCGTCTCTCTCGCCAGGCCGGCCGCCGCGGAGATCACCACCGTGCTTCCGGTCAGAACAGCTACCAAAGACTGGGGCCTGTTAGCCCTTGTCGGCCCGCTCGAGACGACGGTGAACACAGGGCACGACTTCTACTTCCAGTGCGCAGCACTGCTCAGCATGGCGCTCGAGCGGGAGGGCACAGTGCGTTCGCTGCGCTCCAGCGAGGAGCGCTATGCCCTCGCCGCGCGTGCCGCCAACGACGGGCTCTGGGATTGGGATCTCTTCAACGGTGGCGTCGTTCTCTCCGAGCGATGGAAGGCCGTAGTCGGTTGCAGACCCCATGAGATCGGGACGAGCCCCGATGAGTGGCTCGGGCGGGTGCATCCCGAAGATCGAGCAGCCCTCGACACAGGGCTCTATGCGTGCAGGAATGGTCAATCCAATGTCCTCGAGTCCGAGCACCGCCTGCGGAGCAGCGACGGCACGTACCGCTGGGTTCACTGCCGTGCGCTCGCGATCCCCGGCGCACCGATCCCGGCGACGCGCCTGGTCGGCTCCATCACGGATATCACCGATCGCCGCGACCTCGAGGAACAGCTGCGTCACCGGGCACTGCACGACTCTCTCACGGGGCTCCCGAACCGTGCACTGGTGCTCGACCGAGCAGAACGGATGCTGGCCACTGCCCGCAGGACTCACGGGTCGGCTTCGCTCCTCTTCATCGACTTGGACAACTTCAAGGAGGTCAACGACGGCTTCGGGCATGCGACTGGCGACGAGCTGCTGGCCGCGGTGGCAACACGCCTGCGCCGTGTGACCCGTGACACCGACACCGTGGCCCGACTCGGCGGAGACGAGTTCGTCGTCCTCGTCGAGAACGGGGCGCTGACAGATGCCTCTGGGCTGTTAGCCGAGCGTATTCAGGACGTGTTGCGCCCGTCGTTCAACCTCGGCGGCCGCGAGTACCTGGTCAGTGCAAGCATCGGGATCGCCACCACGTCCGATGGCACTGCCGAGAACCTTCTCCAGGAGGCCGACGTAGCCATGTACAAGGCGAAGAGCTCGGGCAAGAACTGCTGCGTCAGCTTCCGGCCTCGCATGCGCCATGCCGCCCACGCGCGCCTCCAGCTCGAAATGGACCTCGCGTCAGCGATCCACGGAGGCCAGCTGCGCGTCCACTATCAGCCGATCTTCAACCTGGAGCACAACGACATTTGTGGCATGGAAGCGCTCGTCCGTTGGCAGCACCCCAAACGGGGCCTGCTCCTACCGAGTGAGTTCATCCCCTTGGCTGAGGCGTCCGGACGCATCATGGTGGACCTTGGTCGATACGTTCTCTCTGAGGCCTGCAACGCAGCTGCCGGCTGGCACCGACTGAGCGCCTGCCTCGACGTTGCGGTCAACATCTCAGCCCGCCAGCTCGCGTCCAGCGGGATCTTGAACGACGTGGCGAGTGCGCTCACCGAGAGCGGCCTCGACCCCGCACGACTCGTGCTCGAGGTCACCGAGACGGCGATGATGCACGACCCGGACGCCGTGGTGGCACGTATGACCAAGCTGAAGAGCCTCGGTGTGCGCCTGTCGGTCGACGATTTCGGTACCGGTTACTCCTCGCTCGCCTCCCTCCGGCGCTTCCCCGTCGACGTGCTGAAGATCGACCGCTCGTTCGTTGAGTCCATCTCAAAATCACCGGAGGATGCCTCGGTGGTGCAGACCCTCGTCTCGCTCGGCCGGAGCCTCGGTCTCGAAGTCGTCGCCGAAGGCGTCGAGCTGGCAAGCCAGCTCGACGCAGTTCGAGAAGCCGGCTGCAACCGCGCCCAGGGGTTCCTGCTCGGACGGCCCCTGGATCGGGATCAGCTCGACGCGCTAGTGGCCACCCTCGTGCGGGCCACCTCGCCCCTTGCCGGCTGAGAAGGTCTTTGAAGCCGAAATTCGCTTCAACCCGCAGCCCAGAACCGGTGGCTGGTCCGCTACCTCCCCACCCGACGCGAGCGATGTCCGGCCGAGGCCGGAGCGTGGTGGCCGCGACGTACGGAGAGACAGGACAGGAATTAGCTTGACGAGATGGCCAGTCCCCGCCGGCCGCGCAGAGGGCCGGCCGCGGTCTCTCGCGTTTGGACCGCGATCGAGTTCGTACTGGGCGTCGCCCTTCTCGGTGCCGCGGCACTGGCCGGCGTGCTTATCGCCAAGAGGCCGGGGCCAAATCGCGTGGACGCGGCGGGATACTTCTACGTGCCGTCCGATCCGAGCTCCCATCTAGCAAACGAGCTCGTGAAGATCGGCTCACTGCCAGTGCTGCTGGTGGGCATCGCCGTGATCTTCGCCCTCACGATCTTTCGCGATTGGGTGCGAGCACTGGCCTGTGCCGCAGCTCCGATCGTTGCCGTCGAGGTGGTGGAGCACATCGCGAAACCCATGGTTGGGCGAGAGATTGGTGCGGGCAGTTTCACCTATCCATCGGGGACGGTCGCCGCGGTCGCGGCGCTCGCTGCCGCAATGTTTCTTGTCTCTCCACGCCTTCTGCGCCCACTGAGCGCCCTAGCCGGAGCACTGGTGGTCGCGAGCGTCGGCTGGGCTGTGTTGGTGCTCAGATGGCACTACCCGACCGACGTGCTCGGCGGCGTCTGGGTGGGGAGCGGCGCCGTCTTTTTCATCGATGCGCTCGCCCACCTGCCCTGGCTGGTGATCGCTCGACAACCTCGGTTCGACAACCACTTCCGCGCTCCGGCGGCGAGTCCTCCAGTCCAGGTCTAGGACCCGGACGCGTTCGCCGTCCGATGAAGGCCCGAACTGCTTTCCGCCCGCGCTCATCACGCCTCGCGCAGCACCTCCGCAGGCCGCGTCCGTGCGGCCAACATCGCGGGAACGAGCGCTAGAAGCGCGCCTGCAACTAACACCCCGATCGCGAACACCAGGACGAGGCGCACCGGCGCGACATCGACGGGCACCACGCCCAGATTCGAGGCGAACGCCCTCCAGATCACTCGGCCGGCAGCGATCCCGACGGCCAGCACGATCCCGACGATGGCGACTGTGGTTGATCGCGAGCACACGGCCGCACCCACCTGCATCCGCACGAAGCCAAGCCACTTCAGGATCGCCACTTCGTACCAGAGTCTGCATCGCGGAGTGCCGGCAGGTGAGGTGGCCAGCTACTGATCTCTCTGTCGTGGTAGCACCAGCGCCGATCGCTACGGCGACGGCGATCCGAGTCTCACCTGCGTCGGGCGCGCCAGGCCTCCTCGCACGGCCATCGGCTCGCCCATTCGGAGCCGACAAGGGGCCAGTCGCTGCTGGCGCCGGCGGGTGGCCAAAGCTCGATGAGGTCCTCGACCTCAAACAAGTTCGCGCGCAGCAGCCGGATCCAGTCGCCGTGACCAAGGTGGAACTCGACCGTCGGGTCGTCGGGCCACTCGAAGCGCTGCATGCCGTATTGAGGCCGAACCAGCCGATCGGTGGCCGCGACGCCATCCTCATCGGGCGTGCAGAGCATCAACAGCGTACTGTTACCGAGGAAGACGAGCTCCCCACCGGGATGAAGCAGGCGTGCCGCCTCGGGAATCCAGCGATACGGGTCCGCCCAGATAGCAGCGCCATATTCACTGATGACGAGATCGAAGGACGCGTCCCGCAGGGGAACCTGCTCGCCGGCAGCGCGCACGAGAGGAAACCACAACCTGAACTCGTCCTGACACCGTCGCGCGATTCGCAGCTGCCCCATGGCGGGGTCGACACCTATGGGCAGCGCGCCTCGGCGCGCGAGCCAGGCGGACACGTACGCTGTGCCGCACCCGAGCTCCACTGCCTTCGCGCCGTCGAGACACGACGGCAGGATCCCGGCGGCACTCTCCGGAATTCCGAAGATGCCCCAGGTCGGCTCGACCGCCGCCCACTGGCGTCTGGCAAGCTCCGACTGATCGTCACGGCGGGCTTCCCAGGCCTCGGCGTTCACCCGGACGTGGTCTAGCGAGCTGCCTGACACTCGAGAAACGCTATCTGCAAAGCGAGCCTTCCTCGCTATTGGCCTCCCGGTTCGGAACCACAGAGCTCATTGCCGTCCGGGCCCCCCATGGCCGCTGTCATGTCCGTCCGGCCGGCTTGCCGTCACCACGAACAGGCTCTCAGAGTTGACCGAGCTCGGCGACCACCGTCGCCACCCACGAGCGCACGTGGTCACGGTCGCGCCAGTCACCTGCCTTCGTCTTGGCCATGGCGCTGACCGGGAAACCTTTTGCGGTGGCTTCGAGGCGACCTCCGAAGGTGACCTGGCCGCGGGCTCCGATCTGCGACATCACCTTGGCGACGTGCCTGACGGGCGGGATAGCGCCAGCGACGGCGGAGTCGTCGAGCGGGCCGCTGCTCACCAGCCAGACCGGCCGCTCGCCCAACGCCGCGGCGTGCCGACGGGCGAAACTGCGGGCGTCACGGTACCAGCGTGTGGCGTACAGAGCCCCGGCGATCACGACGGAGTCGAAGCCGTCAAGGCCGCGAACCTCGCGAGCCGGCTTGACGGCGGTCTTCAGCCCGGCCGCTGTCAACTCGTCGCCGATCATCTCGGCGAGTCCGGCCGTGCCTCCACGCTTGGACCCGTAAGCGATGAGAACTTGCACTGAACCTCCTTCTCGAGCACCCGCGATCATTGAACGACCGTCCGGGCCGACCTCTCCAGAGGCGAATGACACCTTCGCGTTCGCCTTGCCGACGTGGCCGCCCGGCTCGCTGCCTTGACGGAGGGCTCCGGCCTGTCGCTCGGGTGCCACGGGCCAGGACAGGAAGGGAACCGTGAAACCGAAAGGTGGGATGATGGGAGTGCGCTCGACGACCGGGACCCCAGGCTGGCAGTCGCCGCACTTATGATCGACCTCGATCACTTCAAAGGAGTAAACGACACGTTCGGTCATTCCATCAGCGACCGGGTCCGATGACACCCAACGACGGCCCGAGCGTCACCGCCAGCGTCGGCGTGGCCCTGTGGACCCAGGGGGAGAGTTTCGAGCGCTTGGTGGAACGTGCCGACGAGGCGATGTACTTCGCGAGAGCCAGCGGTCGGAACCAGGTCGGCGTCGCCGACTGACGGTGCAGCCGCATTACTGTCAGGTGAGCCGACGATGACGACATACCAGGTGACAAGTGACGGGAACGAGCACCATTTGATCGCTTCCTGGCCTGACCTCCCGGAACGGGCGAGTCATCCCGTTGCCACGTTCAAGGAGTTGAAGCTCGCCACGGTCGCAAGAAGCGTGCTCAGCGCGGCTTCGCGCTACCGATGGCACCGATGGGTCCAACTCCAGGACCAGGGCGTCTTCTCAGACGAGCGGGTGGAGCCAGATCCGACCGAGCGTCCGGCGACCGCACAGCTCCCGCCAGGCTCTGTCGAGACATCGGGTCAGCCGCCATGGATGCCGAGGTTGCCGACGACGGTGATCCTCGGCGATTCGCCGATAAGTGATTATCTCGAGGCGCGAATCGAGGCACTGATCCCGGGCGCGGGCCAGGAGCCCGCGCCCGTCGAACCCGACTCGACCGGCTTCACCGACCGCGTTCTGATCGGGAACCTGCGACCCCTCCTGTGGAGGGACTGGTGCGGTCATCTCCGAACCGGCGAACACGACCGCTTGGCTGCCGAGCTCGACGCGGAGCTGGCTGCGACGACAGGCCCGCTGACCGGTCGGGCGCGGCAGATCGCTTGGTATCTCAGCGCCGAACTGCTCATCGATGAGGACCACTCGAGGCTGGTTCCCATCGACAAGGGCGACGACGGTGAGAAGCGCGCGAAGGCTTTCCAGAAGTCTCTCGTCCAGCTCTTGAGCGATCTGGTCGGCCTTCGTGTCGAGTCAACGGCGGTCGACTGGGACCCCGACAACGAGGAGCTGTTGCGGGTGTACTCGCCCAAGACCGTTGTCGGGTTCTGGCTCGATCCGGAGTGCTGGTACCACGGATGGCCGGACTCGGACTCGACGGAGGGTCACTCCACGATCTGGCGTCACGCGGGCACATTGCCGACCGACACGAGCATCGGGGACCTTGCCGACTACGTCACCGAGAGACTCACCAACGGAACCTGGCCCTTTGGAGGCGAGGCTCCCAGCGAGAGGCGTAGTCTCTTCGGAGGGCGGCGCCGGGGCGTCCAGTAACCAAGTCAACGTCCCGCATCTCGGCCGGCTGGCCAGGGGCGGGGGCTTGACAGTCGACGCGGCGGCCTATCATGACCGGACCATGGTGAACCTTTCTGACAAGGCTCGAGCTGCCCAGCAAGCACTCCGCGAAGCCTCGGCTGGTTATCAAGCAGTGGTCGATCACGTGATCGAGGACCCGCGGGGACCGTTCTCCCAAAAGCTCCGCGAGGCTGAGGAGCGCGTCGCCGAAGCTGCGGCAAGCTGGGCGCTCGAATACGCCGAGGGTGCCGAGCCCGTCTCGGGCACCTAGATCTCGGCCCGCAATCGCTCGAACGGGAAGGCTCGCAAGGCGGCCGGCGAACACGAACGCCGGTCTGCTACGCCCCCGGCCCGGCCAAGTGACGCTCGACAGTTTCGACCTTGCCGCGTAGCGCGCCTGCGACGCCGGGCCGATAGTCGACTTTGATGACAACTGAGATTCGCGGGGAGTCCTCTGCCAGGCGCAGCACGCACGACTTCACGAGCGCCATCACCTCGTCCCACTCGCCTTCCACGTTCGTGAACATGGCGTTGGTCTCGTTCGGCAACCCGCTCTCGCGGACAAGCCTCACCGCTTCGGCCACCGCAGCACCGACTTCCTCCGCGCCAGCAGGGCTCACTGAGAACGCTGCGATCATCTGTCCTCCCGTCGTGTGTCGGGACGCCCCGGCCGGCCGCCCGATGGGAACCACTCTTACGCGAGTCCGCCCTGCCGTTTGGCTCTCAGGAGCTGGACGTTCAGCCGTGCGGGAAGGTTGTGCCCGAGATATTGGCGGGGCTCGGTGACACAGACTGCGCATTGCACGCGGACGCGCCCGCAGCCGGCACCACGAAGTAGTAGGTCCCGGTCGCCTTCTCGTTGTCCAAAAACGAGCTGAGCGGCGTCTTTATGTCCAGGATCCCCCAGCAGTCCAGCGTGCCGTGAGCCAGAGCGGTCAACACGAGGGCGTTTCCCCCACTAGGTACGTACACGCTGATCACCTGGGGGCCTGACGAAGAGTTTGCGGATCCCGAGCCCGAGACATAGGTGAGACCGGTGCCGACCGAACTGATGGTCGACGTCCCTCCTGCGGAGGAGTCGAGGTACGCGTAGGACTGTGAGCCGGCCGACATGAAGTACGTGTCCGCACCGGTGAGCGCAGTCTTGAGATCCGCCTGTGCGGCCGTGTTGCTCGAAGTCTTGGTCGTGGACAGGAAAGTGGGGATCGCAATGGCCAGCAGGATCCCGATGATCAGCAGGACGACGAGGAGCTCGATCAGTGTGAAGCCCTCATCTCCAGGGCGCGCCACAGCTCGCCGATCCTCCAACGGAGCGATCGTGTGCATGACTTTTCCTCCTGAAGCAATAATTCATCAATCAGATTCCCAGATCATAGCTCGTTACAACGCCCTGCGTGACCATCCCACCACTTTGCGTGCCCGACATCGGCCGCCGGGCTCTTCCACGAGCGTAAGTCGGGACCTCGGCGCTCGCGCGGATCTCGCGCCTGGCAGGCTGAACACGTGCAGGTCTACCTGATCGACGGCACCTACGAGCTCTTCCGCCAGTTCTTCGGCCGGCCCTCCAGCAAGGCTGGCGACGGCGCGGAGATGTCGGCCACACGGGGCGTGATCTGGTCGGTGGCCTCACTCCTCGCCCAGGGCGCTACCCACATCGGTGTAGCGACTGATCACGTCATCGAGTCGTTCCGCAACGACCTGTGGGCCGGCTACAAGACGGGCGCCGAGGTGCCGTCCGAGCTGAGGTCCCAGTTCCCGCTGCTGGAGGAGGCGCTCCAGTCGCTCGGAGTGCGGGTCTGGCCGATGATCGAGCTCGAGGCCGACGACGCCCTGGCATCGGCTGCTGCCGTTGCCCGAGAAGACCCCCGTGTCGGCCAGGTGCTCATCTGCACTCCCGACAAGGACCTGGCCCAGAGCGTCGTCGCACAGCGGGTTGTCCAGCTCGACCGGCGCACAGGCATGGTCACCGACGAAGACGGCGTCCGGGCCCGTTACGGGATCGGCCCGGCGTCGATACCGGACTGGCTCGCACTCGTCGGCGACAGTGCCGACGGGTTCCCCGGACTTTCCGGCTGGGGCCGCCAGTCGACCTCGGCGGTCCTGGCCCACTACGGCCACGTCGACGCCATCCCGGACGACATCGCCGACTGGGACCCCGAGGTCATTCGGGTGGTGCGCAGCGCCCCGAAGCTGGCTGCGCGGTTGGCCACCGAACGCGACTCAGCGATGTTGTTCCGGCTCCTTGCCACGCTTCGGATCGATCGGACGCTGCTCAACGGCGTGGACGAGCTGCGCTGGCATGGCCCAGGGCCGGGATTCGCGAATACGTGCCGGTACCTTCGCGACGAGTCCTTGGCTGAACGCGTCGCGGCACTCAGAAGATCCTGAGGCTTACCGGCTCCCGGCGCCGAAGACCCGGGCGAGCTCTTCCGGCACTGCAACCTCGAGCTGCGCATAGGTGCACGAACCGGGCTCGCGGTCGTTCCGCCAGCGGCGAAACGACGTAGCGTGCCGGAACCGGCCACCTTGGAGATGGTCGTAGCCGACCTCGCATACGAGCTCAGGCGCCACGGCCTCCCACGAGAGGTCCTTTCCCGTGTTCCACCGGCTCTGCGCTCCTGGCCTGCGCGTGCTGTCGCTGTCGGCGGTCATCGCCTTCCAGGGATGCCCCTCGAGACTCGCCAACCGGTAAGAAACGAGGTCGTCCACCAGGTTCTTGCGCAGCGCCACTGAGAAACCGGATGCCACTCCGACGTGGTGGAGCGTGCCATGCTCGTCGTACAGTCCGAGAAGCAGCGAGCCGACACCTCCGCCGTCCTTGTGCCACCGGAAACCACCCACGACGCAGTCGGCCGTCCGCTCGTGCTTCACCTTCAACATGACGCGTTCGCCCTCCCGATAGGTGAGCTCGAGGGGCTTGGCGACGACGCCGTCGAGCCCGGCACCTTCGAAACGGTCGAACCAGTCCCTCGCCACTGCGGGATCGGGAGTGGCCGGGGTCAAGTACACAGGCGGCTCGGCATCGCCGAGCGCCTGCTCGAGTGCTGACCGTCTGGATCCGAAAGGCTCGCCGCGCAGGTCGTCGTCACCGAAAGCCAGCAGATCGAAGGCGACGAACGACGACGGTGTCGCGGACGCGAGGAGCTTGATCCGCGATGCGGCCGGATGGATCCGCTGCAGCAGGGCGTCGAAGTCGAGGCCCGACCGACCGGCGATCACGATCTCGCCGTCGAGCACGCAACGGCCGGGCAGATTGGCCAGCAGCGATCCGACTAGCTCGGGGAAATAGCGAGTGAGCGGCCTCTCGTTGCGGCTGCCGAGCTCCACATCCAGGCCGTCACGGAAGACTATGCAGCGAAAGCCGTCCCACTTCGGCTCGTAGAGCAGCCCACCGCCCTCCGGCATCTGCCGGCAGAGCTTTGCCAGCATCGGGGACACGGGCGGCATGACAGGCAGTTCCACCGAACGATGGTAGCGGTCAGGACTTTCTGCCGCGACGGGGCGCGGAGGCACTGTCGTGGCTCGCGGTCCACTCCAAGAGCCGGTCGGCCGGCCACGAGTTCACGACCGAGACCGCGGGGACCCCGGCTTGCACGGCCTGCCCGCAGCCGAACCCGAGCCATTCGAGTTGGCCGGGCGCATGGGCGTCAGTGTCGATGCTGACCCAGCAGCCGAGACCGACGGCCAGCTTCAGAAGTTCCTCCGGCGGGTCGCGTCTCTCCGGCCGCGAGTTGATCTCGACTGCCTTCCCGGTCCTCGCGCAGGCGCTGAAGACGGCCTCGGCATCGAAGCTCGACGGTTCGCGACCCTTGCCCGTCAAGAGCCGACCCGTGCAATGGCCGAGGATGTCGCTGTGGGGGCTCTCCACCGCTGCCACCATGCGCCTGGTCATCTGGGGCGCCTCCAGCCGGAGCTTGGAGTGGGCGCTCGCGACTACGACGTCGAGCGCCGCAAGCAATTCCTCGTCCTGGTCGAGTGACCCGTCCTCCAAGATGTCGACCTCGATGCCGGTCAGTAGGCGAAACGGTGCCAATTCCTCGTTGAGCTCCCCGATCACTTCCAGTTGGCTCCGGAGCCGTTCGGCGGTCAGCCCATGCGCCACGGTGAGGCGAGGGCTGTGGTCGGTCACGACGAGATACTCGTGCCCGAGGGCAACTGCCGCCTCGGCCATCTCGCGAATGGGGCTGCCACCATCGGACCAGTCCGAGTGGCTGTGGCAGTCACCCCTCAGCGACGCCCTGAGCCCGAGCACATCAGGGCTGAGCGGTCTTGGCTCGACCGCCTCCAGCTGGGCGAGGTAGCCCGGCGTCCCGCCCGCAATGGCCTCGGCGATCACGCCCGCCGTCGTGTCGCCGACGCCGGGGATGTCCTTCAGCCGCCTCGAGGACGCGAGCTGTTCGAGGCGGCCCGGGCCCAACTCGTCGACGGCGATCGCGGCTTGGCGGAAGGCGCGCACCTTGTAGGTCTCGGCACCGTCACGCTCGAGCAGGTAGGCGATGCGCCGGAGCGCTTCTGCGGGTCCCACCGGCTTGGCCCCTCAGTCCCTTCTTGCCCGGCTCGGTGCGACGCGGCTCGGCTCGTCGGGCTGTTTCGGGTACTGCGGCGGCCACGGTGCGTCGTGAAGTCCCGCCTCACGGTCACGGGCAGCCAACTGCAGGAGCGGCTCCAGCGACTGCGGCTGGTCGGGCATCGCGGCCCACGGATCACCGAGGCGGTGGAGCCGGTCCGGTACGGTCGCGATGGTCAGCTCGTCGGGATCGACGGCGGCGACGTCGTCCCAGGAAAGGGGCGTCGATACCTGGGCGTAGGTACGCGAGCGTGCCGACCAGGCCCCGAATACCGTCTTGTGAGGCGCGTTCTGGTTGAAGTCAACGAAGACTCGTCGGCCTCGCTCCTCCTTCCACCAGTTCGCCGTGACGAGATCGGGGCGCCGACGCTCGAGCTCGCGTGCAAGCGCCACAGCCCCTGAGCGGACCTCGGTCGCATCCCAGCGAGGCTCCAGACGGGCGTAAATGTGCAGCCCACGATTACCGCTGGTCTTCGGGTACGCCAGGATGCCGAGCTCGTCGAGGAGCGCTTTCACACACGAGGCCGCTTCGCGGACCTGGTCGAACACGACACCGGCCTGGGGGTCGAGATCGATCCGCAGCTCGTCGGCGTGCTCGGGGTCTTCCACGCGAAACGGCCAGAGGTGGAACCCCAGACAGCCCAGGTTCACCGCCCACACGATGTGAGCCAGGTCCGCGATGACGAGCGCCCTCGATATCGTGCCGTTCGGCGTCGACACCTCGATCGTCTGGAGCCATTCCGGAGCACCCGGCGGCACGCGCTTTTGGAAGAACGACTTGCCGAGCGCACCGTCGGGAAACCTCTGCAGCATCGCGGGCCGGCCGGCCGTCGCGCGCAGGATCGGCTCCGCGACGGCGAGGTAGTAACAGACGACGTCCAGCTTGGTCGCTCCGAGACCGGGGAAGAAGACCTTGCCGGGGTTCGAGATCTCGACGCTGCGGCCCGACACCTCGACCGTCTGGCTGGCGGCTCGGCTGTCTGGGCTCGCCACGTCGACAATCTAACGGGGCGCTCGCACACGTCTGTCTGCCGTCAGCCGCCGCAGGTTCCCCAGACGGGGCGCCGGCGAGCTAACTGGTGAGGTGGACGATGTCGGAGATCACGAGCGTCATGACGAGCACGATCACTACGCTGTAGAGCGCGGTGATCGGCCAACGCCATCGGTGGTTGGCGAGCCAGAACCGCCGGATCCCCCGAACGTCGAAGACAAGGGCGATGATGCCGATAGGAAGCCCGACCGCCGGCCCTGCGCCGGCCGCTGCTCCGAGCATCGGCGTGAGGATCGGGAGCACGACATAGCCGAGCAGGCACCGGAGCCCGGAGATCAGGATCGAAGCGCTGAAGATCCGGTGCGCAGAAGCCTCGTCGGCCGAAGGCGGACCTTCGGGGACACGAAGAAGACGACGCATCGCGAGGTCTGCGGGCGACGGAGCGGACCCGGCAGGTCTCGCGCCCGGCGCGATCGTGGATTGCCTCACCACTTCGAGGTTACGGCCTCGAAGCCCGCGTCTCCAGCCGCGCCTACACCGGTCAACCTTCATCCATCACGACCATCGCCACAGTGCGAGACTGAGCGGCGTGCCAACCGGCGACAACTCGGAGCCAGACCGGCCGCAAGAGCCTGAGGAACAGCAGCCGAGCGAGGCCCCGGAACTGGCCTTGCTGCCGGGTACCGAGCGGACCAGGCGCTTCCGCCCAAAGTTGCGCTGGGAGCTGATCGGATGCGGCCTTCACGGCCACGAACTGGTCGGCACAGACGCAGTGGGAGTTCGTTTGGAGGACCACCTGCTGGTTCGCGAATCAGACGGACTGCGGTGGTACCGGTGCCTCAGGTGCGACTCGTGGCTGCCGCTGGCCCCACCGAGATCGGCACCTAACCGGTTCCCACCGGGACGCGACGAGATCGAACTGCCGCTACGGGGCAGACCGCTCAGGAACCGTTACGTGCTGCGTCTGATCGCGCTCGACCGTGTGGTCCACTTCGTCGTTCTCGCGGCCTTGGGAATCGCCATCATCCTGTTCGCCGGTCATCAGAAGGATCTCCGCAGTGACTACATCCGAATCTTGAACTCGCTGCAGGCCAGCGTCGGCTTTGTCTCGAGCCGCAACGGCTTCTTTCGCGAGATCACCCACCTTGTATCGCTTTCCACCACCAAGCTGTATCTCTACGGCTCCGCGTTCTCCGCCTATGCGGCGATCAACGCGATCGAGGCGGTCGGGCTGTGGGGAGAAAGGCGATGGGCGGAGTACCTCACTTTCATCGAGGTCACCCTTTTGCTGCCGCTGGAGATCTATGAGCTCGCGGTCAAGATCAGCTACTTGAAGATCGGCGCACTCGTGATCAACGTCGCTGTGATGGCTTACCTCCTCTGGGCCCATCGCCTGTTCGGCTTCCGTGGCGGCGGGCGCGTGGACCGGATCCGGCACGAGCACGACACCGGGTGGGGTGCCCTGGAGCGCGCGACCCCGGTCTCTAGCCAACTCCCGAAGCCGCCACAAATGCCGTGACACCGCTAGCGTCGAACCTGTGGCGCTGCTCCCTTTGCTGGAGCTTTGCCGCGACCTCGCCCGTGTGATCCGGAGCCACCGGCCCGAAGTCCTGTTGTCCCGCAACCATCATCCCGAGGGTCCCGAACCATGGCAGGGATTGCGTTTCGCGGCGTTCAACGCCTCGCCCGCGCCGACCCTCACATCGGTGTCGATCCGTTGCCGGCATTTGCGGCAAAGCCACCTGCGCCGCCGTTCCAGGAACCTCCGCCGGGCACAGGCCCGCCGCCGAAGCCCCCGTGACCGCCGAAGCCGCCAGGGCCACCGAAGACGCCCGGAGCCGATGGGGTACCTGAGCCGACGTAGACAGTCACGGCAGCAAAGGTGTCGCCTGCCCCGGGTGTGCCAGAGGCCTCCACAAGATCACCCTTCGCCACCGAGGCAATGGTCGTGGTGCCGCTCTGGTTGCGGAACACAGTGCTCGAGGAGGTCGTCACGGTCTCCACCGTCCCGTCGAAGCTCGTGATCGTGATAGTCGTACCGGTGACGCCCGTCACACGACCTGCGACCGAGGGCAGAACGATCTCGACCGTTGTGGCGTCGATCTGGTCGTGATCGGAGGACAGCGTCCCGGTGACCGAGACGACGGTGCCAACCTGAACCTCGGAAGCCGGCACCGACTGTCCGACCTCGTCGTAGGTCGTCGATGTCGAGGTGTTCACCGTGACGTTCAACCCGTCTTGCTGGGAGACGACGAGCTGGGACCCGTTCACGCTGACAACCTTGCCCGAGACGTGCGGCAGAACGATCTCGACGAGCGTGACGAGCTGCGAGCCGCTAGTGCTCGAGGTTGACGGCCTGCCGGCCGGGCGGAAGACGACCTGCTCGCCGACAGCCACCGCGGAGCGCTCGACCTTCTTGCCACCTTCGCTGTAGGTAGTCGATGAGTCGGTCGTCACGGTGAGGGCGCTACCGAACAACGAGTCGACAGTGATGCTCGTCGGGGTCACCTGGGTGACCGTGCCGCCCTGACCGAAAGCCCCGCCAAGACCGAAGCCCGCTCCGAACCCGAATCTGCCGCCGAGCCCAAGGCCGGCCGGTCCACCCGGGCGCGGACGGCTGGGCGCGGACTTCGATGGGCTCGACGCCACGGCGAGGGCTTGACTGGCAGACTGGCTCGTCGCGCTGTGGCTGGAAGCGGCAGAGGCAACGCCGTAGCCTCCTGCGGCCAGGGCGCCTGCGATCACCGTTGCTGCGGCGGCTCGCACGCCCAGCGAGTCCCGCCGACGCCTGTCGGGCGCGGCCTGTGCCGCTACAGTCGGTTCGCCGCAGTCCTGCTGAGGTAGTGGATTTAGGTCACTCATCTTGCACTCTCGTTTCTGAAGCCTTGGGAGAGGGATGGGCCGGCCCTGAGCTTGATCGGCCCATCCCTTGCTGGCTGTCAGAATGCTCCCCCACCCTGTGAAATCACTTGGAAACGCCTACGAAGTCATCAAGTGATCCGGCGGTCCGGCTCGCGCGGCGATGCATGGGTCTTGTTCAGGCCCTCCTAGTCGACGATCGCCGAGTAGACGAGCTGGCGCAGTTCGCGGCGGATCGGATAGGTGCCCGACGGGAGCAGTTGGGTGAAGAACAGCACCGTCAACTCCTCTGCCGGGTCGACCCAGAACTCGGTGCTCGCCGCTCCACCCCAGCCGTACTCCCCGGCGCTGCAGGTCACCTTCAGGGCCGCAGGGTCGATGACGACGGAGAAACCGAGTCCGAAGCCGAGCCCGGGCTCCTGCTCACCTCCGATCGGGTTGCAGAACCCAGCCGTGTCCGCGCCGCCCGGCAAGTGGTTTCGGGTCATGTACGCGACGGTTCGTGCGCCCAGGATCCGCACGCCGTCGAGCTCGCCGTGACGCAGCAACATCTGGGTGAACCGGTGGTAGTCCACCGCCGTGGACACCAGCCCACTGCCGCCCAAAGGCACACTTGGACTGCTCAGGGCCGCCTCGCCCATGCGGGCGGCGCGCGTCGCCCGACCGGTGAAGAGATCGGGCATGTACAACACTGCTAGTTTCTCGGCTCCTTCGCCCTCGACGTAGAAGCTCGTCTCGTTCATCCCGAGCGGCCCGAGTACGCGCTCGGCGAAGAACTCGTCGAGCGACCGCCCCGTCGCGACCTCCACCACGCGGCCGAGGACGTCGGTCGCCATCGAGTAGTTCCACTCGGTGCCCGGCTGACAACGCAGGGGAATCTGTGCCAGTCGGCTGCAGCAGCCGGCCAGGTCGAGGTCGGGAGGCGGGTCCCACTCGAATCCCGCCGACCGGTACATGGCGTCGACCGGATGGTTGAACATCCAGCCGTATGTGAGGCCCGCGGTGTGGGTCATCAGGTGCCAGATCTTGATCGGCTCCGACATCGGGACCGTGACCGGCTGGATCGACGAGCCTCCGGCGAAGACCCGTGTCTCGCCGAAATCCGGGATGAACTTGCTCAACGGGTCATCGAGCGCGATCAGGCCTTCCTCGTAACAGATCATCGCCGCGACCGACGTGATGGGCTTGGTCATCGAGTAGATGCGAAAGCGAGTGTCGGCCTCGACCAGTGCACCGTTCTCGAGATCGCGAAAGCCGCCGCGCCCAACGTAGGCAACCTTGCCGCCCCGGGTGACGACGGCGAGGAACCCCGGTATCTTCCGGTCCTCCACGTACCGGTCGAAGTGCCGACCGATCGAACCGAGACGAGCTTGGTCGAGACCCACGTCCGAAGGGTCGAGCTCTGGAGATATGGCAGGCATCGGGACCACCATATGACCTGAGAAGGCGGGAGGGCCTTGCTTGCGGTTCGGTCCCTCCGGCCAGCGGCTAGCTGCGTATTTCAGCTCATAGTCTCCGGCGTACCAAGATGGAGCCATGACGAACCTGCGCGGACGCAATCTGTTGAAAGAGACCGACCTCACCCGGGAGGAATTCCTCTACCTCGTGGACTTCGGGGCTCGCCTCCGCGAGGACAAGCGCGCCCGACGCGAGCGTCAATACCTGACGGGCCGCAACATAGCGCTCATCTTCGAGAAGGCCTCCACTCGCACCATGTGTGCCTTCGAGGTGGGGGCCTATGACCAAGGAGCGCACGTCACCTACCTCGGACCCACCGGGTCGCAGATCGGCCACAAGGAGTCCATCAAAGACACGGCTCGTGTGCTCGGCCGGATGTTCGACGGGATCGAGTACCGCGGCTCTGCGCACGCGAACGTCGAGACTCTCGGCAAGTACGCGGGCGTGCCCGTCTGGAACGGGCTCACCGATGAGTGGCACCCGACCCAGATGTTGGCCGACATCCTTACGATGCGCGACCACGCCGGCCGCCCGCTCGACCACGTGGCCTACTGCTACCTCGGCGATGCCCGCAACAACACAGCGAACTCCTTGCTCGTCACCGGAGCTCTCCTGGGCATGGACGTCCGGGTCGCCGCGCCCGGGGCACTCTGGCCGTCTTCGGATGTCCAGGCAATAGCCCATGGGCTTGCGTCAGAGTCAGGGGCCCGGATCACGGTCACCGAGGACGCCGCCCAAGCGGTCCGCGGGTCGGATTTCCTCTACACCGACGTTTGGCTGTCGATGGGGGAACCGGCCGACCAGTGGGACGCGCGCATCGACCAGCTGCTCGCCTACCAGGTCAACGGTCCGCTCATGGCCGCGACTGGCAACCCGAACGTGAAATTCATGCACTGTCTTCCCGCTCTGCACAACGTCGAGACGGCGGTCGGCCTGCAGATCTTCGAAAAACGGGGTCTCTCCGCCCTGGAGGTGACCGAGGAGGTGTTCGAGTCGGCCGCTTCAATCGTCTTCGACCAAGCGGAGAACCGACTGCACACCATCAAGGCTTTGATGGTCGCCACGCTCGCTGACGAGGCTGGTGAGTGAGCTTCGCCAGCACGTCGGTCGGGGCCGAGTTTTCCTAGGTCCTGATCGCCCATGTTGATCTCACGCCCGTCGACAGCCTGAGGTCTTCCACGCCGAGCGTGGAGCTTGCGAAGGAGTTGGGCGCGACGTTGCATGTCGTGTCCGTGTACCAAGCGGCGACGAAAGGCGCACTCCGGATAACGGAGATGACCGGTGTCTACCCCGGGTTGGTCGACACGCTCAGCATCGCGGACTCCCTGCTGGAGGGCATCGCCTCGCTCGGCCGCACCCAGGGCGTTGAAACACATACGTACGCGGTGACGGGCACTGTCGCCGAGCGAATCGTAGCCGTGGCCGAGGAGAAGCAGGTGGAGTTGATCGTCGTGGGCAACAAGGGCATGAAGGGCGCCAAGCGGATACTCGGCAGCGTCCCGAACGCGGTTGCACATGCCGCGTGGTGCGCGGTTCTCATCCACAACACGACCTGACAAGGTCTGGTGCGGTCGTCGAGAACGCCCCCTCCGACACATGAGCAGCGGATGCAAGGATGGCGTCCACTCTTCAGGTCTCGCCGAACTTCCAGCTCGAGTTAGGGGCCCGCCGAGTGTCTTGTCGTGCTCCACGGAGCGTCGGTACTGGCGCAAGAGCGCCGCCCGGTGCCGAGGTCCTCGCCAGGATCGCCCGTGCTTGCCATGCCCCCTACGAGCGTTCGCGTATGCGTCCCGAGCGGGCCGCGCGGATCAGTCAGGACAGGGCAAAGAATTGCCCCTCGTTGTCATCCTTATCAACCTGGATCAATGCTTAACCAATTTCGTAAGACTCACGTAAAGTCGATGAAGTTCGCTCCTTCGAGATCGCCGCCCGGCGTCACTCATCGGCACCTGCCAAACCTCTAACGAACGTTCGCGTATGCTCTCCGACACGGGGTTGTGCTTGGCAATTATGGACAGAACATGGAAAGGTGTCCCTTGTTGAAGCGCAAAAGCCCAGGTGGAGAGGTGCGAGAGCGGCCGAATCGGACTCACTGCTAATGAGTTGACCTGGGAGACCGGGTCCGAGGGTTCAAATCCCTCCCTCTCCGCTCTTGTGAGAAGTCACGCGAATGCGTTGGTTAGCGCACGCCTGTCGGTCAGCGCTGGCCCACGCCCGGAGAACTCTTGGCCAATACCGCCACTGCGCCGCCGCATGCGACGAACCCGGCGACAAGCCCAAGGTAGGCACCGATGCCACGAGTCACTGTCAGGTAGCCAGCTGGCGTTCCGCTATAGGGCAGACTGAAAAAGGCCGCGACAACAAGGAGAAGGTTCGCGACCGTCAGAACCAAGAGGATGGAGGTGTGTGGCCAGCCCTGAGATGGCTGTTTCGTCGTGCCCGAGCCGATGGCCAAGAGAAGCTCCAGAAGAATGACGATCGACACAACCAGGATCGCCCAACGCCATCCTCCTGCCGCCTTGTCGAGCGCCGACACCGAGAGCGTCAACGGTCCCGTGAGCCCTCCCAAACCCGCCGCGGCCTGCGGAAAAAGGCGCGAGAACAAGGCCCTCTCGAGCGATTCGAAGAACTGCACACCGAGCGGCGTAATCGTCACGCGGTACCAGGTGAGGAACATCGAGATCAACACGATTCCCGTTCCCGATCCGGCCAGCACGTCGCCTAGCCCCGAGTTCGGGCCCGCTCCACTCGAAGTGATCCCAGCCCGCGTCGTCGACGATGGGAGTACGCAAGCTGCCGCGGGAGCAGGCAGCCAGGATGTCGAGGGTGTCGCAGCGGTTGCAGGCGCGGGCAACGCCGTGGCGGACCCGCGCATTGACAAGGGTGTCGACCGAGCAGCAAACACGGGCGCTGGCTCAAACCCCGCGACGCTCGAACTCGGTGGCGGTGCGGCCACGTCGTCGGCGGTGGATCCCGACGGCGTTCGGGCCGCACCGGGTGTCGTGACGCCCAGCCGGTTGACCGGCACACTGCGCGGGCGCACAAAGGCTCCACACGCCCGACAGAACCCGACGTCCGGCGGAAGCGGTGCTCCACACTGCCAGCAGGTCATCGTCGGGTCCTCTCGGTAGGATCACCATCGCAGCCCAGCCAATCGCCAAGTTCAAACGTACCGCGTCCTCAGTGCTGGTCGGATTCTTGACTCGCAACGGTGGACTTCGCTCGAGAGAACTCGCGTCGGTTAGTCCCGGCGGTGGCTTGATCCTGAGCGGAGAGGTCTAGGATTGCACGCAGAATCGGCTTGAGGGTGGTCGGTAGCGTCGGCGCCTGCAGATGTCGGTCCTCACAGGTAGAGTGCCAGTTCACTCTGCGCTCGTAGCTCAATTGGACAGAGCATCTGACTACGGATCAGAAGGTTGGGGATTCGAGTTCCTCCGAGCGCGCTGAATAAGTCCAGGTAAAGGACCATTTCTAGATCTCTGTGTAGCTTTGCTCTAAGCTCGACTCGTCGATAGCCAACAAGAAAGCCAACAAAGCAGTTGGCTGAGGAGGCGACGAGGTTGGCAGGAAGCCTGAGAGCAGTCGAAGGTAGACCAGGTACTTGGCAGCTGCGGGTGTACCTAGGTCGGGATGCCGAGGGGCGCGTACGGCATCGCCACGTCACCTTCAAAGGGTCTCGCCGCCAAGCGGAACGAGAGCTGGCTCGCCTCGTGGCCGAGCAGGATTCACAGCCCACAGCGGTCCCCGAGCAGCCGGCGAATTGGGGACCGGCTACGACCGTCAACGACGCCGTCGCCGCCTGGCGCGACAACGGCTGGGATGACCTCTCTCCCAAGACGGCGCGACATTACGAGAGCATCTGGAAGGTTCACATCGCCCCGACGATCGGACGCCGGCGAATCGCCATCCTCGGCACCTACGACGTGGAGCACTACTACCGCTCGCTCAAGGCCGATGGCCTGTCGATGTCGACTGTCCGCCAAATCAAAGCCGTGTTGCACCGCTCCTGCCGACTGGCCCACAAGTGGAGCGCTGGCGTTCTCCCGAACCCGATCGCCGACGCCGACCTACCTACATGGCGGCTGGAAGAGCAACGAGCAGAGGTGCGCGCGCCCGAGCCGCATGAGGTTCAAGCGCTCCTGACTGCGGCCGTGGCAGATGACCTGCGATTCGGTGTGTTCCTGCGGGTGCTGGCAGCTACGGGCATCCGGCGGGGAGAGGCGTGTGCGCTGCGCTGGAGCGATCTCGACCTTGAGCGAGGTGTCATCACCGTGGACGAGGGGGTGATCGCCGCCAAGGGGGGTGCCGTGGTCAAGGAACCCAAGACCCGAGCCAGTGTCCGAAGCCTCGCATGTGATGAGCGCACCGCTGCCGCTCTGATCGAGCTGCGGGCCGAGCAGGAGCGGATTGCCGCGGCAGCCGAAGAGAGCTTGCTCGACGACTCCTTCGTGTTTTCCGCGTCCCCCGGCGGCGCGGTCCCGCCCCACCCTGACTCAATGTCCCACGCCTTGACCCGCATTCGGGATCAGGCGGGCCTTCCGCCTGACATCCACCTTCACTCGCTTCGCCACTTCCATGCCACAGCATTGGATCCGGTGATCAGTGAGGCCCAGAAGCAGGCACGCCTGGGCTGGTCGACGGTGCACATGGCGCGCCACTACACCGACGGGGTTCCGGCGGAAGACCGGCGCGCCGCGGAGCACATCGGACGGCTGCTCGACTGACAGGCGCTTGGCTCCAAGCCGGATGCGACCGCCCGGCCGGTTCCATGATGACTGGCGACGGACTACGCCCCGGGGACCCCGAAGAGCCCCCCGCTCTGCTCTCCGGCCTCGACCACTCCTTCCTCGCGGGCTGTCAGCGGCAACTCGCCGGCAAGGAGGCGCTCGACAGAACGACGGGCGATGCGGATGCGTCCATTGATGGTGAACACGGGCACGGGCAGGTCTCCTCTTCCGATCGCCCGGTAGATCGACGACCGACTTTGGCCAAGCAGGACGGCCGCGTCATCCACGCTCAGGAGCGGCTTACGGGACCAGCTCTTGTCAGAGTTGGCCATCGGGTTGCTCCATCTCCGACGGCGGGACACTCGGAGCAGTCGTGCGGCGTTCTTCTCGCGCTGCGCGGCGTTCCTCGGTGGTGCGATAGAGGTTGATGCCGGCTCGCCGAGCCACGTCGTCCAGTCTGTGGCGGGCGCGGGCGGCCTCGATGGTGGCGAGATGCCGGGTCGTTGGCGATGACACCGTCGTCAGGCGATCGCCATGGGTGGAGCGGAGCCGAATCATGGAGCGATGGTGCGCTGACCGACTCACAGCACTTCTCACAGGAACACTCACAGCAGTACTCACAGACGAGCTCGCGGGACGCAGTGGAAGGGTCTTCACGCTCCGGCAACTCACAGCAACACTCACAGCAACACTCACAGCAACACTCACAGACCCAGGTCACAGCCCTGTGAGTGCAGAGGGGGTCGGAGCGAGGCGGCTCAATCCAGGGTCAGGCTCTGTAGGCAGGCGAAGTTGATCTGAAGTCGCTCAAACTCCCGACGACCTGGGCCGGCCATCTGGTACCTCTAGTTGAAGCTACATGGCGACCGCGAGTTCCCCGCTGACGGGCTGAGCGCTCCGGGTGCTGCGCATGCCTCCGACGAGCCCGCACAAGGTATGGCTAATATCTGTATAATTGCCATACCAAAGGAGGGAGACAAATATGGCAGAAAAGGTCAAGGTCACGGTCAACGTCCTCAGGGACGACTTTGAGGCGTTGCAAGAGATGGCGGTTCGCAAGGGTACGACCTTCACCGAGGAGGTGCGGCGCGCTCTTGCCCTGGCGCGACTCGCCGAGGAAACGGAAGAGAACGGCGGGAAGGTGCTGCTCGAGGATCCTAATGGCGACATCCGACAGGTGATAAAGCTTTGACCGGCGATGGCGGCGTTTCGACTGAGGAAGTGAAGGACTTCAGCTCCGAAGCAGTCCGAGAAAAGCCAGAGGTGTCGACCGTTCCGTACGACCCAGAGCCGGCCCGCGAGAAGATCCGTGGGCATGTCGCGTACGCGCTCATCGCTCTGCTCATCGGAGTGGTGGGTACGGTCGCGGCAATGGCAGCGTGGGCGAAGCCAGCGCCCGACCTCAACCAACTCACGACTGCCTTAATCACGCCCGTTGTTGGATTAGTAGGCTCCGTTCTCGGCTTCTACTACGCCGGCAAGAAGTGATATCCGAGGATCGCGGTATCCTGATTGCAGCAGTCCGAGATATGGGGCTGTCCCAACTGGTCGAACGGACGTCCCACGCTGATCAGATGGCTATCTGTCGGCGGAGCCGCTTCGTGTCGCTGATGTCCCGCCGGGCCCGAGAGGCCTCTTGGACTGAGCCTCCGTCCATCGCCCATGCCGGATCGTCAGCGAGGAAGTACTGCGACTCGCTGAGCGGGATCATCCTCGGCGACCGAGCTCGATCGAGGCGGCCGACCCTGATTGTGCAGCTGGTAGATGACATAGTGGTACCCGTTGTTCCTCCCCATCACGCGACGTACTAAATGCGTTGCGTAAGCTCGTACGGAATCAGGTCAACAGAAGGAGCAGGCATGGCGAACGAACCGGCTCCGGCCCCGCCATTGGATCCGCGCCTGGCTGAACTGCCCCGTAATCCGCGTGATTATCTGTCTTCCGAGGAAAAGGAGGACCTAGCGGAGACCTTGGAGTCCATTTCGCGTACGCGCCGAGAGGCGGAAGCAACCTCCGGTGATCTGCGGATGTGTTGAGCAGCCAGCGCTGTGGATCTGACCAACTGGGAGCTGCCGGACCCGGGAGTTGTGCTCCGTCCCAGGAGCGACGCGCAGTGGAAGGACGCCCTAGGCAAGTACGACAGTAACTGCCCGCGGCCACTCGAGCGGTGTCTTCAAGTCGCGCTGGCGAACGGTGCGAAGACTCTTGTCGTCGAGACGAGATACATCGACATCGACTATCGCAGCGAGTACGTCGCCTACTTTGCAAAACGATTCGACTCGATTCCGAACAGCACTCACCGTCTCCACTTTTTTACAGGCGACATCCCCGACGATTTGTCCGTCTGGAGCCTTCCGGACGATCCCGGTTATGTCGGGTACGTGGTCATACGACCGAGCAGCAATGGCCCGGTCTCACGGGCAATGCTCCAGCCGCCACCAGATCTCCGCGACGCTATCCGTACTTCGGTGACGGAGAGAGTGTCGGTGTTCGGACGAGCTCTCACAGTCACGGGTGTTCCGTTCGCCCAGCAGGACACTCAGTTTGGTGCGTGCGCTCATGTTGCGGCCTGGATGTGTCACCAGACGGCGCACCTTCGGGGCGACGTCGAGCGTCGCCCGAGAGCGGATTTCAGCCTGTTGGCCAACACCAGCATGCAGCCGCACCGCACGACGCCAACCCAGGGGCTGAGCATCACGCAGCTCAGCGATTTGTTTCGGACTTTGCGCCTACCAGCGATCTTCTATCGGCTCGGCCAGCTGCCCCAGGACCGACTGCCCTGGCAGCCCGCACCGCTGTTGACGGCCTGACTGCCTGAGCATTCGAACGCGTCTTTCGGCCGTGCTCTTTGACGACGCTTGCATTGGCCGACGCGCCGACGATCTCGCGAGGATGAGGCGTTCCTGAACTTGAGGGACCCCTCCCGCGCAGTTTGGTCGCTGAAGTCGGGAGGGGTCCAAGGCGGTGTAACGCCCGTGACCATCGTATGGCCCTGCCCCTTGTCCGTCGACGCCTACGTGGCTGGCGGCCGAGACATCGAGTTCCCGCGACCGGATTGTCCGTCGTGCTCGTCTCCGATGACGTTCTGGTCGGGATACCGCCGTCCTGTGCGCGAGGCCGGTCTGTGCCAGAAGATCTTCGTGCCGAGACTGCGCTGTCGAGGTTGTGGGATCACCCACGTCCTGCTGCCTTGTTTCGTGCTCGCCGGCCGGCTCGATGTGGCCGAGACGATCGGCACCGTGCTTGAAGAAGTGGTCGACGGCCCAGGCGGTGTGCGACCGGCGGCAGCACGCGCCGATGTCTTTCACACGACGGCGCGCAGTTGGCTGCGGCGGTTCTTTGACCGGGCGGTGCGCATCGGCGTCTCGTTCGCGGCGCTTTGCGTCGAGCTCGGTGGTGAGGCGATCACGCCCTTCGCCGAACCGGTCCGTTACGCGATCTCAGCGATCAGGGCCGCCTTCGCGGCCGCGAGCGCCCTGCCGGGATGGGCCTCGATCGGACTGTGGCGCTTCGTGTCTTCGGTGTGCGGCGGGAGGCTCATCGCCACCAACACCGATTCCCCCTACCTCGTCGTCGGCAAACGGCGTTTCATGCCTCCGGTCCCTTCGCTATGAGGAGAACGGAGCAATGACATGGAAACTGACCATCAAGAACAGGTGGCTCTCCACCGTTGGGCGGTGATCGCCGAGGCGACGAGCGACCGGTTGAGCCCCGCCGAGCGCGGGGCGCTCGTGCG
>Ga0224558_1000912_pt1 | contig 33342 bp, 31 predicted proteins | sample 714S32024metaG_FD_180682 | JGI IMG/M metagenome (GOLD analysis project Ga0224558, IMG submission 180682) | Peat soil microbial communities from Stordalen Mire, Sweden - 717 S3 20-24 | ecosystem: Environmental > Terrestrial > Soil > Wetlands > Peat | place: Sweden: Norrbotten County, Stordalen... | reverse complement strand
TGAGGCCGTAAAAGCCGAATCAACACAGCACAAACCCGCATTTCAAACCGATTTTTCACTTAACAATCGCTTGAAACGTCAATGAATGACGGTGCATCAGGCGAATTTCAACAAGTTCCTAGATGTCGAGGTTCTTCACGTCCAGCGCATTGTCTTCGATAAACTTGCGCCGTTTTTCGACATCTTCGCCCATCAACGTGGCGAAGATCTCCTCGGTTTCCACGAAGTCTTCCAACTTGACCTGGAGTAGCGTGCGCCGCTCGGGATCCATCGTGGTCTCCCAAAGCTGCGTGCTGGTCATCTCGCCCAGGCCCTTGTAGCGCTGCACCTGGTAGTCCTTTTTGCCCTGCTCGACGATGTAGGCAAACAACTCGCGGGCGGTCTGCTTTTCCACCGGTTCGCGCGGCAGGCGGGCGGTGCGGCGAGCCTGCTTGGCCTCCGCCTGCGCCTCGGCTCCTTCTTCTTCATCGGCCTCAGCTTCGGCTTTAGCATCGGCGGCCACGGCCTTGGCGGCATACTCGACCAGGAAAGGCGGTTCCAAAAATTCTTTGATGAGCGTGTATTTGGCCATCATCTGGCGGAACTCGGGGCTGGAGGCCAGGGTCCAGTCGATGCGTCGCTCGGCGCCTTGCGTATCCACGAACGCAAATGACCAGGTATGGTGCTCCTCATCCTCAACCAGCTTGCCCAGCGATTTGAAGTCAAACTCATCGCTGCGCTCGGCCAGTTCGGCACGCAGCAGGGCCAGTTTGGGCGGAATATCGCTCTCGGATTTGGAGGCGAAGTCGGCTCTGTGTGTCAGCTCGGCACGCGCCAGCAGCTCCGTTAGTTTTTCATTGCGGATGCGCTTGTCCACCTTCTCGACGAAGTCCAGGTACTCACTCAAGGTTCCCATGAAGCGGGTCAGGGTGGCGCCCTCGATATGGCTGGCCGCCTCACCGTGGCGCACAACCATGCCCTCCGACGCGCGTTTGACCATCACCTTCACAAACTCCCGCTCGTCCTTGATGTACTGCTCGAAGCGGCCCTTCTTGATCTTGAACAGCGGCGGCTGCGCAATGTAGATGTTGTCGCGCTTGATCAGCTCGGTCATGTGACGGAAGAAAAACGTGAGCAGCAGTGTGCGAATGTGCGAGCCGTCCACGTCGGCGTCGGTCATGAGGATGATTTTGCCATAGCGGATTTTGGCGGCGTCGAAGTCGTCTTTGCCGATGCCGCAGCCCAGTGCGGTGATCATGGCGCGGATCTCCTCGTGGCCCAGCATCTTGTCGTAGCGCGCCTTTTCCACGTTGAGGATTTTTCCTTTGAGCGGCAGAATGGCCTGGAAGCGGCGGTCGCGGCCCTGCTTGGCGGTGCCGCCGGCGCTCTCGCCCTCTACCAGATACAATTCGCAGCGTTCCGGGTTGCGCTCGCTGCAATCGGCCAACTTGCCGGGCAATCCGCCACCGTCCATCGCGCCTTTGCGCCGGGTCAGGTCACGAGCTTTGCGGGCGGCCTCGCGGGCGCGCGCGGCTTCGACTGCTTTGTTAATGATTTTCCTGGCGATGGGCGGATTCTGCTCCAGGTATGCGCCCAGCCGCTCATTGACAAAGGCCTGCACGGTGCCGGCGATGTCGGAGTTGAGCTTGCCCTTGGTCTGGCCCTCGAACTGCGGCTGCGAAAGCTTGACGCTGACCACCGCCACCAGCCCCTCGCGCACATCGTCACCGCTCAGGTTTTCCTTCATGTCCTTGAAGAGTCCGAGCGACTGGCCGATTGCGTTGATCGTTCGAGTAAGAGACGTCCGGAAGCCAGAGAGATGCGAGCCTCCGTCTACCGTGTTGATATTGTTGGCGAAGCTGAAAACCGTCTCCGAGTAGCTGTCGTTGTATTGCAGCGCGATCTCAATCTCGACTTTGTCGCGCGTCGCCTCCATCATGATGGGCTTGTCATGCAGCACAGTCTTGCCGCGGTTCAGGTGCTTGACGAATTCGGAGATGCCGCCGGCGTACTTGAATTCGGTGTGGCGAGCGTTGCCTGTCTTAGGGTCGGCGGTGCGCTCATCGGTGAGCGTGATCTCCAGGCCCTTGTTGAGGAAAGCCATCTCTCGCAGCCGTTGCGCCAGCGTGTCGTAGTTGAACTCGGTGGCGGCAAAGATTGACTTGTCGGGCAAAAAATGGATTTTGGTCCCGCGCCGCTTGCTGGTGCCCGCCTGGCGCAGTTCACTGGTGGGCTCGCCGCAACTGAAGTCCATCTCCCATGTGTGACCGTCGCGCCAGATCTCCACATTGAGCTCCTGCGAGAGCGCGTTGACGCAACTGACGCCCACACCGTGCAGGCCGCCGGAAACTTTGTAAGTGGAGGCGTCGAACTTGCCGCCCGAATGGAGCATGGTCAGCACCACCTGCACGGCCGGCATCTGCTCGCCGTTCGACAGCGTCATCAGGTCCACCGGAATACCGCGCCCGTCATCGACCACGGTGATGGAGTTGTCCACGTGGATGACGACGTCGATCTTTTTGCAATAACCGGCAAGCGCCTCGTCCACCGAGTTGTCCACCACCTCGTAGACCAGGTGGTGCAAACCCATCTCGCCTGTTGAGCCGATATACATGGCCGGCCTGAGGCGCACCGCCTCCAGGCCTTCAAGGATCTTGATGTTTTCGCCGGTATAGTTGCCATTGTCTTCGGGGAGCGGGGTGTTCAGGGGTTCAGTCGCCATAAGGGTCCATTCGCAAAACTTTCGCTTTTAGCTCCGCTGGAGGCGCCGCGTCCGGAGGAGCTTCCGGACGAGATTCAGGGGTCTAACCAATTGAAAGACAGGGGCTTTCAATAAAACTTACCAGTGCTTATTTTACCATGCGGAGAGGGTCCGGATGTAGGAGAAAGCGGGGGTGAAAAAGGCGTGCAGAAGGAGGAAATAATAGGCTTGTGAAGGTACTTTGGTAACCTCCCCCATTACCGCCTATATATATTTCTGAATTCGCTGGACTTAATCTGCGAAATCTCCTAGGATTTTGGTGTACAGGAGATATGCTTCCTGCCAATCTGAATCCACCAGAGGTTACCTTCAATGAAACTCGCCATCCGCATCTTCGCTCTGATCGTTGTCGCCGCCGGCGCCGCCGCCGCTGCCACCACTCCCAGGACTGCACAGCCCATCGCAAGCCACCAGTCTGCTACCGCCAGCCTGCCGACTCCTACATGCGGACCGTACATTTGCCCACCTCCCGGCCCCGATGGCCAATAGTGCCCCGTTGGCTTGAGGGTGTACGAATTATTTTATTTTTTGTTGAGTAATAGGGCATTCGGCGCTATTCTTAGAGAGTTCTAAGAGTAGCGAGGCGCCCTTATGTCTTCACAGACCGCAATGTCCCTGATGAGCGTAGCCGAGTTTGCTCTTTGGGCCGTACTCGGCTTCCTGTTTTGGAAGAAGAAACTCCATCGCCGGTTCCCCGCCATGGGAGCGTATTTGGCGTTGCGCGTAGCATCGATGCCCGTGCTCCTATTCTTTCTGTATGGCCAATCACGGCATTGGTTAAACAACCTCTGCTTCCCCATCTACTTCTATCTCTACTACGCGGTATTCATCGCCAGCGCTGTGCTCCTCTTCTTCGTCTGCATGGAGGTTTTTCGCACTGCGCTCTCGGCCTTCCCTGGGCTGATGAAGTTCGGCATCGTAATCTTTCGCTGGGCGGTTCTGGCCTCGATCATCGTGAGCTTCTCGACGATTTCCTTTTCGCATCGTGGTGTCCTGCTCATCCCCAGCGTCGCTCTCGGCCTGATGCGTTCGGTGAGCATCGTTGAGTTGTGCCTGCTGGGATTCCTTTGCTTAGGCATGAACGCGTTGCGCCTCTCGGCCCGCAACCTGGCCTTTGGGGTTGCTCTGGGCTTTGGAATCATCTCCGCCAACGACTTCGTACAATCGCTGGTCATTTCTAATTACACTTCATTGACCGCTCCCTGGCAGTTCGTCTACCAGTCGGCGATTCTGGCTACGCTGGGGATGTGGGTGACCTACTGCGCCCTGCCCGAGCCCGCCAGCCAGCCCCTCATGGTGCCGGCCAACTCTCTCATCTTTCGCTGGAATGAGATTGCCACTGCCCTGGGCCACACCGGAACCCAGGTGGCAGTGCAGCCGGCTGGCGGCTTCTCCTTGACCGATGCGGAAAATGCCGTGGAAGAGACGTTAACCCAGAACCTGAAGGGCCGCGCATCGGCGACGTAACTGAGTTCAGCAAGCAAAAAGGCCACGGCATCGCCGTGGCCTTTTTGCTTGCTTATCAGCCAAATTTGATTGGCGCCGAATTACTCGGCGGCTACAGGTTCAATCGAGGCAAACCGCCCGAGTTTGCCGTGATCAGAAAACTTCACCCTGCCTGTAACCTTGGCAAAGAGCGTATCGTCGGAGCCGATGCCTACGTTCACGCCCGGCTTGATGCGCGTGCCGCGCTGGCGCATGATGATCGTACCGCCGGTTATTAGTTCGCCGGCAAAGGCTTTGACGCCCAGCCGCTGCGCATTGGAATCCCGTCCGTTTGTGGAGCTGCCTCCACCCTTCTTATGTGCCATTGCCCAATCCCCTTCCTTCTCTTGTGCGCTGCCTTACTTGGAGGCGCTGTAGGTCACGCCGTCGGCCTCGATGGCCTTGATGCGCACCTCGGTAAAGTTCTGCCGGTGCCCCTGCATCTTCTTGTACTGCTTTTTGCGCTTCAGGTGGAAGACCAGAATCTTGTCGCCCCGGCCCTCGCCCAGCACCTCGGCGATCACCTTGGCGGTGGCCGGCTTGGCCACGCTTCCCGGCTCGCCGCTGACAGCCAACACGTCGCTGAACTCAACGGTCTGGTTCTTTGATTCAACACTCTCAATCTTCAACACGTCGCCTGGCGCGACCCGATACTGCTTGCCACCGGTGCGAATAACCGCGTACATAATCCCTCCAGCACTGGCCGGCTCGGCCGATGCGTACACATAAAATAGGGCGGAAACTTCCGTGCCGCGGGTATACGCTCAAGCCCCTCAAACTACGGGCGAGCGTCTGGCTCCACGGCCACAGGCAGGAATCGCCAAACTAGTGTAGTGTACCGGTTTTACGGGGCCAAGGTCAATTTGCACTGGAAATAGTGCATATCCAGCGCAGAAAATGCTCAGTCCGGCCTCGACGCAGGCTCAGACCAGCTTGGGCTCCCTGGGGTTCGTTCAGGGCCGCGCAGGTACAACGTAGAACAGTATGGCGAAGTAATGGGCCACGCTGCCGGCCAGCACAAACAGGTGCCAGAGGGCGTGAAAGTAGCGCAGCCGGTCCAGAGCAAAAAAGACGATGCCCAGCGTGTAAGCCACGCCTCCGGCGCCCATCCACATCAGCCCGTGCCAGCCCAGGGAGTGGATCAGCGGCACCACCGCTACCACCGCCACCCAGCCCTGAGCCAAATAGACCAGCGTGGAGATCACCTCGAACCGGTCCACTGCGAAGCTCTTGAAAATCACCCCGGAGACGGCCAGCCCCCACTCCACGCCGAAGATGGTCCAGCCCAGCGTGCTGCGCAGCGAGACCAGGCAAAACGGCGTGTAGGTACCGGCGATCAGCAGGTAGATGGCCGAGTGGTCCAGGATGTGAAAGGCGTGCCGCGCCCGCGTCCTCACCAGCGAGTGGTAGAGCGTTGAACAGATGTAAACCAGGATCAGCGTAGCGCCAAAAACGGAGCAGCTGACAATCAGCCGCGCCGAACCGCGCGTCGATACAACGATCAGGTAAGCCGCGCCGGCGATGGCCAGCCCCGCGCCGATGCCGTGGGTGATGGCATTGGCCAGAATGTCGCCTAGATGGTAGGTGGTTTGCTTGGGTTGCACAGTATTAATGATAGCGTGAGCGGACGGCGGGTCGTCTCGCTAATCAAGAATGCAGCGTGAGGCAGTATGGAAAAATCCTACTCGCTCACAGTGAATGCCAACTAACATCCACCTTCACGGGCATTTCGTTCTTGAGGGGAACCGTGAAGAATGAGGGCGGAGTGATCTTGAAGCCCGACAACGTGGATGGAATGGTTCCCGTGATGCGATGTTCATTTCCCTGTACCACCTGCTGAAAAGCAAGGTTCTGGTAGTGTGCCGTCTGGCCCGCAAACTGAATCTCAAGGTCGCAAACAATGGTCGTAGATGAGAGCGCCGCTTCCGGCAGGCGGAGACGCACGCTGACAATGGGGAATTGCGCTCCCCGCACAGCTTGCAGCATGTGCAGATCGCGGTTGCTGTCGCCGGTGTCAAAGGATTTAACCTGCGCGGCGACCAGAAAATCGCATTGCCCGCCATGACAGACGCCCTTGCCCAGCGCCGCGTGGCTGACGCCATCGACTTCATGCAGAGGGTGAGAGACATGATAGCTGAGAGTGGATGCATCGAGCGCCCACTGCCTGTCCGTCTGAGCCACGCAGGGAAATGCACAGAGCGTAAATAGAATCAGCAGCTTCTTCATGGGCGCTCCCAGAATTTGACTTTGATGGGCCATGACACGGCGATGATCGACGTACCGTATGCAACAGCAGTCGTATAAGCGACGGCCGCATGGGCAGAGGCGATGCCGTGGACCTTCTGTCCATTATTCTGCTGGTTCAGAGCCATGGCGCCCAAAATCGGCGTGAGTATCATGCCGGGGCCGTGTATCCATGCCAGCGCCTCGTGCCATCGTATGGCGCCTTTCTTCTCGGTTCCCGGAATCTTTGGCGCGGCAATCGCGTAGTAAGCCGTGGCGGCATACATGCCAACCGTGACCGTGCCCAATGAGGCATGCAAATCTGTTCCCGCGGAGTTGCTGCAGTTCGTCTTGCAAGGCGCGCCACCGGATGAAATGAGCGTCGCGGCCAGGGGAATGGTGGTCAACAAACCGAGCCGCTGGTGAACCTTTAGCATATGCGTCCGCTTGTCGAGTAGCGCCTGCGTCTGTGCGTTTCCCTTGATCTGATCCGGAGTAAGCCCAAGGTCTCCGAGCGATGGCGGCGCCTGGCTATCGGAGGAGCTCTGCGACGGATGCGCCGGAGCTTGATTGGTTGTGGGCTGCTGAGCCTGCTCGGCGTCTGACGCAATCAGATTGGGAACTGGCGCGTTGGGCAGCACGGCGCTGGCAACCTGGGCGTACGATAAAGCCGTGAACGACGGCAGTGTGAGCAGCGCAACAACTCCGATTACCACTGTTGTTCTGCGGTCTATCCTGATACTCATGGTCTTTCAACCTCATTTTCTTTCAGGTTTCAATGTTTGCCGGCTCCCCAAATAGATGAAGAATTATTCCACCGGTATTCTCGGCTATGGAAACAATTCAATCAGCGGCCCAGAAGTATGCATGGATGGTTGTAAAGCCACAGTAATGTGCATTCCTTTAATACTGGCCGTTCGAAGACCTTCAATGTGCCGCTTGTAGCCATTTGGGGAAGCACGAAGCGCAAATTGAATCAATGTACAAATACGCTGAAACAATATCATTAGGATGGATGCCTTGTACACTGGAGAGTTAGCGGTGTATTTATCAAGCGCGATGGGGGGCATAATGGCACCGATTAATAGTCCGGCAATTCCATCCGAGTCGCGCTCCGGGCGGTTTGGCGTTTATGGCGGGCGGTATGTGCCGGAGACGCTGGTGGCCGCGCTGGACGAGTTGGAGCGCGAATACGAGCTAGCCAAAAACGACGCGGCATTTCAGGCGGAGCTGGCCGATCTGCTGAAGAATTATGCCGGTCGGCCCACGCCGCTCTACTTCTGCAAGCGGCTAACGGAGCAGTTGGGCGGGGCAAAGATTTATCTCAAGCGCGAAGACCTGCTGCACACCGGGGCACACAAAATCAACAACGCGCTGGGCCAGGGATTGCTGGCGCGGCGCATGGGCAAGAAGCGCGTCATCGCCGAAACCGGGGCGGGGCAGCATGGCGTGGCCACCGCGACGGTCTGCGCTCTGCTGGGCTTGGAGTGCGTCATCTACATGGGCGATGTGGACATGGAGCGACAGGAGTTGAACGTGCTTCGCATGAGGCTGCTGGGCGCCGAAGTCCGCGGAGTTTCTTCCGGCTCGAAAACGTTGAAAGACGCCATCAGCGAGGCCATGCGCGATTGGGTCACCAACGTGTGGACGACTTATTACCTGCTCGGCAGTGCGTTGGGGGCGCATCCCTATCCGACCATGGTGCGCGACTTCCACCGCTGCATCAGTCGCGAGATGAAGGAGCAGATTCTTGCAGCCGAGGGCCGTCTGCCCACTGCCATCATCGCCTGCGTGGGCGGCGGATCAAACGCCATCGGCGCCTTCTATGAGTTTCTTGCAGACTCTCAAGTCCGGCTCATCGGCGTGGAGGCCGGAGGCCGCGGCCCTGCGCTCGGCGATCATGCGGTGCGCTTCGGCGGCGGAGCGCCGGGCGTCTTGCAAGGGACGTATTCCTACGTTTTGCAGGATGAAAACGGCCAAATCGCGCTGACCCATTCGGTTTCCGCGGGCCTCGACTACGCTTCCATCGGCCCGGAGCACGCCATGTTGCACGATACCGGGCGCGCCGAGTACGTTTCGCAGGATGACGCGGCCACGCTGGATGCGGTTGTGCGGCTGGCGCGAACAGAGGGAATTCTGCCGGCGCTGGAAAGCGCGCACGCTGTCGCAGAGGCCCTGCGCATTGCTCCCACAATGCAAACTCATGACATACTGGTGGTGAACCTCTCTGGACGCGGCGACAAAGATATGGGAATCCTAGCCCGCGAGTTGAAGATTCAGGGAGCCTGACAGCAAACTTCGATGGCCATACGTTTCGATCACAAACCCGGATTGGTGGTGTATCTAACGGCTGGCGACCCCAGCATTGATGCCACGCGCGAGATTGCGCTTGCGGCCATCGACGCCGGCGCCGATGTGATCGAGCTGGGTGTGCCCTTCAGCGATCCGCTGGCTGATGGGCCGGTGATTCAGCGCGCCAGCGAGCGTGCGGTCGCCAGAGGCACGCGACTCAGGGACGTGCTCAAGCTTGCCGGGGAGATTCGCGCGGCGCGGCCCGCTGCTGGCCTGGTGATCTTCAGCTATCAGAACCCGATTTTGCGCTACGGCCTCCATCAGTTCGCCGATGCCGCGGCGGCAGCTGGCGTGGACGGCGTGCTGGTGACCGACCTGATTGTCGAAGAGGCAGGCGAGTATCTCCTCGAGATGACCCGTGTTGGGCTTGCGCCGATTTTTCTCGCCGCGCCCACCAGCCCCAACGAAAGGCTGGAAGCTATCGCGACTCACTCCAAAGGTTTCGTGTACGCCATCTCCCGCGTGGGCATCACCGGCACACAGCAGAGCCTGACCTCCGACGCGGCCTCCCTTGTCGCGCGCATTCGGCGATACACAAAGTTACCAGTGGCCGTGGGCTTTGGCATCAGCAACGCGGAACACGTTGCACAAGTAGCCGAGTTCGCCGATGCCGCGGTGATTGGCAGCGCGATTGTAGAACTGATCGAGCGGGCAACTCCGGAAACGGCGCCCGCCGCGGTCTCCCGATTTATCAAGGGCCTTCGCCTGCCGCAGGCGGCGGTGGCCCGATAAGAAACAAGCACCTGGCTTCTAGCCTTTAGCTCCGGGCTCACTCGGCGTTGATTGAACTGCTGATGCTTGGCCGGCAGGCACGAGCTAGTAGCTAGCAGCTAGCAGCTTTTTTCAACACGAGGATGAAATGACGCTGGAAGAACTGCGAGACCAAATTGATGTTCTGGACCGCCAGCTTGTGGAACTGCTGAGCGAGCGAGCTCGCGCCGCGCAGATGGTGGGCCACCTGAAGGCTGCCACCTCGCTGCCAGTCTACGAGCCTGCTCGCGAAAAGGTGGTCTACGCCAATGTGCGCGCGGCCAACAAAGGGCCTCTGCCGGACATCGAGCTGACGCATATCTACGAGCGCATCATCGACGTGATGCGGGCCTTGCAAAAGAACGAGTTGGCATCGGAGAGAAATGCCCGTGCAGCAGCCGCGGGCCAGGACGCCGGCGCTGACACAGACGCGACCGAGACAGGGAATAAACCATGATCGTATCCATGCAGGAAAGAGCAACCGAAGAACAGATCGATGCCGTCATCGACGCCATGGTGGAAGTTGGACTCAGTGTGCACCGAACCACCGGTGCAATTCAGTCCATCCTTGCCGGCGTCGGGCCTACCGCCAATGTGGACCTGAGCAAATTTGAGGTGCTGCCGGGCGTGCTTAATGTGCTGCGCATCAGCTCGCCTTACAAGCTGGCCGGCCGCGCCTTTCGTCCGGAGGGCTCGGTCATCGAGTTCGCCAACGGAGTCAAAGTCGGCGGCGCAAAGGTGGCCGTGATGGCCGGACCATGTTCGATTGAGAGCCGCGAGCAGATGTTTCAGACCGCTGAGCGAGTGAAGGCCATCGGCGCCAGCTTCCTGCGCGGCGGCGCCTTCAAGCCGCGCAGCTCGCCGTACTCCTTTCAGGGTATGGGCATTCCGGGGCTGCAAATGATGCACGAAGCCGCCCGTGCTCACGGCCTGCTCACGGTCAGCGAGGTGATGGAGATCTCGCAAATCGAGGAGATGCTGCCTTACGTAGACCTCTTTCAGGTGGGCGCGCGCAACATGCAGAACTTCAACCTGCTGCGCGAGCTGGGCCAGGCGCGCAAGCCGGTGCTGCTCAAGCGCGGCATCGCCGCCACCATCGAGGAGCTGCTGCTCTCCTGCGAATACATCATGGCCGGCGGCAACTACAATGTGATTCTCTGCGAGCGCGGCATCCGCACCTACGAAACCGCCACGCGCAACACCATGGACATCTCCGCGATTCCGGTGATTCACAAGCTCTCGCACCTGCCTATCGTCGCCGACCCCTCGCACGGCACGGGACGCCGCGACATGGTAGCTCCCATGGCGCGGGCTGCCGTGGCTGCGGGCGCGGACGCGATTCTGGTCGAGGTGCATCCCAATGCCGACAAGGCCGCCTCCGACGCCGCGCAAACTTTGTATTTGGAGCAATTCGACGAATTGATGGGGCAGTTGCGCGTCATCGCCACGGCGGTGGGGCGGACGATGTAACGTGGAACAAGGAAAGAAATGATCGAGCGCATCTCCATTCTGGGCACGGGATTGCTTGGTACGTCAGTAGGTTTGGCGTTGCGCGCGGCAGGCTTTCACGGCGCCATCACCGGCTGGAACCGAAGCCCCGAAGGCGCGCAGGCAGCGCTTTCCATGGGCGCGTTGGATTCCATCGCTGCTGACCCCTTGCAGATGGCACGGGAGAGCCAGGTGGTGCTGTTGGCCGTGCCCATCTACGCGACGCTTGACTACATGGAAAAGCTCTCCGGCGTCCTCGGCTCCGAGCATCTGGTCACCGACGTGGGGAGCACTAAAGCGCAGATCACCGCCTCTGCCAGCCGTCTCTTCAACACGCCTGAGCGCGCGGCGTTTCTGCCCGGCCATCCCATGGCCGGCAAGGAGCGCGGTGGCGCGGCTCTTGGCGACGCCAATCTCTTTCGCGGCGCTGTCTGGCTCTTTACCGACGACCCGACTTGGCAGCGGTCTCGACATTCGGCCGAGTTGATCAAGGGATGGCGGGAGTGGGTCACGGCCATGGGCGCGAAGACTCTTGACTTAGACCCCGCACGCCACGATGAACTGGTCGCATGGGTCAGCCACATGCCGCAGTTTGTGGCCACGGCACTCAGCGCGCTGCTGGAAGATGAGGTGGGCAACGCGCCGGAGCTGAAAGACGTTGGCGGGCGCGCCCTCAGCGAGATGACGCGGCTCGGAGCCAGCCCTTACTCCATGTGGCGCGACATCGCCCTCACCAACACCGAAGCGGTCCAGGCCGCGTTGCTCACCCTGGAGCAGCGCCTTGCTCATCTGCGCGAAAACCTGCGCACCCCTGCGCTGCGCGATGAGTTCGACCAGGCCAACAAGTTTCGACGGGAGTAAGGAATCCTCTTTGTGCTCTTTACTCTAAAATTGATTAATTGAATGATCTTGTGAAGATAGGTCGCCCCACATCCCGCTCCTGTGATGTGGGGCTCCGCTCTCCTTACTCTGCGTCCTTGACTTCCACATCCTTCACCGGCTCCGCCGCTTCCTTCGCCGGGTCGATGGTGTGAAAGCCTTCGCTCTTCGCCGCTTCCAGCAACTGCGGCGAGGCGGACACGAAGATGATCTCCGTGGCCTGGAACATATCGCGGGCAACGATGGCGGCGCCCAGTTGCAGGGTATCGGGCCAGCGCAGGGTGGTGCGGTCGAGGAGCTGGCGCGCCGCTTCCAGCACCGCCGGGTTCAGCGGCTCCTGCACCATGCGCGCTGCCTCCATGCGCAGGCTGTCTAGCGCGGCCGTGGCGTCCTCCGGGGTAATGGCGCCTGCCCGCTCGCGCCGGCGAATGGCCCCGTACACCTCCAGCGGCGTGGAGGCCGAGATCAGCTTGCGATTATCCTCGACAGCTTCCATCAGACGGATCAGCGACTCGGTGCCCTGCTCCTGCACAAACAACTTTGCAAAGGCGGTGGACTCAAGAAAGTAGCAGCTCACAGGTTCCCCCGTTCTTCCTCTATTGCGTCGGCGATGGAGTCGCCATGTGCCGTAACCGGATGGAAGCGCTGCGCCTCATCGGGCATGCCCGCCTCGGCACGGTTGAGGCGAATGGTGGTGGTGGGATAGGCCGGGGTCTTGGGGTTGGCGATCTTGCTGGTGATCACGACACCGCGCTGAATGGCCTCGGCCAATACAGCCTGGCGCGACTCCGGGTGTTGATTCCAGCGGTAGGCCTTGCGCGGTAGGAACGAGTCGCGGAACCACTTTAGGGCGATGAAGGCGTGGCCGCCACGTTCAGCCTCGGCCAGCGCTGCGCACAGTTCTTTCACGCGGGCGTCAATGTCGGCTGGAATCACCGCCTCCTGCCCGTCATCGTCCTCGTCGAGGCCATAATCGGCAGAGGCGCGTGAGGCCCGCGCCAGGCGTGGTGCAGGCTCCTCGCCGTCGATGCGCTCAAAGTAGATGCGAACTTCGTCTTCTTCCGGCGTCCACGTGTTTGCCATGGCGTTACGACGCTTGCTGCGGCCGTTTTCCCCGCACAGCTCCACAATCGCCTGATAGCCTGTCGGCGCCAGAAAATGCAGGGCTCGCACCAGGCCCGGGTCCGCACTGAACGCCATCTCATTCAGGGCTTCTTCGATCATTTCTTCCGCGTCGGGTATGCTCAGGTTGTTCACATCTATGCTGTTTGGGTCAGCTTTTGTCGATTTCATTTTTTCTTCTCCGTAAGCCACTCCTCGCATCCGCCCGCACGCCGCGTCTCCGGCAGGCAATATAGCCTGGTTCCGGGGCTGGCGGTGCGGGGAGAAAAGGGAACAGCGTTAGCTCTAAACTTCATGTTTGTTTACAGAGGATTTGCCTGCCTTTAGTTCTTCCGTGGCGCTTGGATGTGAGAAATACTCTAGCTAATCCCTCTGTTTGAAGCTATTCAGTCTTCAGTGTACCCGATAAATGCGGCCCCTGTGGGCCGGGATGAAAAATGCTGCGCGCTCATCCGCTTCTGTTAACCCCGCTGACGGGATAATCCATAGCTGCCGCAGCAATATAACGCGGGCGGTCTACTTCGTACAATAGAAGACATGCGCCATAGTTTGCAACTGCTTTTATTCTGGTGCCTGGTTCCAACCGGGATGTATGCCGCTGACACTGCCCCGCCCTTTGACCTTTCCGGGCCGAAAGTGGATGTGCGCGTCAAGCGTAGCCAGATCACGCTGCCCATTGGCGAAACTCCCAACCTGCTGGCCGGAGACCGCCTGTGGATTCACCCCGACTTTCCCGAAAGTCAGGCCACGCACTATGTGTTGATCGTCGCTTTCCTGCGCGGGTCCACTAACCCGCCGCCTGCGGAGTGGTTTACCCGCGTGGAGACCTGGTCGCGCGAGGTGCGCGAAGAGGGTGTGTTTGTTACCGTCCCCGAGGAAGCGCAGCAGGCGCTTATCTTTCTTGCGCCGGAGACAGGCGGCGACTTCAGCACCCTGCGCAAGGCCGTCACCAACCGGCCCGGCTCCTTTGTGCGCGCCGTTCAGGATCTGCAGGCCGCCAGTTGGGACCGCATGCGCCTGAATGCTTTCCTGGCCGAGGTCAGGGAGACCTCACAGACCGATCCCAAATCGCTCAAGGCGCGCTCTGAGCTTGCCGCCCGCAGCCTGGGCATCAGGCTCGATCAGCAATGCTTTGACAAACCCAGCGATCAGCAGGCTCCTTGCCTGGTGCAGCATAGCGATGGATTGGTGCTGGACGACACCAACGCGCAATCGCGGGTGGCGCAGTTGACCAGCGGTTCGTCGGCTGACCTGATGAACCAGCTCAGTTCCTCCAGTCTCGCCAGAGGCGGCGCATATAGCCCATACATCGGCGCCATTGTGGACACGGCCAGGATTCTGGGTCAATTGCACACGGCGCATTTTCAGTACATTCCCGCACTGGCGTTGCCGACAAAAGATGCGCTCGATCTGCGCTTGAACATGCCGCCATCGTTTCGCGATCCTAAGTCAGTGGTGGTGGTGGCGTTACCGCCGGTGGGCCCGGCCAGGATGCCGCCGCTGCATCCCGTGAACCCGGCGGAGAACTTTTGCGCCCAGAAAACCGGCCTGGTGCTGCCCGCCGAAGGAGCGCCGCTGATCTTTGCTACCCAGCTTGTTTACGGGCTTGCTCTGCGCATCGACACGAAAGACGGACCGGTCGATCTTCCCGTGAAAGCCGATCCTTCGCAAGGTGGGTTGGTGCTGGTGCATCCCGCGCTACCCTTGCCGGAGGGCGAGCTGACTGGCGTGTTGCACGGCAAGTGGGGCTTTGACGACTGGGAGGGTCCGCACTTCCACCTGCGCGCGGCTCTGCCCGGAAAATGGACCGTGCCCCCGGCTGACCAGTCGGCGCTGGTGGTGGGCCGTGAAGACACGCTGCGCCTCGAAGGCGATAACGCGTTGTGTGTGGACCGGGTCGCCATCCGGCTTGCGGACCAGGCGGCCGCAAGCGGTTCGCTCAAACTGACTTGGAAGGCCTCCATCCCGGAACAAATAGAGTTGACCGTACCCATGAAAGACGCGTCTCCGGGGCCGGTCACATTGGATATCTTCCAGTTCGGGCTGGAGAAGCCGGACCGGCTGTCGCTGACGGCCTATGCCGAAGCTGCGGCTCTGGACCACCTCACGTTGAGTGCGGGCGACGCACATGCGTTGTTGAAAGGCAACCGCCTGGACGAGGTGGCTAAGGCTAGCCTGGACAGCATCACCTGGACACCGGCCGCGTTGAGCCGCGTGCAGGACTTTGACCAGTTGGACATGAGCACCGGCACATCGACGGCTGCCCTGGTGCCGGGAAAACGCTATTTTGCCAGTGTGCAGTTGCAGGACGGCCGGCTGTTGCGTGTGCCGGTCAGCGTAAAGCCGCCTCGTCCGCAGGTTACGCTGCTCAGCAAAGGCGCCCAGGAAGAAGTTTCCGCAACGCCCTCGCCCGTGCATCTGGGCAGTCCCGACGACCTGCCAGTCGAACGGCGATTGGTCTTCTTTCTCCGTTCCACAGTGCCGGCTGCCTTTTCCCGCGATGAGCAGGTCGAGGTTGCCGCTGTAGACGGCAGTTTCCGCACCGTGCTGGCGCTGGCCGATGGCAGCCTGATGCTCGAAGATGCAAACACCGCCCTTGGGGTGGTCGAGCCGTTGGTCCGCTTCGGATCCTCGGCATTCGGGCCACTGCGCGCGCGCGTCTTGTCAGCCGACGGGGTCGCCGGAGACTGGCTGACCCTGGGAACGCTGGTGCGCCTGCCCGGCTTCAAGGAACTGCGCTGCCCGCGCTCCGTGTCCAGGCACTGCTCGCTCACCGGTACCAATCTCTTCTTGACCGCGTCCATCGCTGCTTCCATGCGATTTGACAACGCCGTCGATGTGCCGCCGGACTTTACCGGAACCCAGTTGAGCGTCCCCCATCCGGTGAATGGCGTGCTCTACCTGAAGCTGCGCGATGACCCGGCAACGGTGCAGACGCTTACTCTGCCGGTGCTGTCTACCAAATCGCTGGAGGCTCAGCCGCCCATCCAGGCGCAGGCCCAGCCCACGGCTCCTCCCGCCACGCAGCCCTCAGCGCCCGACAAAACAGAGCCGCAATAGCTGGCGGATTGTACAGCTTGCGGAAAAACTCGTTCGGAGTCGCACGAAGCGTCAGGGCACGACTTCAGTCGTGCCGTAAATGCAGTCGAATCAACGTGGGCTTTAGCCCCTGCGGTATGCTTATTGTGCGATTTCCTTGGCAATAGTCCTTTTTCCGCAGCCTGTGTAATTTCTGCTTTTCCGGCTGCCGCTGTGCGTAAGAGTCGCGCTGTGCGAGTTCCGCAACAAGCAAGGGAAGACTTTACCTCGGCAGCAAAATATTCATCGATTTTCTTCCCGAATCGACTGTCCGCTCAATAAGTTGCAAACAAGGAATCCGCCCTCGGATTTTCTGCTCACTATTCCGCATTCCCTGTCATAAATCCCTAAACTGGCCTCATACCACTTTGAACGGCAGGTACTTATGGTGGTCAAAACACAAAGCAAGGGGCTCGGTGTCACTGGTCTGTATGTGGGTACAAGCAATGCCCGGCGCTATTTCCCTAAGAACATTTTCAGCATCGAGTTGCAGTTGGATCATCTCCAGATTCAGTGCGGCCTGAAGCCCAATTTCTGGCGAGGCGAGCCGGAGATCTTCGACCCCCGGCTGTGCGCCTGGCTCGAAGCCCGGCATATGCATGCAAAGCTGGATCGAGCGCCCATCTCGCTGGCCATGATCCCGTCGGGAAAGAATTCCTACCGGCTGCAACCGGTCTGCATCAACAGACAGGCCCGCCCCAAGCTGGTTCCCGCCGCAGCCTGAGGCCTCACCTCGCCGGATTGCTATGCAGGCACGGTGGAACCATGCCCTCTATTCGTTGTTCCCTATTCCTATTCCCTATTCCCTATTCCCTACTCCCTATTCCCTGTCTATTGATAGACTCGAAATAGAATGACCCTGTCCCAATTACAAAAGGCGATTGAGCGCCACTTTGCCGCGGGCCCCGCAGCCATCGGAGAGGAGTCCGCGATGAGGGCATTTCTGGTGCTGCGTGCGGCTCTGGAAAGCGGTGAGGTGCGCGCCGCCTCGCCCGACAAAGACGCACCTTCGGGCTGGCGCGTAAACGCCTGGGTCAAGCAGGGCATCCTGCTGGGATTTCGTCTCGGCGTCTTGACCGCGTTTCCTGCCGCGGGCTTCTCGTTCGTAGACAAGAGCACATTTCCGGTGCGCCATTTTGGATCGGGCGACGGCGTGCGCGTTGTGCCCGGCGGCTCTTCAGTGCGCGCAGGGGCCTACGTGGCTCGCAGCGTGGTTTGCATGCCGCCCATGTACATCAATGCCGGAGCCTGGGTGGACGAAGGCACAATGGTGGATTCGCACGCCCTGGTTGGCTCCTGCGCTCAAGTCGGCAAGCGCGTCCATCTCAGCGCCGCCGCGCAGATCGGCGGCGTGCTGGAGCCGGTCAACGCCAACCCGGTCATCATCGAGGACGATGTGCTGGTGGGCGGCAACTCCGGCGTTTACGAAGGCTGTATCGTGCGCCAGGGCGCGGTGTTGTCCGCCGGCGTCATCCTCACACGCGGAACCCCGGTCTTCGATCTGGTCAATGGCACAATCCTGCGCGCCGCAGGCGAACTCCCGCTCATCATCCCCGAGAATGCAGTGGTTGTTCCCGGTTCCCGCGCCGTCAGCAAACGCAAGGGCCATGAAAACAGCCGGGAGTGGGGCCTCAGTCTCTACGCCCCAGTCGTCGTAAAGTATCGCGACGAAAAGACTGACCTGAGCACCGCGCTTGAAGACCTGCTACGCTGACCACTGGCCAAGCCGAGTTCCTTATGGAACAGTGATGACCACTTTGCCCATCTGCTGGTTCGACTCCAGGTATCGATACGCCTCCACGGTTTGAGTGAGCGGAAATGTCCTGGCTATCTTCGGCTTGAATCGCTCGTCGGCAAGCCGATCATAAATATACTTTTTCGCGACCTCCAGCACCTTCGCATCACGCCTGATCTCGAAGAGTGTATAGCCACGCATGTTCAGGCCTTTTCCCAACGCAGCCAGCAGGGGAAACGGTGTGGGCGCAAGCGACAACGCGCCGTATACAAAGAGAATTCCTCCCGGTGCCGCCGCCGCAGCCAGCTTCTCCACAAATGGCCCTGCTACCGGATCGAAGGTCAGTCGCGTGCCTTGCCCGTGGGAAATCTCCTGAACCCGGGCCACATAATCCTCTTCATCGCTCACGATTACGTGCGACGCTCCCAGCGCCAGCAACTCCGCCCGCTTGGCCGCGGTGCGCGTCACCGCAATTGCCGTCGCGCCCGCATCCCGCACAATCTGGATTGCCGCCAATCCAACGCTCGATGAGGCCGCGGGAATCGATACGAAATCGCCCGCCTTCAAGCCGCCGATATGCATTAGAGCTCCGTAAGCTGTTAAATACTGCATCCAGACAGCCGCTGCTTGCGTTGGCGTCAGGTTCGCCGGATACTCGCCCAATGCTGTCTCCGGCACAACAGCCTCTTCACCCAGAACGCCGTATCGGCTTAAAGAACCACTCGGAATCGTCGCGACAGGCTTACCAATCCACTTTGCATCGACGCCCGCGCCCACTGCTTCAACTACACCTGCAGCCTCATATCCCAGGCGTGATGGAAACTGCGCCTGCTCAAGATACTGACCGCGGTAAAACATTGACTCGGCCCGGTTAAGCCCCGCCGCCTTTACCCGCAGTCTCACTTCGCCCTTCCCGGGCTCTTGAGTGGAAAGCTCTTCCAGTTTGAGATTTTCTGGACCGCCAATCTGATGGAAACGAACGATTGTAGGCATAGTACCTCCTGGAGCTTTGGATGAAGTTCAACCAAGGGAAGGTGCAAATTGCAGAGAGGGTCCGTCTCGATCCATACTTACGATTAAATATTTCGTATCAACTACAAAAGCATAAGTTATAGCATCAAATCTGACAGATGCAGACAAAAAGCTGCCAATCATTCCTTCGCGCGGAAGCTTGCAACTTTGATTCCTCCTGACTTCCGCGCTTGCCAATTACCTGTTTCATCTTTCTAATACATGTATCAGCTTGCACTGCCTGTGTACGGTCAGTAGGTGCTTAGAGCGCGCCCCTGGGGGCAGGAGTCTGTAGCAGGAAAGGGCCCATCGAAAATGCCTTTTATAGTCTGGACTAGTGAAATGAGTGTGGACGTTAAGATGCTGGATAACGACCATAAAAGGCTGGCGATTCTGATCAACGATATGCACGATGGCCTGATGGCAGGCCGCGACAGCAAGGAGCTCGAACTTATCTTTGATGAGCTGATCGCTTACGCCCGCGTCCACTTTGCCCATGAGGAGCGAATCCTTGCTGAAGCCGGTTACAGCGGCGCCGAGGCGCACAAACAGGAGCATAGCCACAAGATCGAGTTGATCCTGACTCTGCAGGAGCGCTTCCACAACGCAACAGAATCAGCCGCCTATCTCGACATCTTGGATCAGCTCAAGGAATGGCTCTTCACGCATATGGAACGCTCCGATAAGGAATTCGTGGCGCACCTCAAAGCCACGGGAGTGGATACGATTCTGGCCGCGTGGAACGAACCGAAATAGCGGGCTGCAATCTGGCGAGCGGAAGAGCGGGTGCCCCAGGTCTCGCTTCTGAGACCTGGGATCGGAGCCGACTGAGCAGTATGAGCCAACTCCCGCAGCCAACGGGTGTTAGCATCGAATCTGACAGATGCAGACTAAAAAGCTGAAAATTATTCCTCTGGGCGGCCTCGGCGAGTTCGGCATGAACTGCCTCGCGCTCCGCTGGGAAGACGACATTATCGTGATCGACGCCGGGTTGATGTTCCCGGAGTCGGAGTTGCTGGGAGTGGATATCGTCGTTCCCGATATCAGCTACCTGGTCGAAAACAAGGCGCATGTCCGCGCCATCATTCTCACTCACGGCCACATGGACCACATCGGCGGCTTGGCCTGGATTCTCAGCGAGATCAAAGTTCCTGTCTATGCCACCGAATTCACGCTGGCTTACGTCGAAGGCAACCTCGAAGAGAACCAGCTGCTCGACGAAACCGAGCTGATCGAGATTGTGCCACGGGAAAAGTTCACCATCGGCCCCTTCACTATCGAGCCGATCCATGTCACTCACTCCCTGGTGGATGCTGTTTCGCTGGCCATCGAGACTCCGGTCGGCATCGTCATTCATACCGGCGACTTCAAGATCGACCTCGCGCCACTGGACGGCAAGCACTTTGACCTGCACACCTTTGCCGAGTACGGCAAGCGCGGTGTCCTCGCCCTCCTGCAGGACTCGACTAATGTTGACCGCTCCGGCTACACGCCCTCTGAGTCGGCCGTCATTCCCCGCCTCGACGAGATTTTTTCGCGCACCAAAAAGAAGCTCTTCTTCAGTTGCTTCTCCTCGTCCATTTATCGTATCCGCATCGCCCTCGATCTTGCCCGCCAGCATGGCCGCAAGGTAGCCGTTATTGGCCGCTCCATGATGGAATCCACCGAGATCGCGCAGGACCTGGGCCACATCGAGATTCCCCAGGGACTCATCATCAATCCCGGCCAGATGCGCGACTATCCGCCCGAGCAGTTGATGCTGCTCATCAGCGGCACGCAGGGCGAGCCCATGAGCGCCCTCAGCCGCGCCGCCGTTGACAACCACAAGCACGCCCGCATTGAGCCGGGAGACACTGTCGTCCTCAGTTCCCGCATCATTCCCGGCAACGAGAAGAGCATCTTCCGTGTCATCGACCACCTTTATCGCCGCGATGCCCAGGTCATTTACGACAACGGCTCCAACGGCCTGATTCACGTCAGCGGCCACGGCTCGCAGGAAGAGATGCGCCTGCTCATCAACCTCGTCCGCCCCAAATACTTCATTCCCATCCACGGCAACTACGGCAACCTGCGCCGCCACGCCCAGATCGCCATGGATACCGGAGCCATCGAACACGCCATCGTCATCGAAGACGGCGACGTGCTGGAGCTGGACAAGAAAGATGTTCGTAAGGTCGACAAGGTCACTACCGGCCGCATCCTCATTGACTCCGGCTCGTCCAACGATGTGGTGGAGGATCTGGTCCTCCGCGACCGCCGCATTCTCTCCGAAGACGGCATCGTGATCGCGCTGCTGGCCATCAACAAGCGCACCGGCAAGGTGGAGCAATCGCCCGAAGTGGTAATGCGCGGCTTCGGCGGCGCGGACATTACCGAGCAGGCCCGTGAGCTGGTTCTCAAAACCCTCGACGGCCTCACCACCGAGGAGAAATCCGACTACGGCATGGTCAAGGAAAAAGTTCGCGGCGAATTGAAACGCCTCATTCAGAAAACCACCGGCCGCAGACCGATGATTATGCCGGTAATTCTGGAAATCTGAGTGCGTATCGATGAAGCATCAGTTAGAAAAGACTGAAGTCGTTGTAGCTGATCTGTTTCAGGATATGGAATCTACAGTCACAGCCTATGGGCCGGGAGTCATTAGGGCAACCCGGCTTGTGGATGGTACTGCTTTCTTCCCTGGCGGCATTGGGCTTTGGAGAGGATTGGAGCCTCATGGCGAGACTCCCTTCTTTTTCCCAAAATCTCCAATCATGATCCTTGGCCATAACTTTGACAAAGTTGCAGCACTTGAGGCTTCGTGGTTGCGCGGAATTGGGCTGATGGATGGCCCCACATGGCTTGTGCTCCGTCGGTACTTGGAGGCAGCCGAAGTCGACAAACTCGATTGCTTCTTCACCAACGTCTTTGTAGGCTTGCAGCCTATACGTTCAATAGGAAATATGGTGGCCGCTGAAGAGTACAAAGAGCAGTGTCGTACTTTTCTCCACAAGCAGATCAAGAGGGTAAAGCCGCGTATAGTGGTCATTCTTGGAATTCCCGCCGCCAAGCAATTCCACAAGATTGGCTGTCAAACTCCATCTGTACAGTTGAATCACCCTTACTATGCCTTTGCAAAGGGCCGCGACGGCGAGGAATGTGCTTCGATCGTTGTAAGTGAGGCCGCAAAGCTCAGGCGTGCTCTCAACACTTTGAATTCTAAGTCTTGATTATGGGACCTGGGAGCAAAGTGGTTCTCAATTCTGAGGCAGATAATCCCTCATCGATACACCTCCCGCCGATTGCCAATCTGCAAAACCAAAACCGTCAGCACCTTATCCTGAATATCGCAGATGACGCGAAAATCACCCACGCGATAACGCCAAAGATCGCCCAATGGCCCCTTCAACGCCTTGCCCATCGCGCGCGGATTCTCGCTCGAAGCTACGCGCTCATCCATGAAGTCAACAATGCGTCGGGCTGCGGCTCTGTCGAGCTTTCGCAGTTGCTTCTTCGCGGTTTCCGCATACTCAATCGCCCAGGCCAAGGTCTTTCCTTACCGAAGCCGCGGAGTGCACCTTCTCCTGCCCCTTGCGCACCCGTTTGAGCGTATCGGCAGCAAGATAATACTCTTCCATCTCCGCAATGCCGCCTTCAATCATCTCGCGCAGATAGAAAGCTTTCGTCCGTCCCGTCTTCACAGCCAGCCGATGAAGCCGGTTTGAGAGGTCCGGATCAAGTCTGATTGACGTAGCCATAATCACCTTCCGTGTGAATACATGTATTCATTGTATCGCATTTTTATCTGCATACCAAAAGCAGGGTACCCACCCTCGCCGAGTCTTTGATTTTGCCGCTTCGGTGTCCCCAACGATAGGTCTATGTCGTTAGGGTAATTTAGGGTGGGAGACAATGCACATGACCGATAATGGAACCATGTCCGACCAACTCGTCACCCTCGCCGAAATCCGTGCAGCAGCCGCCCGCATCGCGCACATCGCCATCAAAACCCCTCTAATCGAAGCCGCATTCCCCGGCCTTTCCGGCCACGGAACCACCAAGCGAATCTGGCTCAAAGCCGAGAGCCTTCAGCCTATCGGCGCATTCAAAATGCGCGGCGCGGCCAACAAAATTCTGCAACTGACGCCCGAAGAAATCCGCCTCGGCGTCATCACCTATTCCAGCGGCAACCACGCCCAGGCCGTGGCTTACGTGGCGCGCGAGGTGGGCGCGAAAGCCGTCATCGTCATGCCCTCGAACGCCCCGGCTATCAAACGTGCCGGCACTCTCGCGCTGGGCGCGGAGGTTGTCGATGTTGGCGTGGCCTCCAGCGAGCGCCTTGCCATGTCCGAGAAATTAGTGCGCGAACACAGCTACGTGGTCGTGCCGCCCTACGACGACCAGCAGATCATCACCGGCCAGGCCACCTGCGGACTGGAGATCGTCGAAGCCCTCCCCGATGTGGACTTGGTGCTCTCGCCGGTCTCCGGCGGCGGCCTGTTGAGCGGCGTGGCTGCCGCGGTCAAGCAGCTTCGTCCGCAAGCAAAGGTTTTCGGCGTTGAGCCGGAGCTGGCCGGCGACACAGCCGAAAGCTTCCGCACCGGCAAAATCGTCACCTGGGGAGCCGAGCTAGTCAGCCGCACCATCGCCGATGGCCTGCGTACCCAGAGCGTGGGCGTGCGCAACTTTGCCCACATCCGCGCCTTTGTGGACGGCATCATCACCGTCACTGAGGCGGAGATTCGCGCCGCAATGCGAGCCATCGTCGCCGCCACGCGCCTGGTTCCCGAGCCCAGCGGAGCCGTGGCCACGGCAGCCTTGCTCTTCCACGCCGCCGAGCTGCCACCCTACAAGAAGGCCGTAGTCATCGTCAGCGGCGGCAACGTTGCCCCGGAGATGCTGGCCCAAATCCTCACTGAACTTTGAAGATTTCGCTGAATCTGAGAAACTGCATATGATGTATGCTTTTCTTATAGATTCAAACTGGATTTTGCCCTTTTCTGCAGTTCGCAAACTGCATCGGAATACCCCATTAACCGCTCACCGGAGGCTTCGTGAACGCATACATTCAGTCCATCATCCTGGGCATTGTGGAGGGCCTGACCGAGTTTCTCCCGGTCAGCTCAACGGCGCACCTGCGCATCACTGAAGCGCTGATGAAGATTCCCCTCGACGACGCCTACTGGAAGATGTACACCATCGTCATTCAGTTGGGCGCGATTCTGGCGCTCGCTTTGCTCTTCGCGGGCCGCATCGCAGGCTTCATCCGCACCTTTCCCAAGGGCGAAAAAGGCGACCGCAACTGGTTCACCCATCCCATTTCGTTCACGCTGATCGCTTTTGCCTGCACCTCAGTTCCCGCGCTGCTTTTGCATAAGTGGAGCGAGAAAAACCTCGGCAGCCTCAACGTGATCGCTCTCGCGCTGCTCATCGGCGGCATCGTCATGTGGATCGTCGATGCCTGGGCGGCCCGCCGCGACGCCAGCACTACCCATGTGGAGGAGATGTCGCTGCTGCAGGCCATCTGGATCGGCCTCTGCCAGACGCTCTCGGCCGTCTTCCCCGGAACCTCGCGTTCCATGTCCACCATTGCCGCCGGCCAAATCGCAGGACTCGACCGCCCCGCAGCCCTTGAGTTCAGCTTCCTGCTCTCCATTCCCACCATGATCGCCGCCACGGTTTGGGACCTGCTCAAGGAACTCCACCCCAGCCACGGCGTCGCCGCACACGTGGTCATGTCCACCGACAACTGGATCGTGCTCATCATCGGATTTGTAGTCTCCTTCATCGTGGCCATGGGCGTCGTCGAGTGGTTCCTTCACTGGGTCCGCAAGCACGGCTTCACCGTCTTCGCCATCTACCGCATTATTCTCGGCACGGCGCTGCTGCTCTGGGGAACAAAGTTTATCGGGAGCTAACTTTCTTGTAAGCGGACCGTAAAAATGCCAGCCGAACATACGGGATGAATTGGCCAGCTTAGAATGAGAGGCTAAAGATAAACAGTCTATAGACGCGAACTTCGCCGGGCTGGCGGGCCCCAACCTGGCATTGATTGCGAAAGCGAATGCAGTTGGTGGTATATTGGTTCGCAGCAGAGAGGCAAAATGGAAATTCCACTTTACTTGGATTCTCCAGAGATAGAAGGTAACTTGCCGTGTTTAAGATCTGCACGATAGCCAATGATCTGGCGCAATATCAAGCCATGCGTGATTCCTTTATCTCAGCCGGTTTCGATACTGCGAGATGCGATTTTCGGCTCTATGACAATTCACGGCAGAACGAACATGATCCGTATCACGTCATATCATCGCTGAGTGCCGAGCCGCAGGATCGCTACATTATCCTTTGTCATCAAGATGTTCGTATAGACCGCAACACTGGATATGACGATCTTCTGCGCAGGCTAAGCCAGCTCTCAGCAATGGATGCACGATGGGCGGCAGCTGGAAATTTCGGCACCACACCGCGGGGCAAATTTACCGGGAAGGTAAACGACCCCCATGGAAGTTCGTTTCCAGGCCCGTTTCCGCAGAAAGTGATTTCACTTGACGAGAATTTTCTCGTTTTCCGGCCGAATCTCCGTCTGTCTTGTTCGCCGGGACTCAGCGGCTTTCACCTTTACGGGACGGACGTCTGCCTCAATGCATATTTTTCCGGGTTATCTTGCTATGTGATTGATTTCGAAGTGACGCACTTGAGCAGCGGGAATATCCAGAGTCGTGAGTTTAAGGATGCAGTGCGCGATTTCACCCACTTCTGGAACCGGCGTTTTGTCTGGGCGGAAATCAAGACCTCCTGTACGACCATGCGGCTGAGCAAGTGGAAACTCATACAGCGAGTCCTCTATTCTTATAAGATTCGCTCGATCTTGAGGAAGTGTGGATTGAATTATATCTCCTACCCTCACTGTAAAAGATTGCTGGCTTATTAGTGATTTGCGCTTTCTGCGGGCTGAACTGGTTGAATTGGGTGATCGAAACCTATCGATTTGGCTGGAGACCGGATATGCAACAGTTTGTGCGGCATTTTATTATTCCTCTCGCACGAAAGCGAGGTTGGACAAGCTTTTGCGAGATCGGAGCCAGCACCGGCCTTAGTACGGATGAACTTCTGAAACTCCCAATCGCTTCTTATACGATCGTTGACCCCTGCTTCGACGCAGACCTTGTTCTCAAGTACGCTGGCGATGCACGGGTGACGGTCCAAAAGAGCAACAGCCTCGATGCGCTCCCGAATCTTGCTGGCGCTTACGACTGCATCTTCATGGATGGAGATCACAATTGGTACACCGTGATCAATGAATTGCGCCTGATCCGGCAGCGAAACCTGTTGCGCATGGGAGGAATGATCTTCTTCCATGACGTCGGATGGCCCTATGGGCGGCGAGATATGTATTACCAGCCAAATACCATTCCGTCCGAGTACCGGCAAGAATACGAGTGCAAGGGAATGATTCGAGGACAAAGCCAGCTAGCGGACCATGGAGGCGCGAACCCGGAACTCTGCAACGCTGTCCGCGAAGGCGGACCGAGGAATGGCGTGTTGACTGCTATCGAAGATTTTATTGCGCAACACCCCTCGGATTACAACTTCTTCCGAGTCAAGGCTCAGTTCGGTTTGGGCATCCTGCAATACCGGCGTAAGCAGCCATCCGAGGATCTTTCATTTCTTCTGCTTCGAATCAAGGCGGGCATATACAGACTCAAAGGCCTTTTGCACAGACTGAAATGGTGGCTATCGCAGGTGCGCTGACGCCCGCTTCGAACGTTCCCAGGTTGCGCTAACCGGATCGAACCTTACGAAGTCACAGCCCTACCTCAGGAAAACCCCCGCCGGGGGTCCACACCATGGTTCCCCAGGCCTTCTTTTCCCCCTTATCCACACTCCCGGCGAAGATAATATAAGTTGCTCTGGGATTCTGCGTCCGCTCCATCCGTTCACTCGCGGCAGCATTCCAGAATCGTCCATCGAGACGGAGCGCACTTGCCATGTCACCACTTCGCATTGTTTTAGCGCCGACGCGCAACCGCCCTCTCAACATTTTTCTGGGCCTGGTGCTGGTGTTGGTTGCAGTGCTCGTCCTGCTCGCGCTGGCCACCTATCATGCGACCGACCCCTCGTGGAATACTGCCTCAGGCGCTGCCGGGCCAAGCGCCGTGCGCAACTGGATCGGCCTCTTCGGAGCATCGCTCAGCGATCTGCTGCTGCAATCTCTCGGTATCACCGTCTTCTTGTTGCCTCTGTGGCTGTGCGGCCTCGGCTGGACCTGGATGCGTTCGCGTCCCGGCGGCTCGGCCTGGCTGCGCTGGATGGGCGCTTTGCTGGCGCTGGCCTTTACGCCCGCCGTACTGGCGCTGATGCCCTGGCGTTTGCTCTGGCACGGAAGGCCCATCGAGGGCATAACGGGCCTGCTCCTCTCCGATCTGTTGGTGCGCTACTTGAATTTCAAAGGCGCAGCGCTGGTGGCCGGCGTGCTGGCCGTCGCGGGAATCTACCTTGCTTCAGCCGTCTTCGTCTCCGCCATCGCCGAAACCGTCCAGGCTCGCTGGCGCAACCTTGTCTCCCTCCACGACCGCTGGCGCAACTGGCGCGAGGAGCGCGCGGAACTGAAAGAAGCGTGCATCGCCGAGCGTGAGCTCCGGCGCGAGCGGGAGAGCAACCCGGAAGCGGGTCCGCATCTCGTCTCACACAAAATCGTTCCTGATCCCGTGCCGGCCCCTCATTCCGAGGTCGCGTCGCTCGACGCGCGTCCCGGCTTCTTTGCCCGCCTCTTCCGCCGCCATCGAGCCGTCGAAACTGACCCCGAGGACATTCCCGCCTATCAACGCATCACCAGCCAGCCAGAAGAAGATGAAGACGCTGGTCCGCGTCTGGTGCGCCGGCCCAGCATTTGGGAGCGAGCCGGGGAAATGTCTGCGCATGTTGAGCCCATCCCGATCGAGGAGTCTGCGGCATCCACGCAGCCCGCGCCCTCGCAGCCTCAGCCTGTAACTCCGCACCCCGCGGTTGACCGCTTTGAGCCTCCCGCCGTCCGCCCCGTTTTTGTGCCCGCCGCCGCGCTACTGCCCGCCGATCAAATCGCCATCAACGAACGCGCCGACGCCGCTATGCGCCAGGCTGCTGTCGCGCCCAAAAATGTTAGCGGCTTCAAGCTGCCGCCCAGCACTCTGCTCAACCCCGGCGAGGGTCCTCAGGCCGTCCGCGAGGATGAACTGCGCGAAGAAGCCCGAGTCCTGGTCGAAAAATGCGACGAGTTCGACGTCCGCGGCCAGGTCGTCCAAATCAATCCCGGCCCCATGGTCACCACTTACGAGTTCCGTCCCGAAGCCGGCGTCAAGTACTCCCGCGTCACCGGACTGGACGACGATCTTTGCCTCGCCATGCGCGCCGAATCCATCCTCATCGAGCGCATGGCCGGCAAGAACACCGTCGGCATCCAGGTCCCCAACCATCGCCGCGAGACTATTCACCTGCGCGACTGCATCGAATCGGAAGAGTTTCGCAAGGCCAAATCGCGCCTCACCATCGCCATGGGCAAAGACATCAACGGCCTCATCCGCACCGCCGATCTGGCCGAGATGCCCCACGTGCTCATCGCCGGCTCCACAGGCAGCGGCAAATCTGTGGCCATCAACGCCATGATCATGAGCCTGCTTTATCGCACCACGCCTGCGCAGGTCCGCCTCATTCTCGTCGATCCCAAGCGAGTCGAGCTGGGCATGTACGAAGGCATTCCCCATCTCTTCACGCCCATCATCACCGAGCCCAAGCTGGCCGCCAACGCCCTCCGCAATGCCGTCCGCGAAATGGATCGCCGCCTCAAGCTGCTCGCCTCCCACAGGCTGCGCCATATCGACCAGTACAACAAGCTCTTCGAAGGCACCACACCATCGCTCTTCGCCGAGGCTGAAGAAGAGCAGCCGCTCCCCTACATCGTCATCATCATCGACGAGCTCGCCGACCTGATGATGCTCGACCGCGTAAATGTCGAGGACTCCATCAAGCGCCTCGCGCAGATGGCCCGCGCCGCCGGCATTCATCTCATCCTGGCCACGCAGCGCCCCAGCGTGGATGTCATCACCGGCCTTATCAAGGCCAACATCTCCACCCGCATCAGCTTCCGCCTCGCCACCAAGGTCGATTCGCGCACCATCCTCGACGCTAACGGAGCCGAGGCTCTGCTGGGTCGCGGCGACATGCTCTTTCTGCCTCCAAGAACCAGCCGCCTCCTGCGACTCCACGCGCCCCTGGTCACCGAAAAGGAGACTGCAGCGGTCGTCGATTTCTGGAAGGAGCAGGGAGACGCCGAATATGTGCAGAGCTTCCTCGAAGCCCCCAAAGACGAGCACGACGGGGCAGACAGCTCCAACTCCGACTCCAGCGAAGATGATTCCCTCTACGACGACGCCGTCCGCCTGGTCTTCGAGTTCCGCAAAGCCTCCACATCGTTATTGCAGCGCCGCCTGAGAATCGGTTACGGCCGCGCCGCCCACCTCATCGACATGATGGAGAGCGATGGATTAGTAGGCCCCGCCGACGGCCCCCGCCCCCGCGAGTTACTCAAAGCCCCCGACTGGCATCGCGAAGTAGCATCCACCGCCAGCGAGTAACTCCGGAAGGCCGCATACTCTCCCGCCCGCCTCGTTTCGCAGGCTGTTTGCCTGTCCTTGCGACGCAACAATAATGATTGACACGATTACGCATCCTGGATTAGATTTGCATCGTCGTCGGCGCTCCCCGCGCGGCGGCATCGAACACTTCCCTTGCGCAGTGAGGGTTCGTTTCACATCTGAATTTCCTCTACGCGCATTCTCGGTAACCCCCTTTACCCGTTGTTCGAGGAGAAAAATCAGCTTATGATGTCTAAACACTCCCTTCTCTTGTCGCTTATCGCCCTGGGCGTGCTGGCTGCTTCGGCCGCCTTGTCCGCTCAAACCAGCCCTGCCCGTCTGACCCCTTTCAACGAGTTCCAGGCCGGCCTGGGCACCGTCAAACATACGGACTACATTGGTAAGGCTCAAGTCCGCGTAAAGCAACCTGCCGACTTCGAGGAGATGCGCCAGCACCTCGTCAAGCTCTACACCGGGGTGAAGGTCACGCACAGCTTTGTGCTGGAATCCGACACCTACGATTGCATCCCCATCAACCAGCAGCCATCGGTACGGATACTCGGCATCACCAAAATCGCGGAAGCGCCCCCGGCCGGCCTGGTCAGCGAAACCAAGCCCGAAGCCGCGCCCGCTCCAAAATCCGAGCTGGCGCCTCATTCAGCTTCGCAGGCCAAGCAGGTCGCCGAAGTCATCCTGAAAGGTAAGTTCGGCAACTCCACTCACTGCGAGGCCAGCACCGTCCCCATCCGTCGCGTGACCCTGGAGGAGATGACCCACTTCGCCACCCTGCATGAATTCTTCAACAAGGGTCCGGAAGAGAAAGGCATTCCCAGGGAGAATCCGAAAGTTCCGCCTTGCACCGGCAATTGCCCTGTCCTGCACAAATACTCGGTGGTGAACCAAACGGTCAATAACTGGGGCGGCAACTCCACGCTCAATCTTTGGAGCCCCTACGTCGATACCAGCAAAGGCGAGATCTTCTCGCTGACTCAGCATTGGTACGTGGGCGGATCGGGCACCTCCTTGCCCGGCCTGCAGACCGTCGAGCTTGGCTGGCAGAACTACCCCGCCAAGTACGGCGACGAGCGCTCGCGCCTCTTCATCTACCACACCGCCGACGGCTACAATCACACCGGTTGCTACAACCACGATTGCGGCGACTTTGTGCAGACCAACGGCAGTGTCTACCTAGGCAGCCCATTCAGCAACTACAGCACCACCAACGGCACCCAGTACGAGTTCAACCTCCAGGCCCAGCTCTATCAGGGCAACTGGTGGCTCTTCTATGGAACCACCGCCTTCGGCTACTACCCCGGTTCTCTCTTCCATGGCGGGCAACTGACGCAGCATGCGACCAACGCCCAGTATGGAACGGAGACCGTGGGATCCACGGTGTGGCCGCCCGCGGGCAGCGGTGCATGGCCCTCGACCGGTTGGGGCAAAGCCGCTTATCAGCGGGACCTCTTCTACATCAACTCTTCCCACGGGGGCATCTATGAATCCCTCTCCGACTGGAACGTAGCTCCCTGTTACGCTATCAACGGTCCCCTTACGGGCTCCGGCGCCTGGACACTTTATCTCTATGACGGCGGCCCAGGTGGCGGCGGCTGCTGAACCGGCATTGTGTGAATCGGCTTAGTGTTTGTGGTTTCCCAGGTCTCGCCTCTGAGGCCTGGAAAACCACGATCCCCGGCTGCAATTTGTCATCCTGATCGGAGCGCAGCGGAGTCGAAGGACCTGCATTTGTTCTTCGCCATTGTGTCAGGGCATGACTTCAGTCGTGCCGCAAATGCAGCAAAAATATGTCCGGGCTTTAGCCCCTGAGGTATGCCGGGTGCCCCACCCTCGCCGCGTCTTTGTTTTTGCGGTTAGGGTGGGATAGATCCATTTATCTTAAAGTATTTTGTCTCTGTATCAGGGTACGAATTCACAACTTGTACAAAAATGCAAACGGTGGAGCAAGAAGCGTCAGGGCACGACTTCAGTCGTGCCGAAATGCAGCAAATAAGACGCCGGGCTTTAGCCCCTGTATGAGTGGGAAACCTCAACCGCCTATGGGACCGAACTTATACGTATTCTCTTGCTTGCCGGTGTTGACGATTTCTCCCCGTGCCTTGGCCTCCTCAAATGCTTTGTGGTCATGATGCGCCGCGGCGTCGGCCAGAATCCGGTCGCAGTTATAGTCCTCCGGTACCTTGTGCAACACCACCAACTGCGTGAAGGTGTGATCGCAGATTGGGCAGTACTGCCGGAATTCCTTGAAGATCGCATTCGCCATGATTTGATTATCGTAACAAAGTGCCGGGTGCCACAGTTCACTCGTATTTAGAGACCTGGGAATCACAAGCCTCAATATGCTGCAATTCTTAAACCTTGATTTTTCGGCGAACCATGCCTGCCAAGCTGACCAATCCGCTGCCCAGGAGCAGTATGCTTGAGGGTTCTGGCGTTGCTGAGGTATCCGAGGGGCCGGGGCCGCTGCCGTCGTCTATTGTTATAGGGCCAGACCAAGCCCACATTACATTGCCGTAAAGACCATCCGATGGGTGCGCATTACCGAGCGTTAACGAATAGGTTCCGGGGCCAAGAGTGATGCCCGGAAATGTGATCGACACCTCATCTAAATCGTAGTACCCTGCCGAACCGGTTGCAAGCAAGGTGGAAGATACAGCGTCACAGCAGGCAAACCGCCAGCCCCTGAAGAATAGGGGGTTGTGCCAATCGACCAGCCGATACTCTCCAGTGAAGCTCCTGGGTCAACCCAGACGTCGAATATCGCACCTTTGATGGTCGCATTGGATGTTAGAGTGAACCAATTAGATATCTCACCGCCATAACCAACATCGCCGAAGCTACGTGAGGATGCCAGAAAGTTGTTGTCGTCGAGCACGGAGTCGCCAAATGCGGGAACCACTGACATCGCACCGGCGAAGCTGAGTAACAAAACGGCTAGCGCTGCTCTTTTCATCTTTGATCCTCTCGGATTCATGGTTGTGAGATACAAGGTGTTATCTCTGGGTTGGGGAAATGGGTTGCCGACAGTCTTGGGGAAGCGCTTGCCAGAGGAACGTGCTCGTGTAGTCCTTCTTATAACAAATTAGTTGTTAAATGGATAGAAATTATCCATAAAGCGCAGATTTATTTTCTATAGCAAGAGAATCTGATCATGCTTAATAAATTTCACTATTGAAACTTGGGGGCTGCAATTCCATCATCCGATCACACTCCGCATATGGCCGAAGGCCTCCGCCTGGACGGCCAGTCCCTTGCAGATAATTACCCTCCCTTGGCGCACACAGGAAGAGATAGAGAAAGGGACCGAAACCCCTCTTCGATCTATCAAGGATGTCTCCGGTCCGTTCCTTGTTCCCTGTCTCACCCATATTTACGCATAAACGCTCAGAAAGCTCATCCATAAATACGCATATATACCCCCAAAACCACACCCATATTTACGCATAAGGTTTCTGCGCCACCTTTTCCGCCATTCCCACACCCCATGGCCCGAAGGGCAGTCAGCCCCACAGCAGGAGGTTTGCAGATAATTACCATCCCTAGGCGCACAATCAAAGCATGAGCAAAGTCCACATATGCGGGCAGTTTCTGACCACTGCCGGGGTCCCCGGCGAGCGGTCGTTGCTCGCTGGGGTGGCTGACCACTGATCACTGACCACTGAAAACTGTGTACCCCCCACCCCCCTATTTACTGTGAAACTGTGAGACTGTGAAGGGAATGTACGGCCGGGCACAACCCTGACATTTTAGACCGGGCACATCTCCGACACTTTTTCCTTATCAGGAAGGTTTTGGTTTTCCGTTTCAGGGGCAGCTGCCCCTGAAACGGAGCGCGTCGTTTGCATCCCTCCGCCCTTGGGCAGCGGGCAGGTTTT